>Ga0316604_10001386_pt1 | contig 21600 bp, 7 predicted proteins | sample OWC_soil_day20_C_FD_207650 | JGI IMG/M metagenome (GOLD analysis project Ga0316604, IMG submission 207650) | Wetland soil microbial communities from Old Woman Creek delta, Ohio, United States - OWC_soil_day20_CT | ecosystem: Environmental > Terrestrial > Soil > Wetlands | place: USA: Ohio...
AGTGTATTAACATCCCCATTAATAACTAATATATCATTGCCAGTTGAACCAGTCAGGCTAGACGCCGTATTACTTGCCATCCTTAATTCCCCCATCTATATGTCATTTTTTATAGTATTCTACATTCATTACCACATTCCTGTAATTTCAAGTCATTTATGGCAATCAAAACCCTTGCCTCTTGGGAGTTTATCAGTTCTTCCTCAAAGCTTCCTTATTTAACCCCTACGATCATAGAGGGTTACAGATTGAAGAAGCCACTACTCGAAAGTAGCGGCTTCTTCAATTTCTGGTACTCTCATGCGGCTTTACGAATAGCATAGGTAACATCTGCAATAAAATCTGTCATTGTTATTCCAAAAATGTTTTGAAACGTTACTTCTGGATCTTCACCCTGCCTGAGTTCAGCGAAATAGTCCAGTACTTTTTCCTGCCCAAACCGCTCGGTAAGCATGAGAACAGCCAAGCCAGCTGTCTTGTAGGTTAAAGACGAACCATATTGGGAAATGGACCTTGACCAATCGTTGCTTGTTTTTAATTGACTAAGACTAGGTTTGTCGGCAGTCTTTGCTAGACCAGTCCTCCAATTATTCTTGTATTGCTCTATTTGCAGATACCCTTGTTGGGCAACTACTTGTGCCCCTACTGTTTCAGCCATCCCTTCTAACATCCACATCACGTTACCTGCCCGATTGCCTGCAATCTGACGTTGATAATGATGAGTCAATTCATGAGCTATTAAAAATGTTTTCTGCCGAGCTGTAGGAATACCGCTCATGTCAACAATGATTAAATTTTTACCAGAAAGGGCATGAGTACCTCTGGCCACTCTCTCTGCTTCTAGTTCGCTAATCTTAAATTTGGTTATAATTTCATCAATATATGATCTCCTATCGGTTGTCAGTATAATAATGACCTGATTTTTTAGGCGCATACCCGTATTATTAATGAAAAAGCGCGTTGTTGCATCTGCAGCCTGCTGTATTTCATCTGCCGCCTCACTGGTTATGCCAACCATCTGTTCAATCTTGACACCCTTATTTGGGTCGGCCCAAATGTCGCTAGTCGTAGAAAAAGCACATGCTGTAATAGTAGCTGTGGCCAATATACAAAATACGAACCAGAAAGCAATTGCCTTAAGTCTTGTATTAAATATATGGTTTACGCCAGACTCATTATTGAAGGAATCTATCATCTTATTTTTCAGCATTTTATCTTCCCCTATCTTTTTAATTCAGGATATCTGTATAAGAGCAACGCTACGCGTCTTTAAATGCACTAAAAATTCGCCAAGCCAGGAATTATGTAAAATACCCATAACTCACTTCTTAGTAAGTTATGGGTACTTTCTTTGAATAAACAACGTCTTATTACGCTTCACCCTACTTTGTCTAATCCTACATTTCAGCCTGCTGACGGTGTAAGTCATAATAAAATCCCTGTTGACTTAGAAGTTCATCATGACCACCCATTTCCACAATACTGCCACGTTCCATAACAACAATCAAATCACAGCGCCTAACTGTAGATAGACGGTGGGCAATCATAATCATCGTTCTGCCTTCAGCCATACTATCAAGATTATCCATAATAATACGTTCTGATTCATAATCTAGTGCACTTGTAGCTTCATCAAAAATAAGTACACTAGGGTCAGGGAGTAACGCTCTTGCAATAGCAATACGCTGGCGTTGTCCGCCAGATAAGGCCGTACCCCGTTCTCCCACATTGGTATCATATCCTTTAGGTAGTTCTTTGATAAACTCATGAGCACCAGATATTTGCGCTATTTTTTGTATGTCTTCCAGTGTAGCCTCAGGACGTGCAGTCGCAATATTCTGGGCAACAGTACCATTAAATAGGTAGTTTTCTTGCAGTACTACACCAATCTGACGCCGCAGCCAAGCTGGTTCTACCTGTACTAGATCCACGCCGTCAATCATTACCCTGCCCGATTCAGGCACATACAAACGCTGGATAATTTTGGTCAATGTGCTTTTGCCTGAACCCGATCGGCCAACAATTCCTACCCGCATACCCGATTTAATGCGCAAACTAACTTGCCTTAATACTTCACTGGTATCACTGCGGTACCGGAAAGTGACTCGATCGAGAACAATTTCGCCACGAATATAAGGGAGAGTCGTACGGTTAGGGTTAAATGTCGGTTCATTTGTTTCATTAAGAATATCTCCTAACCGATCCACGGAGACAAGGGTCTGTTGAAAATATTGCCACATATTGACCAATCTGAGTACCGGAGCAATAACCTGTCCAGCTAGCATTTGAAAAGCGATCAGTTGACCTACCGTCATCTCATTATTCATAACAGCGTTGGCACCAATCCATAAGATCGCCAATGTAAACAATTGTTGGATAAAGGAACCAATATTACCGGCAATATTCGCCAGATTAGCCGTAGCAAAAGCAGCTTTGGCATATCGAGCTAGTAATTGTTCCCATTTTTGCACGAATTGGGGTTCCACTGCCAAGGATTTTATTGTCTGAATACCAGTAATAGTCTCAATCAGAAAGGCTTGGTTCTCTGCACCTGCCGTAAATCTATCATTCAAACGTTTTCGGAAAATTGGCGTTACTGAAACACTCAGCAGAATGTATAGAGGCAGGGCCACCAATGATACAAGGCTCAACGAACTACTGTATACAAACATGGCAACAATATACACCACAGCAAATACAATATCCAGTATGACAGTCAATGAGGAGCCTGTAATAAATTGGCGTACATTTTCTAATTCTCGTACTCGTGAGACAACATCACCAACCTGCCAAGTTTCAAAATATTTAATGGGCAAAGAGGTAATATGACGAAAGAGTTTAGAACTTAGCACCACATCTACTTTATTACTCGTATTGGTAAATAAATAACTGCGTACTGCAGTCATCCATACCTGGAAAATAGAAATAACCACCATACCAAGTACCAAAATATCCAGGGTATTAAGGCTACGATGCACTAGCACTTTGTCGATAATAGTCTGAGTAAACATCGGTGCTACTAGCCCAAATAGTTGCAAGATCAGTGATACAAGCAGCACTTCTCCTAAAATTCGCTTGTAGCGCAAAACAACAGGTACAAACCAGGAAATATTAAACATTTTAATTTTCTCAGCCAATCCTACTCGCTTGGTGATCAATATAATCTGTTGGTTCCAAGCATTAAATAGATTGGAGAGCGGAATGCTAAAAGGTTGGGGTTTATAGGGGTCAATCATGATGACTCGGTCACCTTCAGTCCTCACCACTACGGCATAATTGCCATTTTTTAAAACTACTACCGCCGGTAGTGGTAATTGAGGAACTTTTTCAGGTTCAGCGGTGATCATCTTGGCCTTCATTCCTAAATCTCTCGCTGCCCGAATAAAGGTAATCTCATCCATGCCACCAGTGCCCACTACATAAGCACGACGCATTTGTACGGCATCTGCTGGAATTCCGAGTATTTTAGCTACCGTTACCAGGCAGATAAGGGCGGTATCTACTTGGCGCGGCATAGGTTTTACTGTTTGAACATCTTGCTGTGCACTCATGTTATCTCTCCCTCAAAGCCTCACTCTGATACCTGCGAAACGGATCAAGGAAGAATTCAATAATGCGTTTCTGCCGTATTTTAATTTCCGCACTGGCAGTCATACCAGGTCCGAAAAATACTTGTTTGTCGCCCACCTGGATCTGATTTTTATTTAAGTTGAGCATCACGCGATAGACTCGCCCTTTATCCTTGTCCTCAATGGCATCAGGACTAACCTCGGATACCACAGCATCTACAGTACCGTATTTTTGGAAACTAAACGTCTCAATTTTCACTTCAGCCTCTTGCCCTTCATGAATAAATCCAATGTCCTTGTTGGCAACCCAAGACTCAACAGACAATGTAACATCTTCAGGCACAATAATCATAAGTGCTTGCGCAGCTGTAACCACTCCGCCGACAGTATGGGTTGCTAGTTGTGTGACTCTTCCATCCACAGGTGCCGTAATGCGTGACAATCGTTCTTTTTCTGCTGCCTTTTTTAGTTCCTCACTATAGGCTGCCACTTGTTTGCGGTCTTCCACAAGTTTGGTATCAATATCTCGATCATGTTCGGCTCTAATACCAGCCAGTGTTTCCTGGCTCTGGGTAATTGCTGATTGCAGTCGGGCCATATCGGCGATTTGCGATGCTAGGTTCTGCCTTAATTCTAATCGTTTAGAACGATAATCAAGTAGTACAAATTCGGCTACAGCATCTTCTTTCATCAGCTTTTCAACTCGTTCTTCCCTGTCTTTGGCAATCTCATGCATGGACTGCAGCTTATCCTGATTGACTCGCGCCACCTCTAGACTGACTTGGTTTTGCCTTACAGTAGCCTCAGCCGCTGCTACTTTGGCACGATACTCACTTTGCCGACTCTGATATACATTTAATTGAAAGTTAACATCCTTACTATCAAGCTCTGGTGTTATCTGAGGGGAGAAAGGTGTACCCATTTTTTCAGCCTGTAATCTCTCGATCTCTAGGTTATAATACACAAGCATTTTTTTTACACTCGCCAAATCAGCCGCAGAAATCGTAGTATCCAGTTCAAGTAATAACTGACCTTGCGTTACCTTATCACCATCCTTGACATGAATGGCTTTAACAACCCCTTTATCTTCAGCCTGCACCACTTTGACATTCCCCACTGGGATTAATTTTCCTGGAGCGACCGCGACTTCATCCACATGACCAAATACAGACCATATGACGACCAATACAATGAGAGAAAAGATTGTCCACATAACAACACGTCCAGCTGGTGATGGTGGTTTTTCCACCACCTCTAGTACCGCTGGTAAAAATTCTTTTTCGCTAGGCGACAAGCGTCCTTTAATATCCATATCAAAATATTTTTTAATTTTTTTTAGCATACTCATACCTCTTGTTGTAATATATACAAATTATAATACAAACCTTTTCTAGCTAACAGTTCCTCGTGGGTACCCTGCTCAATGATGTGACCTTGTTCCACCACCACAATCAAGTCGCACCGCCGCACAGTAGACAACCGGTGAGCTATAATCAATGTCGTACGGCCTGCAGTGATTTTGTCCATATTTTTCATAATAATCATCTCGGATTGATAATCCAAAGCACTCGTTGCTTCATCAAAAATTAAAATTCGCGGATTGGCAAGGATGGCTCTCGCAATGGCAATTCGTTGCCGTTGCCCCCCCGACAATGCCATACCTCGTTCACCCACTTTGGTATCATAACCTTCGGAAAGTTCGAGAATAAATTCATGAGCTCCAGCAATTTCTGAGGCCTGAATCACTTCTTCCATAGAAGCTCCTGGACGGGCAGTGGCAATATTATCCCGTACACTACCATTGAATAAAAAGTTTTCCTGTAATACCACACCAATTTGTCGCCGTAGCCAAGATGGCTCCATCTCTGCGACATCCACTTTGTCAATGATAATGCGACCACTTTCAGGCAGATAGAGTCGTTGTACCAACTTCGTCAGCGTACTCTTACCCGATCCCGAACGCCCCACAATACCGATTCTCATGCCAGTCTTGATATGTAAATCAATATTTTGTAATACAAGTGGCGCATCTGGTAAATATCGAAATGCTACCTTTTCAAACGTAATGGTACCCTCTAGAGGCTTACCTACTCCCTGTCCTTTAGGATTATTGGCAAGTTCCGGCGGAGTTGTTATAATGTCGCCTAGTCGTTCGGCTGACAATGCCGCCTGTTGAAATTGCTGCCATAAGCCTACCAATCGCTGCAAAGGCTGTCCTGCCTGCCCTGCCAACATCTGAAAAGCAATCAACTGACCAATGGTCATTTGCCCTTCAATCACCATATGCCCACCAAACCATAATAATGCAAATCCAGACAACCGTTGTATGAGGGAACTACCATTGCCCAGTACAATATTAAATACCGCACTATCAAACGTAGTTTTAACATAACGTGCCAACAGTTGTTCCCAGCGATGATTAAACTGAGGTTCCACGGCAAGGGACTTAATGGTGTGTATACCTGTGATCGTTTCTACTAAAAAAGCATTACTTTCGGCTCCAGCAGCCCATACTGCCTCCAAACGTTTTTGATAAATAGGTGTGGCAATAATATTCTGGGCTAACATTAGCGGCACAGAAGCCAAAGCAATTAAGGTCAGGAATGGACTATAATAAAACATCACAGCAATAAATACTACGGAAAAAAGAGTGTCCATTAGTGCCGTCAAAGCAGCACCGGTCATAAATTCTCTGATGGTATTGAGAGCTGATACACGCATGAGAGTATCGCCTACTCGGCGCAGTTCAAAATATCTAAGGGGCAAGGAGGCAATGTGCCGGAATAACCTAGCTCCTAAAATAACATCCACCTTGTTGGTAGTGTGAGTAAATACATAAGTTCGCAAAATACTCAATGCTGTCTGAAATATTCCAGCTGCTAGCAGTGCCACCGCTAGCACATCCAAGGTGGAAGTACCGTTATATGGCAGTACCTTATCCACAATGACCTGGGTGAATAATGGGGTTACAAGACCAAATAACTGCAGAAAAAAAGCTGCCACCATGGTTTCAGCCAAAAGTTTTTTATAGAGCACTAGGGCTGGCGTAAACCAACCGATATTAAAACGGCGTTTAATTCCTTGCCAGGTTAAAGGGCGCTTCACAGCAATCAGCCTTCCACTCCATGTTTGGAGGAAACCGTCAACTGGTACGGCCTGTGGCCGCTGGGAAGCATTATCTAAAACAATAATCGAGTTTCGATCACACCGACCAATCACTACATATTGACCATCTTTCAAGATAGCAATCGAGGGAATGGGCTGCTCAGTGAGTTGCTGCGCAGTTATGGTACGCATTTTGGCTTTCAGTCCTATGCCTTTGGCCGCTGTCAGCACTTGACGCGGCGTAGCCAGTTGACCCCGATGCCATTCACTTATTTTATCCATACGAGCTGTGTCTATAGACACACCCAATGCGCGGGCTACTGCTAGCAAGCATATGGAAGCACTATCCAGCTCATTATCTTGTTCTTTTGCTAGTTGTTCCATACATCACAATCCTTTAACTTTCAAAAATCATTTTTCCTCATTTTTAATATAACATATTTTATTTCGACATTATTTAGTGATTACCTTTTAAAACGACCTATTTTCTTACTTTTAACTGTAAAATCGTCAAAAGAGCGATGCTTTATCTCTTCTTTTGACGATTTTACAATTTTATTTCAATTTCGATTTGCAATTTTCTCTATTGGATAACAAAATCACCAACACTTAGGTTTTTATCCGCGAAAATTTCGATTTTCCCGCCAGTAAGACTAATTTCATAATAAGGATTATCGGCCCCCCATGTACCCGTTTTTTGTAGTAAATTATAAACCTGGATACTATCTGTATAGCCAATTCCTCCGCTTATCACAATCTTATCTTCTCCGTGCACAAAATCTTGAATATTATCAGTACCAAAACTGGGTTCAACTACAAAGCAGTCATTGCCTGCATTCCCCCAAAAAAGATCATCGCCACTTCCACCATAGAGAGTCTCATTACCTGCACCACCCAATAAAGTATCATTGCCATCATCACCATACAAACAGTCATCACCATTCCCACCACTTAAATAGTCATCGCCGCCGAGACCGTGTACCGTATCCGCCAAATAGGTCAATATTAGTTTGTCTCCCTCTTCTGTAGTTAACGGAAGATCGGTAAAACTGCTAATATTATATCCAATATCAGTAAGCATTGCCATATCAAGTTCAGTAGTAAATGACCTTTCCCCAGTACTTGCGTATGGATCCATCAACGGGATATAACTATTAATACCAAAATCAGCTTGTACATGACCATCTGCCGTGAGAGGAATAGGGTTACCACCGTTAAGACTTTCACTGTTACTTCCTGTGAAAAATCCATTTACATCTAACATATCGAAAATCGGGGCAATACTAATTCCTAACACATGACCTATTTCGTGCATCGCAACAGAGATAAAATCAATATCATTTGCTGGTAAATCATCTGTTGTCGTTGGAGTGGAATCAAAAAACCATTGTGCACCACTCTCCACACTATCTGGAATTGCATTAAAGGATATTGACCCTACATACGGTTCAAAATCATTGCTATCCAGACTTACATCAGTACTCACTCCGCAATAGGTTGCTGCTGCCCAGGCGTTGCTTGAAGATGTGGTAAATGGCGGAGTTGCGGATCCAACGAAAATTAACAAGTCGTCAATATTGGAATCAATATTCAGAGTTTCCGCTGCCCCGGTTTCGGGATTCCACACATTTATACTCGTTCCAGATGCAACAGTAGGAAAATCATCAGTAATGTAATTTGACCAATACGAAGCTGCCGTTTCCAAAGCGGCTTTACGTGCAGGGTCACTAAAAAAACCGGCAGTATCATATCGGTAATCAAATTTAATGCTAAAATGGTGCTCAACAGCCAAATCATTATCATTTATTGTTCCGATTGCGCTACTATTAAGTAATGTCCCACCATTACTGGCATTCGATAAGTTTACTGCCAAAGTTTCATTGCCTTCAATAAGACTATCGTCAATCGTTGCAATACTGATCGTCTTACTCGTCTCTCCTGCCCCAAAGCTTACAGTACCATTCTGCGCTATGTAGTCGTTGCCTGCCGCCGCTGTACCGTTAGCTGTCGCAAAATCCACTGTGGAAGCAATCGTCGTACTTCCGGACCGCGTAACGGTAAATTGCAATGTGTTGCCCTCCGCTACAGTAGCATCTGAGATTGCAAGTGTAACATCATTGTCGATAATGATGCCTATCGCTGTGCTATTGAGCAATATTCCACCATTACTGGCATTCGATAGGTTTACGGTTAAGGTTTCATTCCCTTCGATAATACCATCGTCAATCGTTGTAATATTGATTGTCTTCGTCGTCTCTCCAACTGCAAAAGTTATGGTACCATTTGCAGCAGTGTAATCGCTATCTGTCATCGCTGTGCCATTGGATGTAGCAAAATCCACGGTAGTACTATCTCCAAGATAGCCACTTCTAGTTATGGCAAACTGCAATGCACCACTTTCCACAATGGTAGCATCTGATACAGCCAAGCTGCTATGAGGCAACATGTCATTCCAATAATAGTTGCCTTCGCACCAAATTATACTTCCTTCATTATTATCAAATACAAGGCCACGTATCTCACTATGTGCCTCATCCACCACATCAATCAACCGTACTACTCCACCCATAGTATCCTGTAAGAGAAGATCATTGCCTGTTGCCTGTATAGTATAGAAATCAGCCTGTGCTCCAGTCCAGGTAAACTCAATTTGATCATTACCATTCCCAAAGTCAAGAATTACATCACTGCCCAATGAGTCGTTACTAAATTTGAACTGATCATCACCAGCACCACCTGATAAGACATCATTTCCGATTCCACCGAAAATTACATCGTTGCCCAATCCCCCATACAGCCCATCATTGCCAAGACCACCGAATAAGGTATCGTTACCACCTAATCCCAACAGTAATTCCCCTGCTTTGGCAGTAAGCTTGTTACCCGCTTCAGGGTCACCAGTAGTCGCAAGGTTTAGTTTATACTTCCATTCCCCAAACTCATCATTACCGCTGATATTAGTAATCTTGTAGTTAGCACCACGAAACCAGTCAACCATTGTAATGTTATCGCCATTTTCACAGACTAAAATCAGATTTTTACCATCTTTTTTAAAATCCTTTGCTCCCATAGAGCCCTCTAAGCGAATAGTATCAACACTGCTGTAACTATCGCTAGCGATGACGTCACTGCCAAAGCCATCTGCAAAAATGTAGGTATCGGTGTTTTTACCGCCGACTAGTGTATCATTTCCAATACCGCCAATCAGCATATCTGAGCCGTCATCCCCTTTTAAATAATCATTGCCTGCATAGCCGTAAATGGTATCATTACCACTACCGCCGCTGATGGTATCGTCATCAGGACTACCGAACTCTACATCATTGGCTTTTCCACCAGTTTTATAGGTCCTGCTTATGCCACTAGCAAACATAAATTGATTTATTTGATTGTCGTAACTTCCAGTAGTACTAGGTGTAAACCAGTCTTTAATGGTCAGGCTGTCTTTGCGATTGCCTTTCATGGTAATCACCATATTGTTACCAGAGGCAGTAAAGACAATATCTGTAGCGTTTATATCATTACCCACAAATTCGATAGTGTCTAAGTTGTTTTCGTCATTAGCCACAATAATATCTGCGCCATAATTTTTACCAAACATGTAGGTATCGCTGCCAAGTCCACCACTTAGAGTATCCTTACCACCACTACCATCTAAAATATCATTACCTTGACCACCTTCTAGCCAGTTATTCAGGCTATCGCCAATAAGGGTGTCATTCCAGGCACCTGCACATACCTTTTCCATCTTGCCATATTTCAAAATTCCCCCTGGCAATGTAGCAGCCAAAGCAATCCCAATCCCAGCATTTGCAGCTGATGCATCTAGGATATCAAACCCATCACCGCCGTTTATTACGCTGTCTTGGCTATCATATACAATCGTGTCATCACCTTTACCACCATAAATAGTGTCATCACCTAAACCGCCATCTAAATAATCCTTATCTAAACCACCATTTAGGTAATCATTATCATTGCTGCCATATAGGCTGTCCTTGGCATTGGTACCAATCTCCATATGAATTGCATTGTTCATGCCAAATTTGAATGACCCATTAAAGCCTTTTTGAAGCTTTATACTATCTGTCTTACTGTATTTGATAAGAAGATCCTGACCGCTTTGACTGAATGCGGCATCATTAAAAGCCATGTTCTGTAGAATGTCATTAGCAAATACAATCATATCCTGGGAGTTGTCATTACTGGCTAGAATTACGTCACTGCCATCTCCAATAGTAAAAAAATATGTATCATTGCCAGCACCACCAGACAGGGTATCTTTACCTTTTCCGCCACTCAAATAGTCAGCACCTGCGTTACCGAATAACAAATTAGTAAGAGCATTGCCAAGCAGAGTATCATTGCCACTACCAGCAAGAATACCTTCTACGTTAACATACCGAAAGCTCGTTGTGCCAATGATCATTTCGTTAAAATCAAATTCCATACCTATGCTGTCATTAGATGCATCTATATAATCTGTACCACTGCCACCATCAATCTTAACATCGTCGTTGTAGTAGATGATTGTATCGTTTCCTGCACCACCACTAATGGTATCTCCTCCGCCAAGCCCGTTAATGACTTCTGACTTTGAAGTTCCCTTCAAGTTATCCGCTGCCCCCGTACCTACTATCGTTGTGCCTACTGTCATTTTCGTTCACGCCCTTAAATCCTTATTGGATGTTTGCAGCTATATCTTTCAATTCAAAAAGGAGTCTTCTCTGATTGGTTTTTATCCAGTTCTTATTCAATAAAGGTGCTTTTAAATCCTCCACTTTTCAAAATATTACCCCATGCTTATGAAACGTTAATAATCATACTAATAAAGAGCTGCTGAAGCCTCATAATGAGACTTTCAGCAGCTCTTTTCTATTGCTCTAAATACGCTACGTTCTATCGCCAACCCGATCCATTACCTTATTTTGTCTACCAAGCTGTTTTAATTCCATAAAAAGCACCACCCAAGGTGAATGAGTCCAAGCTTGATCCACCTCGTTGCCGCCTGTTATGGTAGTCAATAACCCGATAACCAGTAACAATACTGGTATTCTTTTTATGTCCGATAGCAACTTCCAAACTAGTCTCATAATCTAGAAAGGTAAATCCCTTGCTACCAGTAGATAAGCCTGACACTTCCATGTTGAGTTTAGTACCTGGTCGCGGCTGGGCGGTGACGATAAAGCCAACCGTCGGCAACGTCATTCGCCATGCCTCATTGCCACTGGCAAAAGTAGAAGAACTTCCTTGTATCGACGACCAAACCCCAGCTGAACCATGTACAGAAACTGTTTTTGCATCAAGTAAGAAACCCATCTTTATTTTGTTGCTAGATAGATTTCGCCAATACTTGCGCCAGCCAATTTTCCAATATGAAAGTTGTAATTGTTCTGTTACATCGTACGTAACCTCTCGTGAAAATAACCCCCCTAAAAAGTCCTGGCGCTGTTTGTGTACTGTCTGCCCAGCATACTGGCCATTAAAATAGTCAACATACAAACTACTGTTTTCATTTATGCGCCAAGATAATTTCATGGGTGCTAAATCGGTGTTTTGAAAGCCTAAATCCTTTTTTAAATCAATGCTTCCTGTCCAGGCTGGCGACTTAATGCGCCCATGGGCAGCGATATCTGCCAGCCAAAACCGTTGTTCTAATTCAACAGTTTGGCTGGCCTGACAATCACTACTAAAGGACGTTACAAATGCCATGATTCCTAGCACCAGCAAACTAAGCTTGTTCCTCGGCCTACTTATTTCCACGAAGGCGAGCTTCCTGCATTCCATTGAATCGTATGATTGGAATCATCACTGAGGAAATGGAATGTAGGACGATAGTTGGCAGATTCACCAAATTTTTCAATCCGGAGCAATTCTTCATCCCAACTATAAGTATTGGTGTGTGTTCCCCAGTTACCGTTCATATCATATCCTGTCCATGAATCCGTGTATTCTGAGTGTTTTGAAATCAGCAGATCGGTGTTGTTGTTGCCAGTCGTTGACAATCTTAGATTTCCCATAGTCATATACTTATCAAAATAGACTTTATCATTATAGTTACCAGAATCAGCGGCCAATATATCTAAATTTGTACCCCCGTCATAGCCCCCTATATTATCCCATTCCACGCCATGGGATGAAACAAAATAAACGTCATTACCGCCCCCGCCGTATAAGGTATCCACGCCTTCACCGCCTTGCAACATGTCAAAGCCGTCACCGCCGTACAACTTATCGTTGCCACTGCTGCCAAACATAATGTCATCGCCGGCACCACCATTAATCGTATCATTTCCATCATCGCCGCTCAGTACATCATCGCCGGCACCACCACTAATCGAATCATTACCCGCACCGCCGAATATCAACTCAGCACTTCCACCACCTGTCAGGGTATCTACACCCTCCCCACCTAGTAGAATAGAATAGGATAAATCTAAGGAAGTTCCGGCAAGTGCACCCGTACCAGGTACGGACAGCATCAAATTGTGTATCTGGTATTTGGGATCTTCATACCAGCCTTGCAGTGTCAGGCTATTTGCATCATCTAAGGATAGCATGAGGTCATTACCTACTCTATCCACCATCGGCGACCAGTTTGACGCAGACTGTATGCTATTTGTATCTAAAATGAGCCGTAATGTATCTTGATTGTTGGTATCACCTTTAGCAATAAGGATGGAACCTTGTCCTGCTGTAAAGGCATAGGTATCATTACCATCACCGCCGATTAAGGTATCCACACCACCATTGCCAGCAAGATAGTTGTTATCACCATCACCAGTGAAAGTATCATTGGAGCTGGCAGCAACAGTACCTGTAAACTTGTGCCATGCTAAGTCATTACCAATGGTATAGGTACCATCACTGGTAAAGGTAAAGGTATTGAGTTTATGACTGGCATCTAAATTCCAATCTTCAATTGTTAGGAATGATGTGTAATGGCCAGGATTATAAGCATCTATGACACTTAATACCAAGTCATCATCATTATTAACCTGAATGGCAATACGATCATGAGGCGATACTGGATTTGTCCACTGGTCAACCCAGTTACCTGTAAGGGAATCTCGATATCCTGCATAATCTGACCCAATTTGATTAATGCTGATCATGACACTATCATTAGCATTTCCGCTGTCACTGGTGATTACATTGTTATAAGCAGAACTGCTATCACCAAAGTAATAACCATCCCCTAGTTCCAAAGCATATATATCATTACCAGAACCACCAATGAGAGTGTCCGAACCATCGCCGACGATTAAGATGTCGTTACCTGCGCCCCCATCTAATACATCATTACCGCGATCACCTGACAAAATATCATTACCACCATTGCCTGACAGAGAGTCATTGCCGCCAAGACCAAAAATCAGTTCACCAGCAGAGCCACCAACAAGGTTATCGGCAATCCCGCTATCATTGCCGAGCAGTAATGTATAAGATAAATCAATATTGGCGCCCACTGCCGAGATATTGAGATGACCTACCTTATAACCTGGATCAGACTGATACCAATCTTCCAGCACAATACTATGATCTGTATCTAGGGTAAGGACCAAATCATTACCTTCTTGTACTGCTTGTGGACTCATGTTAGTATTCACCCAGTTAGGCAAATCCTTAGCATTAAGAACAAATTGCAGGGTATCAGTACTATTTGTTTGATCACTGGCAATCGTCAAATGTTCTTTTGATAATCCTAGGTCAAATACATAGGTATCAGCACCGATCCCGCCTGTAAGCGTATCTGTACCACCCATACCATTTAGACTATCATTACCAGCCAAGCCAAAAATTTGGTCGCTATTTGCTGTACCAACCAAACTTTGCGAAGCAGAAGTACCATTTGTTACCTTTGGTATTTGTGGTAAATCAAAATCCAAAGCTGCGTTATTAGAGTCCACAAAATTGGTAATCCGATTCGCATCAGTTTTATTAAACCACTGCTGTAGAGTCAAGGTATCAGTAATGACAGTAGAATCATTAGCATAGAAGCTGAATACTAGGTCATTAGCACTATTTTTGCTAGTAGTAAAGTTTGACGTTCCTAGTTTAAGCACATCAATACCATTGGCATTATCAGCAGTAATAGTATCACTGCCATAACCCAGTTCGAAGTAGTAGGTATCATTACCTAGACCGCCTGTCAAAATATCATTCCCCGACTTGCCTTTCAGTAAATCATTGCCTTCACCGCCAAGCAATGTATCGTCGCCGCCACCACCGCTCAGAAAATCATTACCTGCACCACCAATCAGAGAATCATTGCCGCCACCGCCGTATAGTGTATCCGCACCAAGACTACCACTGATCGTATCACTACCATCACCGCCGTGGAGCCAGTCACTACCTTTACCACCAGTAATCTGATCATCGCCGCTAAGACCTGAGTACATGATGTTATCATTGCTGGTACTAAAGTTATCTGTGTCACCTAGGCTGGTTCCTGTCGATAGGTTGTATAAGATGGCCTGATTATCACCATTTTTACTCTTATATTTATTGATTTGGTAGCCATCACCATTATACCAACCCTGCACTGTAATCGAGTAATCTTTTTTAGTCGTATTATCCCAAAAGAAAATCTGTAAGTCGTTACCTGATTTAGCTATATAATCAGGTACATCCCAGTTCCGAAGGAAAATAAGGTCTTCTGAATTGTATTCTGAGGCAGTAATGACATCATTGCCATGAACGGCATTATACATTGATCCACTGCCATAGCGATACACATCAGCACCAGTACCGCCAGTCAGCGTATCCTCACCCTTACCGCCATTCAGATAATCCTTGCCATCATCACCAGCGAGAACATCACTTCCCCCAGAACCATAAAGTTCATCATCATTTTGCCCGCCATAAATGGTATCACTGCTTGATCCACCATATAACAGATCTTTGCCAGCACCACCACTAATGGTTTGCGCAGAACTCGAATATCCAGCATAAAAGATGTTCTCACTACTATCACTAAAGTCATCGCCGGTGCCAGTATACAATTTATACACATCTGTAGCGCCTTTAGTTCCATAATATCGTGAACCATCATTAATGAGCAACGTATTGACTTGACTACCCTGGCCATCAAGAGCGCCCTGTAAGAGAATAGACTGGTCTTTGGCGGAAGCATTATCCCACACATAGATTCCCAAATCACTGCCTGACTTGAAATAACCATCAATGTTATCGACGGCGATGATATCAGCTGCATTAGAAGAAGAACTCGTTATCGTATCATTGCCAAACCCAGTGCCTGTAAAGCGGTAGGTATCATTCCCGTCTCCGCCAGTCAGAATATCATTACCAAGACCGCCATCTAAGATATCATCATTGGCAGTACCGTATAAAGTATTATCGCTATCATTGCCTTTTACGAGCGTAATCCCTCCTGGCAGAGTATAATCACCAGCCAGTCCGCCTGAAACAGAGTCAGTGAGCAAAGCCTCAATCTGAACGTCGGTTAAAGTCTGATCAGTAAACATAATCCCAGAAACATGATGATCATTTCCTCTTTTCCAGTCTTTAAAGCGAATCAATTCCAATCCATCTAGTCCATTCATAACTAAATCACTACTGTCATTACTGAAGGTAACATAGGATGAGAGTAACTGATCTGCAAATTGAACTACATCATTACTGTTATCAGTATGGGAATTATCGATAACCAGTCCGCTATTCCAAGAGTACGACACATAGGTATCATTCCCTAATCCACCCAATAATGTGTCATGCCCCTCTGCCGTCAACACATCATTGCCAGCACCACCATCTAATACGTTATTACCTTCTCCACCCCGAAGTTTATCATCTCCAGCATTACCAAACAAAGTATCATTACCAGCATCACCATTTAGCAGATCGCTACCTTTTCCACCCTTAATGACGTCATTGCCAGCACCACCCTCTAGATAAGCATTTACTGCAGACGTCTGTAGCTTATTATCATCGTCATTGCCAATAACAAAATCGCTAAATACCTTAAGCCCGCCATCAACAAAGAACTTAGAAATCTTCTTTGAGCCACTATACCAATTTTTTAGAGTTACTGTATCTGTTGCCAAATGATCATTTCCTGCACTTACACCGAATACCAAATCACTACCTGAACGGCTTATGTCTATATCATCACTAATTTCACCAAAATTAATCACATCGCCTACATTCGCAGTATCGGCCATAATGGTATCATTGCCAAAACCTGCCTGGAAAACATATGTATCGTTACCAGCACCGCCTCGTAGAATATCATTGCCTGTACCGCTGATCAGCAGATCATTACCGGCTCCTCCATCCCAGGTCAATCCTGACATGCCAGCATCTAGTGTGTCATCATACTGACTGCCCACAAAACGCTCCACATTGGTAATCATATCCGGATCAATACTAAGCTCAATACCATTGGTGGCATTGATGGCCACCAGGACATCACTCCCTGCTCCACCGTCGATTACAGCATCCTGCATGGTTGAAAAATCATACCCAATGGTATCATCCCCATCACCAGACTTGATTTCTTGGGTTGTAGCGTTACCGACAATGGAATCGCTGTAATCACTACCATAGAAGTTCTCAATATCGCTATATGAGCCTAAATTAACCGTTACCTTGCGAATTGCAGTGCTGGCATCCAATAGATCAGTACCACCGCCACCATGTACATTGCTACTCAAATCAGAGCTATCATAAACAATGGTATCATCGCCCTCACCACCTGTAATGGTATCTTTGCCACCTTTGCCATCTAGCCAATTGCCACCATCACCTGCTGAAAGAAGATTCGTCTTTCCATCACCAAGCAATGTATCCATTCCCGAGCCGCCGAGAATATTCTCGAATCCCTTATACTTAGCAGTGGTATCACTTAAATCAATTGTTACATCAGACGTTTCATCACGTAAGTCAAGGACATCTATGCCAGCTCCGCCATCCAAGTAATCTTGAGCGTCATACAGAATGGTATCGTTACCCGCTCCACCTAACAGATTATCACTACCGGAACCACCTGCCAAACTGTCGGCTCCGCCGCCGCCGTTAAAATAAAAGTTACCATCCTGACCGTCTCCCACGATAATCACATCGTTATAATTACTGCCTATTACTCTCTCAATGTTCTGAATCACATCTCCACCAGCTACAATAGAAACACCTTGCTTTGCCTTTGCCGCTGTGAGCAAGTCGTTACTGCCTTCTCCCCCGTCAATTTCAAGAAAGTTACTATTATAAGCAATGGTATCATTACCAGAACTACCTAGAAATACCTCGATATCATTATATTTCATTAAATCAATATTAACTGCTTTAATAGATGCACTCGCATCTAACGTATCTGTATCATTACCGCCAAAAATCTTGCTGGCTGCATCAGTCACATCATATATAATCCAATCATCACCATCATTGCCATAAATCACATCGGCACCTTTGCCACCATCAAGGGTATCATCCCCCAATCCGCCATAAAGCGTATCAGCAGCATCATTACCAAACAGATAATCACTACCATCATTACCATACAGAATATCCTTAGTTGTCGTCCCTGACAAAGTATCGCCAGTGTTTGTTTGCACAATCAGACTAGCCATGCTATCCCTCCATTATTTTATAGAAATTACCTAGTTAACCATATTCTACAACATTAGCAAAGGAAAATATATAACAATATTTACTTTAGATCGACAAAAAATGCAAGGCAGTAATCGTTTAAAACAATTACTGCCTTGCATCTATATAGCTACGTAACCTCAAGTTAGATCCTAAACACGTGCAATCACATACTTACCATTGTTCATTTATTACGCCATACATCCCAGCCATACTGATTGACAAGGCTGTCATACTTATAGGCGATTTGCTGTTCTGTACCGTTGAAAGTAGCTTGGAAGATATGTTCTGTCACATCCGATATATCAGTATCGAAAGTAATGGTCTGAATACCTGCGCCAGTATCAATACTAAACATCAGATGATGGCTCTCATCAAAACCTGCTGTAACCTTACTGGCATCGCAGTTAAAGGCTAGCACGTCACTAGTACCAGAATTGGCATCAAAGTTTTGCAGTAAATCATTACCATCACCACTGTTCCAGATAATCACATCAGAATACCCATCATAACCGCCAGCATCAAGAGTGTCATTACCTAAACCACCTTGCAAGGTATCAGCACCAGCTAAACCAAACACTTTGTCATTGCCTGCTCCACCTGACAATATGTCGGAGCCCCAATAACTGCCATTTAGCGTATCATTGCCATCATCACCATACAGCCAACCTTGTTGGTTAACTTTTAATGAATCATCGCCGGATCCACCTATAAGGGTGTCATAAAGACCTACTCCATAAAGAGTATCAGCACCAGTACCACCGCTTAGAATACTATAGTAGTTTGCTTGCAATACATCATTGCCTGCACCGCCAAGGAGTACACTAGACGACGTTGAAATGGAACCCAGTGTATCATTACCAGCACCGCCTGCGTATAATCTGCTGCTGCCTGAAGTTAGGTTATCATTACCTGCTGTACCGAAACCATTGTACAGTGTAACATTCTGCCATCCAGTACCTGTTGCATAATACTGCATCTGAAGCCGGGCATCATTACCATTTTGCACCGTAATGCTGCCATAAGCGCCAAAGTCAAGCACCCAGTCATTACCAGACTGCCAAGCATCATTAAAACTGGCATTGAGAGATGGATCAAGGCGAATGATATCACTGCTATTGCTTTGGGAGCCTAGAATCGTATCTTTACCAAATATCCCATCGAAGAAGTATACATCTGCCGCGCCGTCATTGCCGCCAGCCAAAACGTCATCACCGGAGCCGCCTAAAAGGGTATCTGCACCATTACCGCCTATCAGGATATCACTACCAGCACCTCCCAAGAGATAGTCTGCTTGATTATTGCCAGTAATTTGATCGTTGCCACTCGCACCTGCTAGCATATAATGCACCGTATCATTAGCACTACTTAACGTATCAGCATTGTCGCCACCCATCACTAGTGTAAATGTACGTCCTGCACCATCATCAACCCTTGTAATACCTGATACATCCCAGTTTTGCACTGTCAAGCTATCACCTGCACTAAAACTAAAGACAATATCATTACCTGATCGAGTAATTCCTTCTCCATGGAAGTCAAATCCAGGCCACCATGATAACTGATAGAGATCAATGATGTCGTGGCTATCGCTGAATGTGCCTGCAATGGTGTCATTGCCATTACCAGCACCAAATTGATAAGTATCTATTGCACCATCATTGCCACCATACAGTACATCATTGCCCTCTCCACCATCTAGTAAATCGCTATCATTACCACCGTATAGTACATCATTGCCATACTCGCCATACAGAGTATCACTGTCATTGCCGCCATATAGCATATCATCATCATTACCACCATATAGCTGATCAGCACCTTCTTCACCCTGAAGGGTGTCAGCACCTTCTTCGCCAATCAGATCATCATCGTTATTGCCGCCGTAAAGTACATCATTACCATTACCGCCGTGCAGTTCGTCATTACCATTGCCACCTGCTAGGCTATCATCCCCTGCCAAGCCAAACAGTATGTCAGTGCCATCCATGCCGTTCAATGTGCCACCACCTACAGCAGTATCAATCAAGATATTATTGTCGTTGCCAGCAGTAGTCGTCCAGAGGGTTCCATTAAGGTTAATCATACCTGCCTGCTTGCCAGCAAACCAGTTTTGTACGGCAATGGTATTAACGTCATTATCTATGATCAAATCATTGCCAGAACGATCAACAGCATTGATAAGGCCAGTCATCTGAATGGTATCATTAGCACCTGCATCAGCGATTACGTTGTTAGTACCAATAATAATAAAGGTATCATTACCATTACCACCATATAGCGTTGCATAGCCATTGGCTGTCAAAATGTCATTACCGTCACCAGCACTAAGAATGCTACCATTCTGGGCTACGAGACTATCGTTACCCGCACCACTTTGGACGTTTTCCACGCTGTTGAACTTCCCGCTAGTCAGATCAATGCTTACATTCTCCGTTCCGTTATAGACAATCCAATCACTGTCATTGCCACCATAGAACTTATCGTTTGCCTCATCGTTTTGGTACATGAGCGTATCATTGCCATCGCCACCAAACAAAGTGTCATTGCCAAGACCACCATTTAGGCTGTCATTGCCATCAAAACCAAACAGCAGGTCATTACCACCCTGCCCGGCTAAGGTATTGCTGCCAGTAGCAAACAAAATATTAGCATCATCATTGGAAATGGTGTTGTAAAGCAGGCCACTGGGGCCACCCACTCTGATAGCACCTGCGATGTTACCACTGAACCAGTTCTGCACCGTAAGATTGTTGACGCCATCAACAATCTTCAGATCATTGCCTGTGCGCGTAAACATCGTGGTTATATCACTACCAGCAATTTGTATGATATCACTCATACTAGCATCTGCAATGACATTGTTACTACCACTAAAGATAAAGATATCATTACCAGTTTCACCATACAAGGTGTCACCGCCGTTCGCGGTTAGAGTGTCATTGCCGTCACCAGCTTTGATCATGCTATTGCCAGACAACGCTATTAGAGTATCATTACCACTGCCACTTTGAATATTTTCCACGCTGACGAACTTCGCGTTGTTTAAAGATATACTTACATTCTCAGTTCCATTGTAGACAACCCAATCGCTATCATTGCCACCATAAAATTTATCGTTGGCGGCATCGTTTTGGTACATCAGTGTATCATTGCCTTCGCCACCAAACAAGGTGTCATTGCCAAGACCACCATTCAGGTTATCATCTCCATCAAAACCAAACAGCAGATCATTCCCGCCCTGGCCGTCTAGCGTATTGCTACCCCCATCAAACAGAATATTGGCAGCATCATCTGAAGTCGTGGTATAAAGTATGCC
>Ga0316604_10001388_pt1 | contig 21584 bp, 20 predicted proteins | sample OWC_soil_day20_C_FD_207650 | JGI IMG/M metagenome (GOLD analysis project Ga0316604, IMG submission 207650) | Wetland soil microbial communities from Old Woman Creek delta, Ohio, United States - OWC_soil_day20_CT | ecosystem: Environmental > Terrestrial > Soil > Wetlands | place: USA: Ohio...
AAACAGTGTTTTTATTTGTCTTTAATGATACTTTATCCTAATTAACAGCTGATTGTCAATATGAATATTGTTCTAATATTCGCTTTTATAATAATGTTTGAAATATTTATTGATATACTGACTAATATTAAGATTAAACTAAACCAAAATTAAACACCCGCCTACTACTTAACGTTTTAGGCGGGTGTTTTTACACATACTTTTCTAGCTGCCTAGTGAATGAAATCACGTCAGCTTAAAATATCTTGAAAGTTTATCGCGGTCTGGTATCGTTATATGACCGTGATCTATCCGAATTAACCCTTGTCCGGCCAAAATTTTTAACTGCCGCGAAACGGTTTCACGCCTAGAACCCAGCATGTCCGCAAGATAAGTAATACTTAAATCCATCTTGATTCTGGTTCCGTTTTCACAGGGAACTCCATAATCCTTGGATATTTTCCATAATTTAGCAACAATGCGTTTATCGCCACGCACAGAGTTAGGAGTGTTTTTCATTTGCCGATAAAGTCGTCGAACTTTCATGGCCAGAGAATCAAACACGCTTTTGGTAAGTGCGAAATCCTGTTCCATAATGCGTAGGAAGTCTAGTCTGTCAAAACAAAGAATTTGCGCCTCCTCAAATATTTCACAATTGATGGAAGCCGGAATTCTTTGCAAAACCACTTCGTTAATAAGTTTTCCTTTGTCTAATAGGAAAATGACTTTTTTCTCGCCCTGCGAGTCAACCGAATAGAGTGTGATGAGACCGCTGATAACAATATACAGCATCTCTACAGGTTCTTTATCAAAAAATAAATGTTTTCCCTTGGCCATACGGCACAACCTGCCACTGGATAACAAAGCTCTAACAGAATTGGGAGTTGCTTGCTGAAAAACCTCAACAAGCGCCACTGCTTCACTTATACTTAAATTCATACTAATCCCCAGTATCTTTATTATTAATTAGTTAAATAAACTTGCTATTCAGTACATTTCCCCTAAAACCCAAAAATCCTGCAGGTTTATCAAAAAAAACGTAAAGTAACAACTATCCTATAGTTAACCAGAACCCCATTCTTTGGAAGATACTTGTTTCAACAACCCCAAAGCAAGATTTTCTTGCGGGATACGAATGCCCAAGATTAATACAGCATTTAGAAAAGTAGTAAGTATTGCTGTTATGACAGCACCGAAAATCAACGGCACACTAATAAGTTCAATCGCTACCGCTAAATAGTTTGGGTGGCGTAGAAAACGATAAGGTCCTTTGCAAATAGCCGTTCCCTCGGGAATGACTAAGATACGTGTATTCCATAATCGACCTAGACTAACCATACACCAGTAGCGTAAGCCTTGAGCAATAATAAATAGACCTATCCACAAATACCAAAACTCACTTACTGCGCCACCACTTCGACTAGATTCTCCTACCCAGCCAACTAACCAGCCGATATGCAACAGAAAAAACAACGGATAATGCCTGGCACCAAATTCTTGCGCTCCTGCTGCCAGTGCCCATGTGCGATTGCGTTTAGCTATGTATAACTCAATTATGCGTTGGCCAATGATCAGTGTGATCATTACCACCTCCCACCAACCTACCATTTAAACAACACCTGCTCAGCACTAAACCCCGGCCCCAGTGCAAGCATTACACCGTAATCACCAGTCGGCGTTGATCCCAACATAAACTTCTCCAATACAAACAAAACTGATGTACTTGACATATTACCATAACTAGCTAAGATATCATATGCATAGGTTAACTTATCATTCGCTAAACCAAGACTTTCAGTATAAGCACTAAGTACTTTTGCACCTCCAGGATGGACAACATAATGAATAATATCATCTTGGTCAATGCCCCATTTAGCACAGGCATCATTTAATAAATTTGGCAAGTATCGCCGAATGATACTGGGAATATCTCGAGAAAATCGCACTTTAAATCCAGTATCAACCAAGTCCCATCCCATAATATCTGCCGAATTCGGAAATAGCGTACTATAGCTGTCCAGTATAGCTAGACCATCACCATCTATTGTTATCAACGCTGCGGCGGCTCCATCTGCAAAAATACTTGTTCCGACTAAATTAGATTTAGAGTAATCATTTTGCTGAAAAGTCAAACTGCATAGTTCAACCGTTACCAACAACACAGATTTTCCCTGCAAACAATGACTAAGTTCAGCAGCTCGTGCTATTCCTGACACACCGCCGCCACACCCAAGTCCCCAAACAGGCAATCGTCCAGTATTTGGCGATAAACCCAGCCTTTGAATAAGTTTGGTATCTAAGGTTGGTGTGACAATACCAGTTGATGAAACAAAAATAACCATCCCAACATCTGCTGGTTGTACATCCGCCTTCTTCATTGCCTCTAGTGCAGCTTTTTCGGATAGTGCAAGAGCCTCCTGCTCAAATATCCTATTTGCTTCGGCAAAGGAGTGGGGAGCACTATACCAATCCAACGGCTGGGAAAAATGCCTAATATTAATACAACTATTCTCAAATATTGGCAGTAACCGGTCAAGATTATCAATATGTGATTGAAACAGACCGGCAACAAATTTTTTTATCGTTCTCTGTTCTAAAGCATATGTCGGCACTGCTATACCTACAGCTTGTATCTTTGGTATTCCCAACTATAATCACCCCCATTTTTTTACTACTACTAAACTATTGCAGCGAGTTGATTAATAGGCCTTTTTTTTAGACACTCGTTAAAACTTCGTTACTACAAAACAAAAAGAAGCCCCTTAAACAGCGGCTTCTCCTTGTTTTACTACCTCATCAATACGCAGCATATGAAACTATATACAACCACATAATTCCAATTGTAATAGTTACTATGGTTAGCGGGAATCCCACCTTTAGGTAATCCCGAGCAGTAACACTGACATTATCACGTTTGGCAATCTCCACCACGATCAGATTAGCAATTGATCCGGTAATAGTAAAATTCCCGGCCAGGGTTGAAAATAATGCTAATGCCTTCCACCAATATTCAGCATTATCTGCCGGTATAAGATACTGCATTAACAAAACGGCTGGTACATTACTTACGATATTTGATAAAATGAGTGTCATTGTTGCAAATATCCCCATACTTTTAAAACCTGCAAAAGATAATTTATCTAGTGCGAGGCCCATGAGTCCACTATGTTCCACGCCAGCAACAATGATAAACAAACCAATGAAAATTACCAATAGATTAAAATCAATACTTGAGTAAATCTTGTTAGGTTTTATACGTCTGGTAATAAGTAGTGTTGCACCGCCAAGACAAGAAACCAACGCCAAATCATAACCACTCATATAACCTGCAAGTATAAGCGCCAATACAACTAAACTTTTTACTATCAAGTAACCGTGAATATTGCTGTGGCTTGTAATTGTCGCAACAAATATCCCTTCAAGTTCTTTCTGGTAACAATAAGCTATTGCACCGTATGCTGCAATTAAACCTATAACCACTACCGGACAAGCAACTAAAAAATAGCTTGAAAATGTCATCCCTGATAAGCTAGCAACAAGAATATTTTGGGGGTTCCCTAATAATGTCGCGGCACTACCAATATTTGATGCCATCGCCACCCCTAATAAATGCGGTATGGGATTACACTGGGCTTTTCTACAGATTAAAAGCACTACCGGTGTAAAGAGTAAACAAATAATATCATTTATTGCAAATGCTGACATACTACCGCTAACTATGATAATTGCAAACAACAATTCCTTTTTAGTCTTAACCCTTTGACAGACTGCATCCCCCACTAGTTCAAAAAAACCAGCTAACTTTAAATTAGCAACCACGATCATCATGGAAAACAAGATTATAATTGTCTTGAAATCAACTGCTACTGTTGCTTCCTTAAAAGACAATACTCCTGTAGCCACAGTAGCTACAGCCCCAATGATAGACGCCCCTGCACGATCCACCCTAAATATTGGGCTTTTTCCCATTGTAAATATTACAAGTACGGCAACCAATATTAATCCAGACCACAACATTTCTATCCTATATTCCACCTATGGGCCACCATCCTAACAGAATAGTTTACATACTATTCTATACTAGTTCTATAAGAACCCTTATGCAACCTTTCTGAAGTAGAATATTGGGTAAAGCACCAGCTATCCTATAGTTACCATCAGATCAAGCTATTATAATTCGCCCCCTTTGACAATTTGCAAAAAAACATTGACAATAAAATGTTAATATATTAACATTTTATTGTCAGCATACTAACTTTCTTCAATAGTACCTATAAATCACATTGTATGAATTAGGGAAAGACTATACACACTGAAAGGAATGATACGCATGATCTGTACTAAATGTAATAACGAAATCCTTGAGGGGGAACAATGTCTGCACCTCGGAAAAATGCTCTGTGAAGATTGCTATCTTGAAATGTTGGAACCCCCACGTACGTGTGACGTTGCCGCTGTACATGGCGCAAAATTGGCACGAAAGATGGCGGGGCAGGAAGGGACCGACGGATTGACTGAACTGCAAAAAAACATCTACAATTATATTAAAGAAGAGGGTTCAGTTACTGCCGAGCAAATTATGAACAACTTCCGTTTATCGAAGCTGCAGATGGAAAGAAACTTTACCGTATTAAGACATTGTGAGCTTGCCCATGGTTATATTGAAAATGGCAAGAAAATGATTAAACTTTGGGGAGAAGATACCCTCGGCAAAATGAATATTGCAGATTGAAAGGGAAAAGACAATGGCACTAACAGGTCTGGATATATTTAAACAACTCCCGAAAACTAACTGTAAAGACTGTGGTATGTCAACTTGTCTTGCATTTGCTATGGCACTGGCTAAGGGCAGTACAGAGTTGGACTTGTGCCCCCATGTTTCTGAAAGCGCAAAAAAATTTTTAGACATCGCATCCGCTCCTCCCATTCGTTCGGTGATAGTCGGTGTTGGCCCAAACCAGCTTACTCTAGGTGGCGAAACTGTACTCTTCCGTCATGATAAGACCTTTATCAATCAAACCGCTATTGTTATCAAAATTTCCGATACTCTGGCTCCTGATGAGCTTGATGAAAAAATCAGGAATATAAATGGTTTAAGTATGAAACGGATGGGGCAACGAATCGGCGTCAATGCCATTGCGATCACCAACTGCTCTCAAAAACCGGAAACTTTCAAAGCTGTTGTCGACATAGTTGCCGCCCGCGCCAAAAACCTTAACTTGATACTCCTCGTCGAGAATGCTATCGCCCTTGAAGCCGTTTTGCCCGGTATTGCCGCCCAAAAGCCACTGGTTGGATCCGCAACTGCAAATAACTGGCAAGCGATGGTCGCGCTGGCTAAGCGCTATGCTGTACCATTAATCATTAAAGGCAATGGTTTGAATGATACTGCCGCGTTGGTCGAAAAAGTAGCTAGTGAATACAAAGAATTAGTCATTGATACCGGCATGCGGAATACCGCCAAAGTATTGGTAGCACTGACCAATATTCGTCGTCTAGCACTCAAGAAAAAATTCCGGCCATTTGGTTTTCCTACAATTGCATTTACAACTGCTGAAGATCCTAATGATGAAATTATTCAAGCTGGCGTTTTTGTAGCCAAATACGCCAGCATAGTCATTCTGAAAGCTGATGAGAAGCCGTATGTGTTACCCTTGCTGACCTTCCGGATGAACCTCTATACCGATCCGCAAAAACCTATTGCCGTAGAAGCTAACTTATACGAAATTGGCGCTGTCACCCCTGAATCTCCAGTATATGTTTGCACCAATTTTTCGCTTACCTATTATGCGGTTGAAGGTGAAGTACTAAATAGCAAAATTCCCGGATACATCATAGCTGTTGACACTGAAGGTACCTCAGTACTTACTGCTTGGGCATCAGGTAGATTTGATGCCCAAACAATTACTGATTTCGTCCAAAAAAGTGGCATTGCGGAAAAGGTTTCTCATCGAACCCTGGTTATTCCGGGATATGTTGCTGTTATCAGCGGTAAATTACAAGAAAAATCCGGGTGGAATGTCATTGTCGGACCGCAGGAGGCTGTTGGCATACCGGCCTTTGCCAAAGCATATTACACAAAAGACGCTTAGCATTTGCAATTGTATGCGGCTACTGTTCTCCATAATGGAAGGGAGTCCTTATAACATGAATTTAGATTCCATCAAGGAAAAATATATTGGAAGCATTCACACCGTCACCCTGGGCGCGACCAAAGATCAGGGTGGCACTCGCACCAATACAGTAACGGTTGGGGGTGATGCTACTCTGCCATTCCTCTTCTTCGAGGGTGAACAGTCCAATAAAGCAGTTGTAGCAATCGAAATATGGGATATCCCGCCAACAGAATGGAATTCGGTTTTGCAGGATGCATATGCAGACGTTTTTAGCAACCCTGTCGCCTGGGCCCAGAAAGCCGTAGAATTTGGAGCCGATCTGATCCTGCTGCGCCTTAAAGGTGGTGATCCCGACCTGGGTAATAAAACGCCAGAACAACTCGCTAACGTGGTAAAAGATGTGTTGGCAGCCGTAGGCGTGCCGCTAATCGTAATTGGCTGCGGTAATGACGAGAAAGACAACTCTATTATGCCTGTAATTGCTGCAGTCGCCGCTGGTGAAAATTTACTATTGGGAATGGCGAAGAATGACAACTACAAATCCATTGTTGCTGCAGCCCTAGTCCACAATCATAAAGTGCTGACTCTCGGCACTGTTGATATCAATATGTGCAAACAGCTCAATATATTGATTACCGAACTAGGTCTAGCAGCCGAAAACATCCTAATGGACCCAGGGTCGTGCGCTCTGGGGTACGGACTTGAGTATACCTATTCGGTTATGGAACGGGGCCGCCTCGATGCGCTCAACGGCAATGAACGACTAGCTATGCCGGTTGTTTGTAATGTTGGTCACGAAGCCTGGCGGGCTAAGGAAGCGATTGCTCCTGAAAAAGATTTCCCGGATTGGGGAAATCAAGCGAAACGGGCCATTCTGTGGGAAGCGCTGACCGCTACCAGTCTACTGCAGGCTGGTGCTAATATCATGGTAATGCGTCATCCGGAAGCGATTCGCCTTTTCAAAAATAATGTTAACGAACTATCGGCCTAACTAACGTACAAAAGCAGGGACAATTGTCCCTGCTTTTGTACGTTAGTTAGGCACCATTTATTCCCTAAAACTTAAACTGAGTCTAATCCTTGTTTAAGTTTATCTAACAAGGAAATCAGCATTTCTTTTTCATTAGTGTTGAGCGTAGACATAAGCTTATGCACATACTGGTTGTGAATGGGAATAAAAGCGTTCATCAGAGTACTAGCCCTATCTGTAAGATAAAGTTGAAAAACCCTTTTATCATTGGGATCAGGCTTACGAACCACCAGGTTTTCTTTTTCTAATCGGTCAATAAGTCTGGTAATATTGGCCCGAGAAACCAACAGTTTTTTACCTAGTTCTGACTGTGTCAGCCCATGCCCACCGGTCATGAAGATCTGAATTAACGCATTAAACTTAGCTTTGGACAAACCATACCGGGCAAAGTGCATTTCTAAAACATCATCTAAGTTATCCTGGAATACTGTCAGTTCAATCAGCGTGCGTGTTGAAAAATACCGGTCCGACATATCATTTTGCGTGATGTCTGTCAGCCTCCCGAACTCAATTGTTAATATACTAGCAATATTGTAAGTGCTTTAAAAGTCTGAGTCAATAGCTATATTTTCTAAGCACTATCCCTATCGTCTTGTCTTTCGCTATCATATCACGCTTCACTTATGATTTTTTCTAGTTCAGCCAACAACTGCGAAAACTTCTGCAAGGTCACTTCGATAGGCTTCGGGGAAGACATATCAACCCCGGCTTTTTTGAGAAGCTCCAGAGAATAATCTGAGCCGCCACTTTTAAGATAGTTAATATACCTTTTTTGAGCCGGTTCACCTTCAGTCTGAAGTTTTTCCGTGAGTGTGGTAGCTGCCGCATAGCCAGTCACATATTGGTAAACATAAAAATCCCAATAAAAATGAGGGATACGGGCCCATTCTACATCACTTTCCTTATCAACAACGATCTCTGAACCATAATAGGTAACATTTAGCTCATGCCAAATGGAATCCAGTAAATCAGCGGTAAGTGTTTCTCCCGCTTCGGCTTTGTCATAAATTATTTTTTCGAACTCGGCAAATAGTGCCTGGCGATAAACAGTGGTTCGGATTGTTTCCAAATACTGGTTCAATAAATAAAGCCGTTCCCGCCTGTCTGTGGTTGTTTTCAACATGTGGTCAATAAGCAGTACTTCATTGGTGGTCGAAGCTACCTCTGCGCAGAAAGTGGTATACTCAGCCGTAGCGTAAGGCTGGTTGGACTGACTATAGTAACTATGCATCGCATGACCCATTTCATGAGCCATTGTCGACACATTATTATAGCTTTTGTGATAGTTAAGCAAGACAAAAGGATGAACGCCATAAGTACCAGAAGAGTAGGCTCCGTTCTGCTTTCCTTTGTTCTCATACACATCAACCCAGCCGGAAGTGAAGCCCTTATCCAGGATTATACCATATTCCGAGCCGAGCGGAGCTAATGCAGTTTCAACGAGCTTGATTCCGTCTTCATACTCATACTGCAGTCGGACATCTTGTACGACCGGAGCATAGAGATCGTACATATGCAAGTTATTCAATCCCAGTGTCTTTTTCTTGAACGCGACATATCTGTGCAGCGGCTCAAGATTATTGTGCACTGTAATGAGAAGGTTATCATAGACTTCCCGCGGCACATTATCACCTTCGAGGGCCGCAGCTAAAGCAGTATCATATTTATTAGCCTTGGTATAGAAAAGATTTTTTTTCACGGTGCCGTCCAAGGTAGCGGCAAAGGTATTGCGATATTGATTATATGTGCCGAATAAAGCTTGGAAAGCCTGTTCCCTGACGTTGCGATCGTGGGACATCATGTAAGTTAAGTAGCGTCCCTCACTGAGCTGGACTTTCTGACCGTTTTCATCGCTGATTTCTGGGAAGCGGATGTCGGCATTAGTCAGCCTATTATAGACATTTTCCCCAGTCTGAGTAGCTTCCCTTGACTGAGCAAGCAGTTGTTCCTCACCAGCTGACAAATAATGTTTTTTCTGACGGACCAAATCATCAAAATAGTAACTGTACTCTTTTAACCCCGCCTGCTGCTGGCGGAATTGTGCTAGCTTTTTATCAGGCAATGCTAAAATTTCAGGCTTGATAAACGCAGTAACCGCGTCGATTTCGGCCGACAGTGAATCCGCTTTACCAGCAAGCGCCTGATAGCGAGAATCCGCAATATTTTCATCGCGGCGCCGGTACGCATAAGCCGACAATTTGTCATTCACACTATAGATTTTGTCCCGCAGCTTTAAGCACTGCAGCAGTTCTTGCGCCGAACGATCTAATTTGCCCTTATACCCAGCAATTTGGGGAAGCTCTGCCTTAACACTATCAAAGTCATTTTGCCATACTAGTTCACTGGCATAAATGTCACTCAATCGCCACTTGTACTGGTCGGATATTTCGCTTCGCGCCGGAACTTTTGAACTAGCTTCGGAGCCAGCTTGGGCTACTGCAGAGCCAACTAGCATACTATTAAATAAGATGAATACTATAGCGCTCTGCAAAAACAAATATTTTTTTCTCATTTTTAACATTCTTTCACTCCTCACATCCTGCATAGGAACTGACTATGCTCCATGTGCCTTCACGAAAAGCCCGATGGCCAATCCAAATCCAAGGATAATAATACAAACTCGCAATATTTTTTCATTGACCCGTTTCAGCGCGTAAGCTCCTACCTGGCCTCCTGCAATAGAAGCCACAGAAGCTACCATAACTTGCGTCCACGCAACGTCCCTAGAAAAAGCAAAAATCAAAACAGCGGAAGCGTTCATCACTCCAGCCAACACATTTTTGGTCGCTCCGGCTTTGCGCACATCCAAGCCTGCAATGGTCAAGGCAGCCAACATTAAGATACCAATGCCACCACCAAAATATCCACCGTAGATAGATATAGCAAATTGTGTGACTAGGGAACTACCAGGCCCTACTGGGTTTGAATTTTCGTGTTGTTTACGGAAAAAACTCCCCCACAAGAAAACAAACGTAGCGAAAAGAACCAACCACGGTACCAAAAATTCGAAAACAGAAACTGGTGTCATCAACAAAAGAAAAGCACCAAAAACACCGCCAATCAAACTAACGATAAACAGAATTTTAAAGGATAGTTGGGGTAAACCTGAAACATTTTTTCGCCCGGCAAAACCTGTTGTAAGCTGCCCAGGGAAAAGAGCGACCGTCGAGGTAATATTTGCCGCCCGCGCATCCAATCCCGTAAATATCAATGCTGGAAAAGTAAGGAACGATCCTCCGCCAGCTAATGCATTTTGAATACCTGCACAAAAAGCTGCAACAAAAAGAACAACAAATGTTAGCATAAATTAAAGTACCACCTTCATTATCTATCTTTCAGCTATTCTGCCAATGCCACTTCATTCAATTTACTTAAGGTTGCTCGCTGACCAAGAACAATCATAATATCACCAGCACTTATCACTTGTGTTCCCGGTGGATTAGTTATTAGCTTGTTATCACGCTTGATGGCTACTACAATCGAATCAAATCGCCCTTTAATATCATTTTCAATGAAGTTTTTTCCTACTAATGGAGATGTTGGCTGCACCATAACCTCGGCAATATCCATATGTAATTCTTGATTGTAAAACAGGTTTTCGACAAAATCCATAATGACAGGCTTAATCATAGCTGATACCATCTGCCGCCCACCCATTACAGATGGGAAAATAACGGTGGTAGCCCCCGCACGGCGCAACTTTTCTTCCGCTTCTGCTCTATCAGCTCTTGCTACAATCGTCATTTCTGGATTGAGACTTTTCCCAGTGAGAGTGACATATACATTATCTGCATCATGAGACAAAGCTGTAATCAAGCCCTTTGCCCTTTTGACGCCAGCTTGTAATAACATTTCATCAAGCGTAGCATCTCCATGAATAGTTAATACCTTTTCTTCGCACAACTGTTCATAGAGCAACAAATCCTTTTCAACTACTACAAAAGCCTGCCCTTCATCCTGCAAACGCTCAATCACATTCCCCCCTACTTTGCCAGCGCCACATACAATAATGTGATTATCTAAGCTTGCAATACGCCTCTCCATACCCTTCCTCCCAAAAAAATCTTTTAGCCGTCCTTCTATCGACATACTGATTACTAGTGTAAAAGTATAATAAGCCATCCCTACCCCAACAATAATAAACAGACAAGTAAACATTCGGCCAGCCGGTGTTTTAGGCACAATATCACCAAATCCGACAGTAGCAATTGTTACCACTGCAAAATAGGTGGCATCATAAAATGATAGATCTTCCAATGACATAAAACCAATAATACCGACTATTAAAATACCAATAAAAAAAACAAGTGATAATTTTAAGCGATCTAAATGTATAATATCTCACCCCCTTACTTTATCGTACCGCCTATCATATTAGTTTAACAATACATCCCCTATACGTCAAAAAATCCTTCTCGCAATATGCTGAAAGGATTTACATCTTTTATGGGATTATTTTGAAATTAATATATTGGACGGATTTTCGATTCGCTGATCCGTTACCTTGCAAATCCACCAAGTTTCCCCCATATTATCTTTGCCATAATGCTGGTTTCGGCCCAATTAGGGTTAAGAAATAGTTATAGATTCGCGGCGAATTATCTTTTCGCAAAATACAGATCTTTATACTGTGGGGAGCTGTGCCGTGCAAACACGAATGCGCAACACTACCTGAAACAATCATGTCACACCAAATATAACCAAAAATTAAAGCCTCTGGGGAGGACTCCTTTACGCCCCCACTTTCCAAATCCCAAAGGGGATTGGACACATCACCAACATATACTTGGGCAATTTCCCAACTGTTCCAATTCCTCCGTACGGAAACTAGTTCCATTGCGTCAACTGGTTTATTAAGCTTTGATTTGGACTTCATACACATATCCCTTATATCCTTCATTTTATTTCAGCATGCTGTGTGGAAGAAACAATAACACCTTTAGTCTACTGTTAATGACATCCAGAACAGCAACTACCACAAGCCGCCGGATTATTGGCCATATCACACCCATTTACTGAGCCCTTTGCCATTTGAGATGGTGCTGTTACGGAAAATACTTTTGTTAAGGCGTCTTCACCGCAATCAGGACAACTACTTCCAGCCTTATTTACACCACTTTTTTGTAATAATTCCACTAATTTTCCACATTTTTGACATGAATATTCATATATTGGCATGCAGATACTCCTTCCACAATTGTATTATGATATTTTCATATGATGTTCATCTGCAACAATTCATGCTACATTTTGGCAACACTACTATTTATTATTTCTCCGCTATTACAAGTAATTCCTTGCAAAATTCCTTAATAATTTACATTCTACTTCTCATATAATTGTACGCATAAAACGAAAAGGAACATTAGTTCGATTGTTTTACCAAACATACTTGCGGAGAACATATGTACTGTGTTAAAATAAAAACAACGAACATAAGTTCAGAGAGGTGTTGAAATTATGAGAAAAACAATATTGGTAATGTCTCTAGTTCTTATTCTATTTGCTATTACACCATTAGCTATTTCGCGTGCTTTTGTCGATACCACTACATATGAAACAGTCTTCGTAAAATCCGGGGATACAGTTTGGCAAATTGCTGCTAAACACACTACAGCTAAAGACGATGTTAGGGAATTAATTTATGAGATTAGACGGATAAATAAATTGGATAACAACGCGAAGGTTTATCCCGGACAAGCTTTAAAAGTTCCAGTTAAATTTTAATCAATATGACTTATTAATTTATTAAGAAAAATTGAATATATACTTATACAAAAAACACGGCATTTAAAGACCGTGTTTTTATTTTGGGATAATACCTTAATAAATAACCGCAAGCAAAATTCCAAAGATACAGTGCTGACGACCGGCAAATAGAAAATACGTTGAAAAATCCTCTGGCTTTCAAGTGATTGCCACCGCTTTTTCAACGCAAATTAGTTTTTTCTACATTAAGGAATTCATTTTGAGAGCAGGATGTTCACCAGTACTATTATTAAACCGCAGTTTTTTCCACTTTTACCGCACACACTTTATATTCATAAGTTTTTGTAACTTTATCACCAGAGCCACTGGTGATTTCGTTAGTAGGACATGCTTGATAGTGGAAAGACATCCAGATTCCACCAGGCAATACATCCTTAGTTACCCAAGCTTTAGCTTGTACTGTACCTCGGCGCGATGTGACTGTGATAGAATCTTGATCAGCGATATTTAGACGTTTAGCATCATCAGGATGAATCATAGCGCGTTCTTCGGGACGGTATTCTGTCAGCTGTTTGGAATAACCAGCCGTAGTTATACAATAATGATAGAGAATACGTCCAGTAGTAAGCAAGAAAGGATATTCGGCATCTGGCAATTCAGCAGGTGGCTGATGTTCGATGGCTTTAAACACGCCTAACCCACAGGTAAATTTGCCGTCTACATGCAGATACTGGGTGCCAGGATGCTCTTTATCTGGTACTGGCCACTGCAAGCCGTTCTCATCAATACGCTCAAAGGATAGACCAGCGAACATCGGACTTAATAAAGCCATTTCATCCATAATTTCACTGGGGTGGCTGTAGGACATCGTATATCCCATTTTATTTGACAAGTCCCTAATAATTTGCCAGTCAGGGCGGCTGTTACCGATAGGCTCAATCGCTTGGCGCACTCGCTGCACACGGCGTTCACAGTTGGTAAAAGTGCCGTCTTTTTCAGCAAAAGAAGCTGCTGGAAGTATGACATCCGCCAATTTTCCCGTCTCAGTCATAAAAATATTTTGCACTACCAAAAATTCAAGATGCTCAAAACCTTTACGTACATGGTGGGCATCACCATCAGAACGTATGGGGTCTTCTCCCATAACATACATGGCTTTTAGTTTACCCGCAATAGAGGCATCAATCATGTCTGGCAGCATATAACCGACTTTAGTTGACATTTTTGCGCCCCAGGCTTTTTCGAATTTTTCAGCTACGGCAGGATTGGTGACGGACTGATAACCGGAATAAACATTAGGCAAAGCCCCCATATCGCAAGATCCCTGTACATTATTCTGTCCACGCATCGGGTTTACACCTGAATAAAGTTTGCCCACATTACCAGTCAGCATGGCTAAGTTCGCCAAACTCATAACATTATCGGTGCCACAAGTATGTTCAGTAATACCAAGTGTATAGAATATGGAAGCCCGTTCCGCAGTAGCATACATTTTGGCTGCCTCAAACAACAAATGCTTAGGCACGCCAGTTATTTCTTCTACGTATTCAGGGGTATATTTCTCCACGACCTCAGCCATTTTATCAAAATCAGTGGTATTTTGATTGATAAATTCCTGATCATGCCAGCCATTTTTAAGTATAATACGCATCATGCCATTAATAAGTGCAATATCCGTGCCTGGCGTTAGTTGCATCCACACATGAGCTTTAGCCGCTAGTTCGATCCTACGTGGGTCGGCAACAATCAATGTAGCGCCGTTACGAAGAGCTTGACGCATTTTAGCGCCAATCGCAGGATGAGCTTCTGTGGGATTGCCGCCGATCAAAAATATCACTTTACATTGAGGTAATTCATTAATAGAGTTGGTCATTGCTCCAGAACCAAATGAAGCTGCCAAACCGGCCACAGTAGGAGCGTGGCAGATACGGGCGCAATGATCAACATTGTTCGTACCAATAACTGCACGCATAAACTTTTGCATTATATAGTTTTCTTCATTTACACACCGAGCTGAACTGACAGCCGCCAGCGCATCGCTACCATACGTATTTTTTATTTCATTAAATTTAGTAGCAATTAAATCAAGCGCTTCATCCCAAGAGGCTTCCACAAATTCGCCATTTTTCTTAATTAACGGCATCGTCAAACGCTCAGGGCTATGAACATAATCGGTACCAAAACGACCTTTTACACAGGTAAGTCGGCCATTGACCACACTGGTCAGGTTGGAAGTTACACCAATTAATTTACCATTTTTTACATTTAGATCATAGTTGCAACCAACACCACAGAAGGGACAGGTTGTTTTAACCTTTTTATCCGGCCTCCCTACACCGTTCATTGCTTTTTCAGTTAAAGCACCTACTGGGCAAGCTGACACACAAGTGCCGCAAAATACACAACTGGAAGAATGAACCATATCTTCATCAAAAGCTGGCGCTACTTTGGTATTAAAGCCACGCTCAGTCCAGTCTAGGGTATTACAACACTGCACTTCTTTACAAACACGCACACAGCGTCCACACAGAATACACTTATTGTTGTCTCTAATGATGAAAGGATTACTATCATCAATGGCAAATTGGCGACGTTCACCTTCAGATTTAATTTCTCTAACACCAAGTGTGTTTGCCAAAGTTTGCAACTCACATTCTAGATTGCGCTGACAAGTAAGACATTCTTGCGGATGATTTGCCAGCATCAGTTCGACCACACTTTTTCTCGCTTCACGAATAACAGCAGAATTAGTGCGCACTGTCATTCCTTCTGACACAGGATAAGTACAGGCTGTAACTAATCCCCGTGCACCTTCAACTTCGACAACACAAATCCGACATGAGCCTTCTGGAGTTAAATCGGCAAGATGACATAAGGTCGGAATATTAATACCGACACTACGGGCTGCATCAAGCACCGATGTTCCTTTGCTCGCTTGCGTGGACAGACCATTAATTGTTAAATTGATCATTTCCATGAGATTTAATCACGCTCCTTAATACAATTAGTACGTACAGGATTTATATCTGAACCGTGTGACCCGCTATTATAATATCAGTTAATAATATAGATGATATTTATTGCATTAATTGATATTTTCTATATCTCGTGGCATAGTTATAGAATCTTTTAAAGAAAGATTCTGCGAGCTTATATTCGTTTTCAGATGATGACTTGTTAATCGGCAATATAATTCGAAGGGATTTTATAAGCCTCTGCGATCATTTGGTCGTGTTATTTATCAAAATAAAAGCGGTCGATTAAGTACAGATAATTTTCATAGTGGTATTCACTCCTTTTGTCATTGTATTATTACATAGTCTGATTGTATAAAAAAGACTATAGTAGTTCCATTAAATTATTCTGAATGGTGTAAATATTATGCCGAAATGTTCTGTTTTTTTGATTTTAATGTTTTCTTTTGATCATCAAGATAATCACAAATAGCAACAAACTCTTTAATATCGGTAATTTTTTTTAAGTCCCGAAGATCAAAAATAATGTCTGTGTGTTTATGTTTTATAAACTCCATATCATATAATTCACATTCGATAAATCCATCTCTCCAACTATGGATATAGGGCACGAAGTCATCCCAATTGCGCTCGAAATATTTTACCTTAGCAAAACATAACTGGTATATATAAAATATAATTCTTATAACCGAAGATTTTCTTAGAAATTTGTGACTAAAAAAAGTTTTTTGAGGATATTTTCCCTTGGGCCTTTCCCAAAACAAATCGGAATTACAGTGAAGGTCGTATTTGATGAGCACTTTACGTTTTTCATCATCTAACTCTTCCATTAATATTTGATTTCTAACTGTACCACATTGTACCTTTAACATTTGATAATCCACCTTCTGAACCTCCCCCCTGAATTGACAGTGTGTAATGATATCCCAAGCGCTAACCTCTATATACAACGTGTTAAAGACTTTTGCAGGTAGGTGGTGTGTTGGCAAAAGCGGAAGTTAAACGCTAGTGGTGTAGCGTTGTCAATGCACCACCTACCTGTGCCTGCAAACTTCTTTACCGCGGAATATATATATTCAGATTTTTTATACTACTTAACTTAATTCTGTAAATTGTTTATAGAATCCTCTTGCTATTAAACTATTATTTAATTGATATTGATATGCTTTATAGTCTAGTTAGTATTTGAAGCAAAAAAAACAATAATCAGTTAGCAATTCACTAAGTACCCAATTTTAAAAAGGGCTCGCGCTGAAACTTTACGGTTTCAACACGCTCCCTTAATTATTTTATTAACAGAAAATTTTCATCCACCTTTGCCCAATACAAAAGATGGTTTATAAACTTCAATTTAAAATTAAAATGCTATCATTTATTACTATACGTTTAGCTACTTCCAAGGTAATTTTCTTTTTTAGTACTTCCGCCTGATCTTTTGTAGGGATGCTAATTTCAAGGATATCTTGGACAAAAAGATAGTCGTGAATAGAGGCAAGATTGATTTCCGCTGTTGCCAAGGCTGCATATACACCTGCATAAGCAAGTAAGCCGCACGCTAGAGACTCACTGGCCGCATTCGGATTGCCATACTGAACGACATCAATCGAAAATTTCATAACTTGAAGGCAATTCTGTCCAACAGACAGTGAAAAGCGTGCTGCTTCCTTGCTTGCTTCTTGCACTGCGTTTTTCCTAACTAGCGTTTCAGTTTCGTTGCTTTTAGGAAGTTTATATGCATTAACAATTCCTAAATATGAGTGACCATCGCCATCTATCCCTCGCAACAATTCCGCTTTTAGCCGTATACCTTCCTGCTTGAGTTTGGCAATAGGCTCCTGAATGTCTTTAAACGTCTCTTTGCCTTCGGTCAGATTGCAAACCATTAAACCTAATCCTGCTCCCAAAGTTCCTGCTAAAGCGGCCACACCCCCACCTCCCGGCATTGGCGAATCTGAAGCAAGCTCATCTACAAAGTCGGTTATACTCTTATCGATTAACATAGCATTTCACTCCTACATTTTGTCCAATTGATAGAAAGTTTTACCATGTGACAATCCCTTTTTCCTAGTCTTGACAAAAATTTGCGACAGAATATTGCATTTACACTTTCTTTTATGCTTCCCCCTATTTTTCCGTCCCATCCGAATTATTGGGTAACCCAAACAAACAGTTGGTTCAGAGACTGAATTAAAACTAATCCTTGACAACAACTTCCAGCAAGCCTATAATTTGAACATATTCAATTATAGAGGTGCTACAATGGCTAGAACTCCACAAGACCCACAAATTAGAATCACTGAAATCTTAGATGCTGCCGAATACTTATTTTCTAGCAAGGGCTACCTTGGAACTACAATTAGCGATATCGCCAAAAAAATGGGCGTTGCTCAGGGAATGCTCTATTACTACTTTAAGTCCAAAGAGGAAATTTTAGAATCATTAGTTATTCGTCAATCTTCTTCCTTCCTGGCTGAAATCAAAAAGATAGCTTATTCCGACAGTCTTATCCCCTCCTGTAAAATCGAATTAATGATATCTACCTTGCTCCAAGGCGTTCAATACAAAGGCGGATTGTATCTTGACTTATTGCATGACGCTCAGCTCTTGCAGGTTAGGTATAAAATATCTCGCCACAGTAACCTCTTCCTCTCACCGTGGATACTAAAAGTCATTGATGAAGGAAACGAAAAACAATATTTTCATGTATCCCATCCTCAGACAGTTCTGGATTTCATCCTGGTAATTATCGATCTTCTCATTGTTGCCTTGCCTCAGAAACTACCTGCTGAACTCTTGTCCTTGCGCTTGAGAATGGCTGAATCCATTATCGAAAAAACGTTAGGAGCGCAGGAGGGAACAATCCATATATTGCTGTAAATCACGTAGAAATGTAATGTAATTTAATAAAAAGACCCCGCCATCCACCCAACTCTGGATGAGCGGCTTTTTTCAGTCTATTAATTGAATTTATTCAATTAATAGTTTTAGCTCTCATTCAAATCTACCACTCACTAGCAAGTTAGCTAACCACGTAAACGAAAGGAGGCTTGTATAATGTGTACTATCATTCAAGGCATACCTGTTATGGTTGACCCGACACTATCCTGGGAGGAAATCAACAAAATTGTGACTGAAATCATCGAAGATTGGGCCTGGGAAGGCAGAAATCTCGGAAAAATCGAATTGCTTAGCGATGGGCAATTCGTTCATATCTGCTCTTATGAAAAACCGTCTGTCAAGCTTGTCCCTCTAAAAAACTAATTGTGAATGAGACTAAGGAGTGAAACAATGCAACAATTAAATTGGTTACGTAAAATACCACCAAAGAAGTTATATTGTGGTTTAGCCACAGCAATCATCGGGCTCGGTATCATCGGGGGCGTTATCTTGAAAGATCATAACAAACCAGTAGCTGCAGCCGAAGAAATTGCAATAGTACGCACCGCGGTAATTGGCACGACAAAAAATACCCAGGAGTATACCTATTCTGGTGAAGTACGCGGCCGCTATGAAAGTCAATTGGCTTTCCAGGTCAATGGAAGAATTACCAGCCGGAATGTCCAATTAGGCAGTCACGTTAACGCAGGTGATGCGTTGATGCAAATTGACGCCAAGGATGTTGTGCAAACCGTTAATAGCAATTCCGCTCAGGTGTATTCGGCTGAGTCGCAGCTACAGTTAGCAGAGAGCAATCTCAACCGGTACCGCGAATTATTGGAAGGCGGTGCTATCAGCCAATCCCAATATGACCAGTATGCCAATGCCTACAATGTAGCCGTTGCCGGGGTGCGGCAAGCCTCCGCTCAATATGAGCAAGGTACTAATCAACTGGATTACACTCTTTTAAAAGCTAATAAACCGGGTATTGTCTCCAGCATCTCTGCCGAAATAGGCCAAGTCGTCAGTGCTGGACAAATCATTGCCACCGTAGTGCAGGACGGCGACCGCGAAGTGGAAATTAGTGTACCTGAAAACCGCATTGAAGAATTGCGCCAAGCTAAGGACATCAAAGTCACTTTTTGGGCATTAGCTAATAAAATGATTGCTGGCAACGTAAGAGAAATTGCCCCGATGGCTGATCCAACCACTCGTACCTTTAAAGTACGCATTAGCTTACTAAACCCGCCGCCTGAAATGAAATTAGGCATGACCGCTAGTGTAACCGTGGTCAGCAGCAATATACCGCAAACTACAACTATTCCACTGACTGCCATTTATCAAACCGGCGATACGCCAACCGTTTGGGTGGTAACAGATGATATACTTACCTTGCGCCCCATAAAATTGGGCAACTTTATTAATGAAACATCAATTGAGGTCCTCGAAGGCTTACAGCAGGGTGATTGCATTGTAACCAAAGGCGTACATAAACTCCAAGCAGGACAAAAGGTACAAGCTGGCGGTGAGTCCCTGTGAAAAATTTCAATCTAACCGAATGGGCACTGAGCCATAAACATTTTATCTACTTTTTCATGCTCCTGTTTTTTGTCACTGGCCTCTACTCCTATAATAACCTCGGCCGTATGGAAGATCCGGACTTTACCATCAAACAAATGATTGTCAATGTCTCCTGGCCGGGTGCTACTGCGCGGGAAGTGGAAGAACAAGTTACTGACAAAATAGAAAAAAAATTGCAAGATTTGCCAGGACTTGATTATGTGAAAAGTTTCTCCAAGCCTGGGATAGCGGTTATTTACGTTCACTTAAAAGACACTGTTCCTCAAAAAGATGTCCGTCTTAGGTGGCTAGAAGCCCAGAAAATGGTTAACGACATTAAAAATACGTTGCCGTCTGGTGCTTCTGAACCCGCGTTTAATGATCGGTTCGACGATGTATATGGTGTAATGTACGCACTTACCGGTGATGGCTATACCTATGAAGAAATGCGAGAAAAAGCCGAACGTATTCGCCGTATTTTGCTGGGTGTCCCCTCTGTTAACAAAGTTCAACTTATAGGTGTGCAAACAGAAAAAATTTATATTGAAATAAAAAATAGTAAATTGGCGCAGTTGGGAATTAGTCCTGATCTGCTTACTTCCACCCTGGCAGCACAAAACGCCAAGACTGCTGCCGGTATGTTGGAGACAGCCTCTGATAATATCTATTTACGCATTACCGGTATGTTTGAGCAGTTGGAAGATATCCGCAATGTTCCTATTCAAGCTAACGGACGTACTTTTCGCTTAGGTGACATCGCCAAAGTAACCCGTGCCTACGCCGAACCTAGTGACCCTAAATTTTATTATAACGGTGAGCCCGCCATTGGCATTTCGCTGGCGATGAAGCCTGGTGATAATATTCTTACCTTAGGCGAAAACCTGGCTAAGACTATTGAGCAAGTAAAAAAAGAGCTGCCTGCCGGGCTGGAAATCCACCAGACCGTTAATCAGCCTGAGGTAGTAAAAACTTCGATTAATTTATTCATAAAATCACTGATGGAAGCCGTCGTTATCGTTTTACTTGTTAGCTTTGCCAGTCTGGGCGCCCGCGCCGGTCTGATTGTCGCCATGTGCATTCCCCTGGTTATTTTGATAACCTTCTGCTTTATGGATCTATTCGGCATTCAGTTACAACGAATATCGCTGGGTGCCCTGATTATTGCGTTAGGTCTGCTAGTAGATGATGCCATTATCACCATTGAAACCATGATCGTCAAATTGGAACAGGGCTGGACCCGTTTCAATGCTGCCTGTTTTTCCTATACCTCAACAGGCTATCCGCGCTTAACCGGTGCCCTGGTCACTGTTGCCAGCTTTATCCCTGTCAGCTTGGCTG
>Ga0316604_10001389_pt1 | contig 21584 bp, 25 predicted proteins | sample OWC_soil_day20_C_FD_207650 | JGI IMG/M metagenome (GOLD analysis project Ga0316604, IMG submission 207650) | Wetland soil microbial communities from Old Woman Creek delta, Ohio, United States - OWC_soil_day20_CT | ecosystem: Environmental > Terrestrial > Soil > Wetlands | place: USA: Ohio...
CTCAGCTGGATAGAGCAACGGCCTTCTAAGCCGTGGGTCGTGAGTTCGAATCTCGCCCAGGACACCAATGAAATCAATGTGTTGCAGACATGAGTAACTCAAGGGCGTGGGTCATATGGGTGTAAAATGGGTGCAACCGCAAAATATAAAGCCAGTTTTCCCGGTTGGGGAAGCTGGCTTTTTCGTGTTATAATTTATAAATTTGACTTACTTTATCGGCAATTATATTATCATTATCTGGTATGGCATGTCCGTATAGATCGAGGGTAATAGACGGCCTAGCATGGCCTAGACGGCGAGAAACGTCGATAATAGGCACGCCATTAGCAAGAAGTAGGCTCGCATGCGTATGACGCAATGCATGGAATTTTTTATGCGGTATTTGTTTTTGTAATGCAACGATCTTTTTATAATCTTCATGGGTAACTTTGACGCCTTTTTTCTTTAATTCGGTTTTTACTTGTTCCAGTCTTTGATATTCCGGATGGGTTTTCTTTTGAATACTTCGCCACCAACGTTCAAAGTTATTTGGATCTACGGGGGTATCGGCTTCGCTTGTGAAACATATGTCGCCGAATTTGTCAGGATACAGCTTACGTACTGTCCTATCAGATAATTGTTTAAGGTGTTGAAGGGTTTCGGCCGGCAGCGTAATTTTGCGCTTGCTGGCCTTTGATTTAGGCTCTTCCAGGACAAAACCACTGGAACCTCGTTGTATAACCTGACGTATAAAGAGACATTTAGCATTAAAGTCTACATCATTCCAGCGTAATCCTAAAAGTTCGCTTAATCGCATGCCGGTAGATTCGGCCAATATAAGAAGGGGCTCTAAACGGTGTCCTTTTGCTGCATCTTTTATTCTTTTAAGCTCATCCACGCTAAAGGTAACAACTTCGTCACGAGTTACGGTGGGGGGCTTTACGCTGTCCATAGGATTATGTTCAATTATTCTTTCAAAAACTGCTTGTTTTAAAGCTGAATTAAGGAGATTATAGACTTTTTTTCGGGTTTCGCCGCTATATTCTTCTTCCTTTAGGTCATTAAGAAGCTTCTGGAAGTCGCTCGGTATAAGATCCTGAATACATTGCTCTGCTAGTGGCTTACAGTGCTTGGCTATGCTTATATCACGATCAAAAGATCGTTCGCGTATGTTTCCCTTTTTATAGATTGAAAGATATTTTAGAAGCCATTCTTGAAGAGCGAGGTCGGAAGGTTTAACAAACCTGCCTTTATAAAGTTTGTTGATCTGTTCAGTTCGCCAGGCTTCAGCTTCTTCTGGAGTGTCAAAGCGTTTAGTGGTGCGCCCTTCATTATCAGGCATTGTGAGTATTACGCGATATTTTCCGCGTTCATCCTTATAGACGCTACCACAATTATTTCGCTGTTTTTTGGACATAGGAATTTTCTCCTTTCTTCTGTTTTAGCTTTTTGATGCCGTTTGCATTACTCATATCGTAGATAGGGAGATTGTTGATATGAGAGATTAAATCTTGATGTTTTCTTATTTTGACAAGTGCCCAAAAGACATTAACCAGTACATCTTCAGGAAAAGCGTCAATCATTTGGTGTAATTGTAGTCGAATCGGTGTCAAGAGAAGGACCTCCTTGAACATATGTTTGGTTGTGTGGCTAAAAGAGAAGCGGCTAGGCCGCTTGTGGTTATTTTGCAATTTTATTTAATTTTGCACTTGTTCTTTATTATTAAGGATTAATTTAAGTGTTTTTTCGTCGAAGCTATTGATAGGAACTGGTTTAAATCTTAAAGGGTTTTGTTGATATTCTGCAATAACATTATCATTCTGATTTAAAAAAACCATATAAGAAATTGCATATGTATTATTGGACAAATCGTATTTATAGTGCGTAATAATGTGGGTTAAATGATCCCAACCTGGATGATAATTACCTTTATTACGAGTGATTTCTTGATAATGTGCGATTTCTTGTGGTGATAATATTGTTTTTTCATGTACGGTTACTATATTGGTATTTTGATAGCCGCTAGAATGGTCATAAGACATCTCATCAAGGTCGATATAGTATTGATTGCCATTTTTTGATTGACCGTTAAAATGCCAGTTGTTAGCATAAGTAATTGAGGTTAGGGAGAACAAGATAAGACATATAGCAGTGATTATTTTTTTCATTGTATACCTCCGTATATCAAATATATCTTTTTACGACTTCTATAAGGTTATCTTTATAATTGTAAAGGTCATCAATGGAATCGAGCTGATTCTTAATTGATTTTTTATCTTGATCTGGAATGATTAAGTATTTTTTAGAACCATCTAACTGCAGACGGCAAACCCATTTTAGTTTATTGTCATCCAAAAGTACACCGAAGTATGATTCAGTATCTCTATGAGCCAATCGAGAAGGAGTAATAACTTCTCGTAGTAATGATTTAATTATATAGAATGATTCTAATTCTTCCATGGTTGTAATTATTTTTTCTTCTATAGGTTCCGATATGGATTTGACTGCAGCAGAAGTTGTGGCAGTTTCTTCAGTAGCTAGATCGAATTCTTTGCTTTGGGTTTGATCAAGGGCTGTTTTAATTCGATCATTCATAGTTTCATTTATAAATTGATTAAATGAATTTTTAATAACATCTCTGAATTTTTCAATAGTGTTTTGAGTTTTCCTTCCGGTGTATATTTGTCCTACAAAAAAGTTGGTGAACTCATCAGAAGGAGTTAGTAACTGTTGGTTTAGATAAGTCTTTAGTTCACTTGAATATTTTAATTCTGAAGCAGTGCTGAATATTGTATCAACATCAAAGTCTTGGTTATGAAATTTTTTAAGCTCTTGAATGGTAGAGTCTTTTATTTCAAGAATATTAAACTCAAAAAACGGTTTTTTATCCATTACGTTTGGATTTTCGAGATCTGTGTAGAATCTATAAATAAGGCCATTTGTTAAAATTGCAAATTTGGCTGGCGTAGTTCCAAAATATCGGAACAATTGGGAATCATGTTTTGTAAGATTTTCTCCGCACCATTTTGCTTCAATTAGTATAATGGGGTTGTCGTCTTTCAAAATGGCATAGTCAACTTTTTCACCTTTTTTAATACCAACATCTGCTGTAAATTCGGGTACAAATTCTAGTGGGTTGAAAATATCATACCCTAGAATTTGAAAAAACGGCATTATCATAGATGTTTTAGTGGCTTCCTCTGTTTGGATTTGATCTTTAAGCTTTCCGATGCGAGTAGAAAACTGCTTTAGCTGAATACTAAAATCCATAAATACTCCTCCTTATGAACATATGTTTTTAGACTGTATAAAAAGACGCAACCGTCTAAAACACGGTGTCTTTTCTACGCAAAATATATTAACTCAATATAAATTCACTCAATATTTTATGTACGGTTTTGGGATCAGGTCGTTTTTCTTGTATAATTGCGGCGAGTGCTATTCCGTCTATGTCATGGTTGTATGAAAGCAAATGGGCGGCAAATTCATTAGCTTCACGTTCGTGCGTACTAGCGACGTAATAAGTAGTATCAGGATGAAAGTAATAGCCATACCCGGTATGTAAGCGAGCGTGTCCTAATTCGTGGCATAAAACTACTTGTTGGGAAAAATCCGATAAGTTTTCATTAATGAATATGAATTTGCGACGAAGTACACGGACTAAAAACCCTCGAACGGTATCAGGGAGTGGTGCAGTAAAAATTCGTATCCCTAAATTTCTAGCTATGTAGGATGGATTAGCAGTACCGTGTTTTTTTACCAAGTTTTTAACTCGTATTTTTAGATTCATGCGGCACCTCGGAGAACATAAGTTTGGTCTTATGATTAAAAAAATTTGCCCATAACAATATTAGGGCAGAGTTAATTACTTAGCACGGCGCAGCTCTGATTCATGAGCCGATACTTTTAAAGTTAATCTATCCATTTTGCTTTCGATCCGGTTTAATGCGCTGCAAATTCGTTCGTTAACGTCAAATTGCACTTCTCTAGCATCATATAAAGCATCAATTTTTTCACTAAACTTATTTTCCATACCGGCAATAGATTTTTGCAGTTCGCGCTGACCTTTTGTTAATTCGTTTAACTGTTCTAATATAGTTTTTTGAAATTCTTCGTTAGTCATTGCTGCTTTTCTCCCTTCTGGCTTTAGCTTCGGCTCTAGCCTTGCGGTTTTGCTCTTTTGCATCCCAAAAAGCTAATTCTAGGGCAGCCTTTATTTTTTTCTTATCTTCCTCATTTAATTTATAGGTATCACCGTCGAACATTACTTCTGATTCGTCGAGGAATTTAAGCAAGTCCTTGGGTTTTTTAGGTTCTGGAGATTCAGAAGACATCTTTGTCTTATTGTCCGTTCTTCCTAATAGATAGTCAACTGAAACATTGAAAAAATCCGCTAGTTTCTGTGCGGTTCCTAGTTCAGGAATACGATTTCCAGATTCCCATGAACCAAGAGTAGAACGGCTTATTTCAAGTTTTGCCGCTAGTTCCTTTTGTAAATACCCAAGTTCCTGACGTAAATTTTTAAGCCTATCAGCAAATGTCGCCAAGCTTTTCACCTCGCTAGTACTTATATAATAACGCTGATTGTTGCTACCTGCAACATATGTTGCCTAGTGTATGACAAATTTTAAAATTAGCATTGACATGTTGCTTGAAGCGACATATAATAAAGACAACAACGTGTTGCGTCAAGCAACAAGGAGGGGAGAATTATGAAACAAATAAAGTTGATTAAGATTAGAGAAAAAAATAATTTTACTCATGAATATGTGGCTAAATCTATAGGGATATCAAGATCTTTCTACACCCAAATAGAACAAGGTACGAGAAGACCTTCTGTAAAAGTTCTATTAAAAATAGCTAGCTTTTTTGGACTTACAGTCGAAGAAATTTTTTTAGCCTCTCGTGACGCATCAAGCAACACAAAAGGGGCTCCGCATCCAGCAGCATAAGGAGGTGAGAATGAATGGATGAAACGTTAGTGCTACCTATGTTTGCAACACCTCGAAAGTTTTCAAGTATAACTGGACTTTCGGTAAAAGAGATTCGAATACTTTGCAGACTCCAAATTATTCCCTGTGAAAAGACAAAGCACAATTACCGAATTACAGTAGAGCCTGCATTGGAAATATTGAAAAAGCGTGCTGCAGGGTTCGAGGGTCACAAATATGAGGTTGTTTCAGTTAGAAAAATACAACCAAGGCCAAAACCAAAACGCTGTAAGAATCAGCCTAGTTTTGAGGAAATGTTAGATGCCTTAAAAGCTGATTCAGGAGCATTTGCAGAAGGAGGTGAGTTAAGAGATGCGGATACAGATAGAGAGTTACGAATCGCCACGGCAGGATAGTCGGGTGGGGAAATTCACAATAGGTTTTCTAGCATTGGCAATTTTGTTTATGGCTGGCCAAATAATCCGGTGGCTATGGTAGTAAAAAGAAAACCCGCCCGGGAGAGGACAGGTTGGAAGGGGTGAGGAGTTAACCTCTGGATTTTAGTTTAGCAAAATACTTTGTCCGATTAAAGATATTGAATCGGACAAAACAGGAAGGAGCATATAGCTTGGATAGCGTTGCAAAAATGGTTGAGCAAGGCTTTAAAGACCTCAAAGAAAAGGGGTTGCAACGAAAAGACATTGCTCGGAGGTGCTTGCACTCCGTGGATAGCTTTTACAAGATTGTAAATGCTGGTCGATCAATACCATCACAATCCCGGTTAGACCTCGCAAAGCTTCACCCATTATTCGGAAGAGCCATTGCATTAGAGGGAACCGGATACGGAATATTTGAACGTCCCGATTGTGATATGCACATTCAAAGTGTTATGCAACACGTATTTAAAGAACATCAGGAAGCCGATGCGGCTATTAAGCCATTACCAAGGATACTTTTAGATAAGCAAAAGCCTGAGGACTTAAGTCCGGAGGTTACCGAGATTATAAAAAGCGCTGTAAAGGAAATATGTGACGATGTTCAGTGGAAATTGGAATTCCTCACAGATTTAGAAACTCAGTACAAGCTTGGAATTGTAGACAGTTGTCTTTTAACAAAAGCAAAAGCCGCCTGTGCTGACACACAGACGACTTTAAATAGATAGATTATCAGATCACCGTAATTATACCACTTTGGTGTGATTGCGGTCAATGGAGGGGTAGAAATGGCTGAAAAAACTATGAAATGCTTCCAACTCATTCACGAAAGGATGTTGGCAAGCAAGGAATATAAGCTTGGTTACAACACAGGAAAAGAGTTCTGTGGCTTATATCGACTGATGACAATAAGCCGACTGCGGGAACTGAGAACAAAGTACATTATGGACCATAACCAATTTTCGGCCGGTCGGGCGATGGTGATCCTGGAAGTTATATACGAAACAGAGCAGCAGGGAGTTGATGCGGCGTGAGTATGGACGGATTAACTCAATGCTCCATGTGCAATCCACCCAGTGAAAGTCACTGCAATAGATGCCCGGTAATGCAGGCGCGAGATGAGCCGGAGGAGCCTGATACAGATGGAAATCTGTAATCGCTCTAAATGTGATACATGCCCTAATCGGCATTACTGTATTCCGGATGAGTGCCCAAAAATAAACGAAAATTTGAGGAGGATGTAACATGCATATCACAATCGACGTTAATGTCAAAGGTTTAGAAAGTCTTGCTAGTCTATTAGGAAAGGTTGTCGGTTCTGTTCCTGAAACAGTCTCATCGGTTCAAAACGTTGTGCCGATGCCAACCGTAGCCCCGGTGGTGCAAGCCCCCGTATTCACGGGTAACGCAGCTCCTGCATTATCCGTAGTGCCAAATCCCGCACAAGGAGTGGCACCGACATTTCAAGCAGTTCCCGCTGATCCAGCCCCAGCACAAGCAAGCGTACCAGTAGCAGCTCAACAGTATACACTTGAACAATTGGCCGTTGCGGCCACGCAATTGATGGATGCAGGTCGGCAACCTGACCTTTTGAACATGTTAGCCGCTTTTGGTGTACAAGCGGTGAACCAAATTCCAAAAGAACAATACGGGGCTTTTGCGACGCAACTTAGAGCGTTGGGGGCGCGGATATGAGCGAACACGCGCTCTTATCCGCAAGCTCGGCCCATAGATGGCTAAGTTGTACGCCCTCTGTCCGATTAGAAGAGACGCTGCCGGAGGAGAGCAGCGTCTATGCAGATGAAGGAAGTTTAGCTCATCAGATTGCGGAACTAAAATTACGGAAGCATTTTACAGAGCCCATGGGGACGAGAACCTTTAATTCCAAAATGAAAAAACTGCAGGAAAACCCTTTATACCAGGATGAGATGCAAAAGCATACCGACACCTATAAAGACTATCTTTCGAGTATTGTTCACGGGTTTGCCTTTCCACCATATATTGCCATAGAGAAGCGCCTGGATTATTCAACGTATGCACCCGATGGTTTCGGGACGGGGGATGCTGTTGTAATCGGTGGAAACACCTTGCACGTAGTCGACTTTAAGTACGGGCAGGGAGTTCCCGTAAGCGCGGAAGACAACCCACAAATGAAGTTGTACGCCTTAGGTGCATATCTGTACAGCTTACTTACTTTCTCCATAAAAACGGTAAAGCTGGCCATTGTGCAGCCAAGACGAGATTCTCTATCTGAGTTTGAATTATCGATTGAAGAGTTACTAAGCTGGGGCGAAAGTATTAAGCCCATAGCCCAAAAAGCTTTTGCCGGCGAAGGAGATTTTATAGCCGGTGAGCATTGTAAGTTTTGCAGAGCTAAAGCAAAGTGCAGGGGGAGAGCCGAACAGAACCTCGTTTTGGCCAATTACAAAATGGTAAAGCCCCCAACTATCTCTAATGAGGAAGTGGGAGCAATACTCAGCCAGGCGCAGGATCTGGCCGCCTGGGCAGAGGCTCTCGAAAAATATGCCTTGGCCGAATGTTTGAAAGGCAATGAGATACCAGGATGGAAAGCCATCCATGGACGCAGTACGAGAAGTTTTACCAGTTCAGATCAAGCATTCAAAGTGTTAATCGCCAATGGTACTCCGGAGACCATGCTCTATGAAAGAAAACCGTTGACCCTAACCGCAGTTGAAGACCTGCTGGGAAAGAACAAATTCAAAGAGTTGCTATCTGAACACGTTATTACTCCACCTGGCAAACCGGCTCTTGCACCTGAAAGCGATAAGCGAGAAGCAATTAAACGATCAAGCGCAGCCGAAGATTTTAGCAGCCCGCTAAGCGAGAATAATTAAATAAATTTTAGGAGGAAACAAAAATGGCAAATCAAGATCCGAAATTCATGGTAACTGGTGAAGTTAGAGTGAGCTATGTACATCTGTTTAAGGCTTATGCTAATCCGAATAATCGCGACTCAAAGCCAAAGTTTAGTGCGACCCTTTTAATCCCTAAAAACGATGTAGCTACAAGGCAGCGGATGGATGCTTGTATGAACGCCGCAGTTCAAGAAGGAATCCCATCTAAGTGGAATGGTGTTAGACCGCCTGTGATTGCATACCCCATTTATGATGGTGATGGAGCAAGGACTAATGGCGATCCTTTTTCGGAAGAATGCCGGGGCCATTGGGTTATGACTGCTTCCACAGAGCAAATGCCTGAAATTGTAGATTTAAATATGAATCCGATTATTAATCAAAGCGAAGTATACAGCGGTATGTATGCCCGGGTTTCCATTCGATTTTTCGCATACTTAAATAATGGAAAACGAGGCGTTGGCTGCGGCCTTGGGAATGTGCAGAAAACAAGGGACGGTGAACCGCTAGGCGGTGGGCGTACTTCTGCAGTCTCTGACTTTGGCGGCGGTGTTGCACCGGCGCAGAGTATTCCGGCCCAAGCGTCTATGTATTCTGCTCCAAATTATGGCGTTCAGCCAGCCGCAATGATGTCGCCACAGCCAGCGTATGGACAACCTTCCTACGCGGCACCGGTAGCACCAGCCGCGCCAATGTACACTCAAGCTTATGTTCCTGGGATAGCACCCGCAACCTCAACGCCGCAACCGGTGCAAGTTGACCCGATAACGGGTAAGCCGTTATATGGTACTGTAATGGGATTATGAGAAGCTTATCGGTTGATATTGAAACCTTTAGTAGTGTTGATATAAAGAAAAGCGGACTGTACAAATATGTGCAGTCCGGCGATTTCCAAATACTATTATTCGCCTATGGCTTTGATGGCGGAGCAGTTAGCATAGTAGACCTGGCGCAAGGAGAACAATTACCACCGATTGTAATTGAAGCATTAAAAGATTCGGCTATCGCCAAGCACGCTTATAACGCGCCGTTTGAGTGGTATTGCCTAAATAAATTTTATCAAGCACCTCTGAGTCAATGGCGTTGCACTATGTTACACGGCCTGTATTGTGGCTATACCGCAGGCTTAGCGGCGACAGCGATAGCCTTAGGTCTTCCAGAAGATAAACGGAAAATGGGTATAGGAAATGCCTTAATTCGAACTTTCTGTGTACCTTGTAAGCCAACCGCTAAGAACGGAAACCGGACCAGAAATTTACCACACCATGAACCGGAAAAGTGGCAGTTATTTAAAGAATACTGCCGGCAAGACGTAGTTACCGAGATGGAAGTCAACAGGCGACTATCCTCGTTTCCTGTACCGGATCAGGAACAGTATTTATGGACTATTGATCAACAGATTAACGCTTACGGTGTAACTGTAGATAAAGGCTTAGTGGATGGATCCTTACAAGTTAACGAGATTATCACATCTGAGCTTATGACGGAGGCCATTCAACTTTCGGGGCTGGAGAACCCTAAAAGTGTAAAACAGCTATCTGCCTGGCTAACGGAAGAAACGGGGGATGAAATTCCCAACTTGCAAAAGGGAACGGTGGCGGAGTTAATAAAAACCACGGATAGTGATACTGCCAGGCGCATGTTGGAGATCCGGCAAGAGCTATCAAAGACCAGTGTCAAAAAGTATACAGCTATGAAGGCGGCATTGTGTGACGATGGTCGAATTAGGGGCTTGCTGCAGTTCTATGGTGCGAATCGGACAGGACGCTGGGCGGGGAGGTTGGTCCAGGTTCACAATCTCCCGCGTAACCATATGGAACTTTTAGAACTTGCGCGAGAAAACGTTAAAAGGTTGAAAATCGCTGTTCTCAAACTTATTTTTGGCAATGTGCCGGACACATTAAGTCAGCTTATCCGGACCGCATTCATTCCCACGCCAGGACACATATTCCATGTGGCCGACTTCTCAGCCATAGAAGCCCGGGTGATAGCCTGGTTGGCGGGAGAACAATGGCGGCTTAACGTATTTGCCAGCCACGGAAAAATTTATGAAGCTTCAGCCAGTCAAATGTTTGGCGTTCCGATTGAACTCATCAAAAAAGGAAATCCAGAATACGACCTTCGCCAGAAAGGGAAAGTTGCAGAACTAGCGCTTGGATATCAAGGAGCAGCCGGCGCGCTTATCGCCATGGGAGCTTTGAAAATGGGCCTTACGGAAGAAGAAATCCCGGACATCGTAAAACGCTGGAGAGGATCTAACCGGCGCATAGTTGACCTGTGGTATAGCATGGAGAATGCTGCACTGGAAGTCATGCGGACCGGTTACCCAGTAGGCATAAAGGGGTTAATCATTGCCAGAGAAGGCGACTACAACAACGGGCAGGACTTCCTTACTATTACTTTACCTAGTGGCCGTAAACTCTTTTATGCTAAACCGTTTTTACACGTGAATGATCGAGGCCGGGAAGCGCTTCACTATCACGGTGTGAATCAGGATACAAAGAAGTGGGAAATCGTTCCGACTTATGGCGGTAAGCTGACAGAGAATGTGGTCCAGGCTATAGCGCGAGACTGCTTGGCTGAAAGCTTAATTCGTGTAGCGTCTAACGGGTATCAAATCGTAATGCATGTTCACGATGAAATTATAGTTGATGCACCGGAAAATACGGATTTAGAGACCATCTGTAAGCTAATGGGACAGCCAATTTCATGGGCTCCCGGGTTATTGCTCAAAGCTGAGGGTTTTAGTACTACGTTTTATAAGAAGGAGTAAAAAATCTTGTTATCATAATAAAAGCTAACCCTATGTATTGGCATTGGGTTAGCGAGTATTAATTACACTACCGTTCATTTTCGACTGCAATCCAGTTTACATAGTAATTAGGAGCGGCATTTTTGCTAGCGAGCGTAAAGCCGTGGGTAGTTATTGAATCAATTGTTTCATCGTGACCAACTTCCATATCTTGATTTTCCCAAAAAGGAGAGACAACAACATTAGGTGCTGTACTAAAAGGTCTTGGAAAATTAACTGATAGCATACCCGGATTTTTTTTCAGAACCTTACCCGATTGAATAAGAAACGGCAAAGTTAACGCCTCCTTTCACTTAAATATGAGAGTAGTCTAACCAGATAGCTTGATTTTATTCACAGCGTTTTTTGAATGTCTGGAAATGCTCTGGATCTTGCAAATGGTGTAAAAAGATATCCAAATATTCGAGTTACCAAAAGAGACTTGACTTGTAAAAAGGGGTGACACTCCAAGTGCTCCTAAACGATAGACAAATTACAGTATCAGCTGCAGGCAGCCGAAAGGCTACGCGTTGGCCAGCCCAAACTTTATACTGGTCGGAAATGGTAGAACGTCTCAAGACACCGGTACGTGGTACGGAAACTATGGCCGAATACCTGGCGTTACCGAAAAGCCGACAGGATGATCTTAAAGACGTTGGCGGCTTTGTGGCCGGTACCCTTGCAGATGGAAGGCGTAAAACTGCTGCCGTGACTGGCAGGGACGTGTTAACCCTTGACCTGGATAATATACCTCCAGCCGGTACACTCGATACTCTGCGCCGAATTGATGGGTTAGGCTGCTGCTATGCGGTTTACTCTACACGTAAGCATGAAGAGGCAAAGCCAAGGTTACGGGTGCTAGTGCCGGTTAGCCGGACAACGACAGTGGATGAATATGAACCTATCGCCAGGAAATTAGCCAGTATTGTCGGTATTGAATTATGTGATCCGACCACGTTCGAAGTTAGCCGGCTAATGTATTGGCCAAGCTGCTGTATAGATAGCCAATATGTATATCAGTACGGAGATAAGCCTTTTCTTGATGTAGACGGATTATTAGCCACATACACTGATTGGCGGAACATAGCCGAATGGCCGAAGGTTCCCGGTTCGGATCAAGCGCAGGTTAAACGAGCCGCGCAGCAAGGAAACCCTTTAGAAAAATCCGGTATAGTAGGGGCCTTTTGTAAAATCTACGATATATACAAATCAATGGACACTTTTTTGCCTGGCGTGTATGAGCCTTGTGCTGAAAGTGATGGCCGGTATACCTTTACCGGAGGGAGTACGGTAGGCGGCGCGGTTATATACGATAACGGGAATTTCTTGTACAGCCATCACGCAACGGATCCGGCAGGCGGTAAACTAGTAAACGCCTTCGACTTGGTACGGCTGCATAAGTTTTTCGAACGAGACGATGATGCGAAACCAGATACACCGACTAATAAGCTACCGTCCTTCGTGGCTATGTGTGAATTCGCTATAACGGATACTGGTGTCGCTGCTCTCTTGAATCAAGAACGCTATGAAAAAGCCACGCAAGATTTTTCCACTCCGTTTATGCCGGCTGAAGAAGAAACGGCTAACTGGATCAGTAAGCTGGCCGTAAGTGCTACCACAGGCGCGCCGGCCAAAACAACGGACAATGTTTTGGTTATACTCGAAAACGATCCGCTGTTAAAAGGTAAGATAGCCTTTGACGAATTCGCTAATAGGGGCCTTGTGCTTGGCTCCCTCCCTTGGGATGGACGCACAGAGCGCCGACAGTGGACGGACATTGACGATGCAGGGCTTAGGCATTACATAGAACGAACTTACGGAATTACCGGGAAAGAGCGTATATTTGATGCCACAGCGTTATGTGCACACAAAAATACTATTAATGATGTCAAAGACTACCTTACGGGGCTTAAATGGGATGGGGTTAAACGACTGGATACCCTTTTGGTGGATTATTTGGGCGCAAAAGATACGCTTTACACCAGGACGGTTATTCGTAAGTCATTAACTGCAGCGGTGGCCAGAGCCATGACACCCGGATGTAAATTTGATTATATGCCGATATTCGCCGGGCCGCAGGGATTAGGTAAAAGTACCTTCTTAAGGTTGTTAGGGAAGCGCTGGTATTCAGATAGCTTACAGACTTTTGAGGGAAAAGAAGCATCTGAGATGATCCAAGGCGTTTGGATTAATGAGGTAGGCGAACTTAACGGCCTTAGTAAGTCAGAAACGAACGCAGTAAAGCAATTTCTTAGCCGTACAGAAGATATTTACCGGGAACCGTATGGACGCCGTACAGGCATATTTCCTAGAAGGTGCGTATTTTTTGGTACGACAAACGATAACGAGTTTTTAAGAGATCGAACGGGGAATAGACGGTTTTGGCCTGTTGATGTAGGGCTGCAGCCGGTGACCAAAAGCGTATTTAATCAGTTAGAGAATGAGGTACCGCAAATATGGGCGGAAGCGTTCTGTTATTGGCAATTAGGGGAGTCATTGTACTTAACGGGTGAAGCTGAACAGGAAGCAAAACTGGAACAAGAATCCCACAGAGAAAGCAACGCCAAAGAGGGGGTTATCCGGGAATTCGTAGAAAGGCGGGTTCCAGCGGGGTGGGAAAAACGTTCGTTAGAGCAAAGGCGAATGTATTGGGCCAGCGAGTTTGAACGTGGCAACTGTGAAACTATAGAACGTGATCGGATATGCGCGTTAGAAGTATGGTGTGAATGTTTAGGCGGGGATATAAAGTTTATGAAGCGTTCAGATTCAATAGAGCTTAATGGAATTTTAGCCAGTATTCCAGGATGGGATAGAACAAAAAGCATGTATAGATTTGGGCCTTCATATGGGCATCAGCGTGGTTTTATAAAGGCTTAAATCCTGTTATCATTCTCCGTTATCATTCTAATTTTTGTTATCATTCTCGGTTATCATTGTTATCATTCAAAAAAGGCAATGATAACGGCTTTGATAACGAGTAAAACCCAATAAGTATAAGGGTAAAAATCGTTTTGTTATCATTGTTATCATTCTTTTATATAGAAGTAATAAATAAAGAAATTAGAGGGCGCGCACGCGCCTGACGCGCCTATACACGCGTATATATAGGGAAAATGCTGACAATGATAACGGCTAATTTTTAAGGGAGGTAACCGACATGAGGGAAAAGGTTATCGAGGCGTATTTGAGAGATAGGGTAAAAGAAGCAGGCGGCAAAGCTTATAAATTTGTCTCGCCTGGAAATAGAGGGGTTCCTGATAGGCTAGTACTGTTTCCGGGAGGTAATATTGCATTCGTTGAGCTAAAAGCGCCAGGACAAAAGCCGACGCTTCTTCAGGCAACGCAGGCTAAAAAGCTAAGGTCATTAGGCTTTGAGGTGTTTACGCTGGATAGTAAACAGGGTGTAGATGATTTTATGGCCGGTAGGTGATAAGGGTGAAATTTGTACCGCATGCATATCAGAGGTATTGTATTAACCGGTTACTGACAGACGAAGCTTTAGGACTTTTGTTAGATATGGGATTAGGGAAAACCCCGATTGTACTAACGGCAGTCAATGACATGAAATATAACCGGTTTTGGGTGTCAAAAGTACTAGTGATTGCCCCGAAGAAAGTAGCCGAGTCTACCTGGAGCAAAGAGGCAAAGAAGTGGGATCATTTGAAACTGCTTCGCATTATGCCGGTATTAGGTAGTCAGGCCAAACGAATTAAAGCGTTAAATACACCCGCGGATATTTGGGTTATTAACCGGGAAAACATACCGTGGCTAGTAGAGTATTACCGTAATGCGTGGCCGTTTGACATGGTTGTGGTGGACGAGTCCAGCAGTTTTAAGAACCATCAGGCCAAACGGTTTAAAGCTTTAACGTGGGTGCGTAAATTTATAAAAAGAATTGTGATCCTTACAGGTACGCCAGCGCCTAATGGCCTGTTGGATATATGGGCGCAAGTGTATTTATTGGACGAAGGGGATCGCCTGGGCAAGAAGATTACGCAGTTTAGGGAACGGTACTTTGAACCGGATCAGCGTGATCGGGACCATATATTCAGTTATGCACCAAAGCCTGGAGCTGACGATGTTATCCAACGACTTATAGGTGATGTTTGTGTCAGCATGAAAGCCGAGGATTACTTAGAACTTCCAGATTGTATTTCGGTAACGGTGCCTGTGGTTTTAGACAGTAAAGCCCAGGCCGCGTATGAAAAGCTGGAAAAGGAAATGTTACTTGAGGTAGATGAAACAACGATTGACGCGGGCAGCGCCGCCGTATTAACCAACAAACTGTTGCAGTTATGTAATGGGGCTGTGTATGATGAAAATCGGGAAGCCATAGAAATCCATAAGTGCAAGATTGAAGCGTTTTTAGAATTGGTAGAAGGCCTAAATGGAAAACCGGCACTAGTGTTTTATAACTTTCAGCATGATCTTGCGAGAATTAAAGCAGCCCTTAAGAGCAGTGGGTTACGGGTTCGTGAGTTAAAAACACCACAGGATGAAACCGATTGGAATAACAGGCAAATTGATATACTGCTAGCCCATCCCGCCAGCGCTGCCTACGGCCTAAATCTTCAACAGGGCGGAAACCATGTTATCTGGTTTGGACTTAACTGGTCCTTAGAGCTCTACCAGCAAGCAAATAAGCGGCTACACCGTCAGGGGCAAACAGAGAAGGTTATTATTCATCATCTAACGGTTGAAGGCGGCGTGGATGATGATGTAATTGCAGCCTTGGAGGACAAGTCGGGTACGCAGGATAGGTTGATGAATGCACTAAAGGCAAGAATTGAACGAGTGAACAGCATGAATAAGTAGCGTTATTTTTTGGTATGGTCCCGTGCATGGGAAACCGACTTAAACAATTGGGAGGAGTAAAAGTGAATATAAAACCATGTCCGTTTTGTGGAAGCACGAACACAAAAATAGCGAATGCATTACGCCAACACGAGACTTACGGTTCGTATCGGGAAGAGTTTAAAGTGTTTTGCAATACCTGTGAATCTTCTTCGGGGTATTGTAGCAGTAATCGTGCTGCTATAAAGAAATGGAATCAAAGGCCAGAATTTGAGGAGGCGACCCGCAATACAAAAACTAACTAACACATGTTATTTCTTGCTCTGTACGCCGCACGGCTTTGCGGTAACAATCACAGCCGGAGTACTGGTAGCAGTAATTATATACAGATAAAGGGGCAGCCGATCAGGCCGCCCCAATGGCGTTTTGAATGATATTTTATTTTTGGGAGGGGTTATGATGATTAGAAAGCCTTGGTTTTGTCAGGAATGCAGGGTTGTTATGACTTACAGTTCAAAGCAGGATTTTTATAAATGCCCCGAATGTGGTACCGAGGTTTGGCCAGAAACAAGTAGTGCTGACGATGATGAAATTACAAGCTTGATGAGTGAGAGATACAAGGCTAACTTGCCAGCTAAAGAAGCATTACCAGCGGGAGAGGCTTTGCTAGGTAGTGGCGGCAGTAAAAGCAAGGGGCGAAGTCGAACGTCTGATATGAAAAAGAAATCGTTAGCCCAAATTAATGCAGGCTTGGCTGGAAAGTGCGCGTCATTTAACGGTTGACTTTTTTGACAAATATGCTAAACTTGAATTAATTGGTCTGCAACCTAGTAGGTTTACATAACGTGACCGCCGAAAATGGCGGTCTATTTTTATGCAGGATATTAGCAATCTTTGTAAAATAATTATTGTAAAAGGATTTTATGATGGAGTGTGTGTAATGGGTTTTTTCAACTTAACTTCGAATTTTGATTTACCTTTGATAATATTGGCGGCAGCATTTAGTCTATCGGTGATGTCATTTTCTTTAAAAGCTGTTAAGTCATCAGAATCAAAGCATACGAAAGCAGAAAATCAAGAAATACAAGATGAGATTAATCGACTAATTGAAAGCTTCGAAAAAATAAAAATAAAAGAAAATGATGATGTTTTAACCTTAATGCTAAGAAATGTGGCCGAGGCTAAAGAGTATTATATACTCAACAAGCAACAAGCCCGCAAGGCATTTTCAGGTGCGCAATGGGCCTGCGTTATTGGTTTTGCTCTTTTTGCTGCAGGTATGCTAGTTACCCTTCTTGTTAAGGATGGACAAGTATTATTCTATTCTACATTCTCGGGCGCAATTACCGAAATTATTGCGGGTCTATTTTTTTGGCTGTATAAACAATCTCAACAACAATTAAACCTTTACCATGATAGTTTAAGAAATACGGAAAAGTTTCTAACAGCGATTAAGTTAGTTGAATATGCAAACCCCCAAAATAGGGATTCTATGTATGCATTTTTAATACAAAGTATATTTGGCAAAAATGGGTGCGCTATCCGATTAAAGCCTGAATTAGAAGCAGTTGAAGAAGTAGCTGAAATGATACCCGGAAGCGAATAACGCAAACTTTTGGAAAGCGGACCGCCTTTTATGGCGGTCTATTTTTATGTCTAAAACAAGGAGGCGGACGCCATAACAACTGTAATTTGTAAGTTGACAGACTGTAAACATCACGGGATTGAAACCTGCACCGCCCGGCGTGTAGCCATTGATGGGGTTGGGCAGGTAGAGTGCTATGAACCAGTATTGCGGTCCATCATTGTGCATGAGACGTTTAATCCAGGGTGCAGTAAAACTCAGCGGGGATATAAGTCCAGCCGCGTAACCGGAATTTTAAAGTAATAATTGCTTGAGACTCAGCTTTTTTGTTGAGTCTTTTTCTTTTGCCTTTAAGGGAGGTGGTTGCCAAAATCAACTCATGATTTGCCGCATTTAATATTGTTTAAATTGAAAGGGGAAATGGAAAATGAGTTTTGTATTAACGGGAGTTGTAGAATCAACAGGGTCTGCGAATGCAGGGAATATTCCAGTACTAGGGGCTACTGGTGTACTTGATACTAGCGTATTACCAAGTGTTGCGCTTGCAGGTGTGCCAACTGGTGCTGTACAAGCTTTTGCTATGACTACTGTACCGTCCGGTTGGCTGGCATGTGACGGTTCGACTGTTTCGAGAACGGATTATGCGGAGTTGTTTGCGTTGATTGGAACTGCTTTTGGTGAAGGGGACGGTAGCACTACATTTGCTTTGCCAAGCTTACATGACAATTTTATACTTGGTTTGGGTACTACCTATGCGACGATTGCTGCTACTGGCGGCGAAGCAACACATACGCTGACCACGGATGAAATGCCTGCACATACGCATAAATTAGGTGCGGCTAGGTATAGTGTTGCATCTGGGGGAACTCCAAATGGTATTGCTATGACGTCTGATACCGCCGTAACGGATAGCACTGGTGGCGGCGGTGCCCACAATAATATGCCTCCTTATATCGTACTTAAATACTGTATCAAATACTAATAAAACTAGGGGAACCGACAATACATCGGTTCCCCTAAATTAACTTTGAAAACAACAGCGTGACTGTTTAAATAAATATAAATCTAGTAAAGTGACAGGGGTGCTGAAATGACGAAAGAAATACTTGCAGACGGAATTTCCGTCTATTGTGCTTTCGATGAATTGACCGATATTGCACAGCTGGTACCGAATCCGCGAAACCCCAATCAACACAGCGATAAACAAATAGAGTTATTAGCGAAGATAATCCAAAACCAGGGCTGGCGCGCACCGATTACGGTAAGCACTCGCTCTGGGTTTATCGTTCGTGGTCATGGGCGGCTTATGGCGGCCCAGCGGCTTGGTGTTAGCCAAGTCCCGATTGATCGGCAGGTCTATGCGGATGAAGCTGCTGAGTGGGCAGATTTGATTGCTGATAATCGGATTGCAGAGTTTAGCGAATTGGACTATGAATTGTTGGCAGATCTATTGGCGGATATTAACGATTCGTTGGACGTTGAATTAACTGGTTTTAGTGCTCAGGAAGTAGATAAGTTGCTGGCTGAGATGGAGACTGGCGATATTGTCGAAGATAATTTTGATCCTGCGGCTGAGGCCGCTAATATTACTGAGCCGATAACCCAAAAGGGTGATATATGGCAATTAGGACGTCATCGGCTTATGTGTGGTGATTCTACTGTATTGGCCGACGTCGAGAAACTAATGAACGGGCAGCAGGCGGAAATGGTATTCACCGACCCGCCATATAACGTAAATTACCAAGGTGGCACAGAGGATAAGCTAACGATTCAAAATGATAACATGTCGTCGGAGAAATTTAATACATTCCTTCATGATGCATTTGCTTCAATGTATGCCGTTACTGCTCCAGGCGGTGCTATTTATGTGTGTCATGCTGATTCGGAAGGTTCAAACTTTCGTGGAGCTTTACAGGGTGCTGGCTGGCTATTGAAGCAGTGTCTTATATGGGTTAAAAATCAATTTGTTATCGGTCGGCAAGATTATCAATGGCGTCATGAAGCGATCTTGTACGGATGGAAACCTGGGGCGGCACATCGTTGGTACGGTGGTCGAAAGCAGAGCACCGTAATTGACAATGATATGCCGATTGTAATACAGCAGGATGGAAAAAACGCCATCGCAACTATAACGGTGGGCCTCAGTACGGTTGCATTAAAAATGACTGATTTCGAAATTCTTCATACAGGCACTGATGAGGATACCAGTATTTGGAGATTTGAAAAGCCTCTTAGAAACGGAGAGCACCCGACCATGAAGCCGATTGGCTTATGTGGTCGGGCTATTTGCAATTCGAGTAAGTCTGGCGATAATGTCGCTGACTTCTTTGGTGGTTCAGGTTCGACTCTTATGGCCGCTGAGCAAACTGAGCGCGTCTGCTACAGCATGGAGATGGAGCCGATATATTGCGACGTAATAATCAAGCGATGGGAAGAGTTTACGGGAAACAAGGCACTTAAACTTACCACCTAATAGCTCATTCAATGCCAGTTGCCGCACGTGGAATCAAGCTTTACATGTGTAGTAACTTTATTGAGCAACTGGTTCTTTATTTCGTCTGATTGTGTGAGCAAATAACCATTAAAGCCTGTTTCGAATCCCTTAGTAGCTTCAACTGCTGTTGGTTCTGGAATAGCAAGTTCGGCTGCTACAGCTCCTGCAATTCCAGCAAGTATTGCAGCTCCTAGAACTTTTTTAGCAGTGTCAGTTAATTCATTTTCTGAAGGATAACAAACTTCCATTTGTGCTGTATAATCGCACGTTCTAGTTTGAACACAAGGAACGTCATAGGATACTCTGTGTCTATAACCACCAATGCTTATAGTGTGTTCCTGACGGCACATGGATGCTCGCGTCTCAGGGATAGGAATAGGAATTTCAAATAAATCTTTTGTTGTACATGGCATCATAGAGCCCCCCTTTTATTGCTCCAGATTTGGGTATGTTTGTAGTGTTTGTAGAATTCAATTTTGATATTCGTTTTACGTCGATGTTGATAAAGATAGAGGGGTAGACGCGTCAACGTCCACCCCATTTCCGGGCACCCCCGGTAGGAGATAGTAGGATAGTCCGTGGCCACGGTTACTCAGGACTACTACCTCGCAACCATTTTATTATATAAATGGGGGTGTTGGCAATAGGAAAAACAAACAAATGTTCGAATAAGGCTTTGCAGGGTGAACCCCAGTTTACTGAGGATATAGCAGCGGAAAAGGCTAAGTATCGAAAAATTGTCCGGGCGGGAATTGCAAAATGGATAAGCGATTTCCAGAAGGGGCTTATTGAGATTAAAAATGTAGATGATCTTAAAAAGCTTATTGAGCTTGATTTAAAGCTTCAACGTGAAGATCCATAACGGAGGTGGGTGATATGTAGCATGGGGCGTAATCGAGATCCAAATAGGGATAAGGCGTTGGAGATTTACCTTGAACAAGAGGGCACAATTAGCAATCGAAAGATTGCAGAAATGCTATCATTGTCCGAAAAAACAGTGTCAGGCTGGAAATGTAAAGATAACTGGCTTGATCGGATGAACGGAGTACTCAAAAAAAATGAACGGAGTACTCCGTATTTTTCGGAGTACTCCAAAAAGTGTGGAGCCAAACCGGGAAACAAAAACGCTGTTGGGTATGGCGCTCCTAAAGGTAATAAAAACGCCATAGGTAATAAAGGCGGCTATGCGCAGCCAGGCAATAAGAATGCAGAAAAGCATGGTTTCTTTTCACGCATATTTCCGGACGATGAAGAAACAAGGGAGATTGTTGAGAGTATCAATATTAAGAGCCCGTTGGAAATGCTATGGGAAAACATCGTCATTCAGTATACGGCCATTGCTAGGGCGCAGCGGTTAATGTATGTAGAAAACCAGGAAGACACTACCAAGGTGCTTAAGCGTTATAAAGATATGGACAACGGTACCGAAAAGGAATGGGAATTGCAGTTTGCATGGGATAAGCATGCTGCATTCTTAAAAGCTCAAAGTACGGCAATGAAGACGCTAGAGGGACTTTTTGCTCGCTATGAAGAAATGATGCGCGGTAAGCTTGTTACCGAAGAACATCGGTTAAAGCTTGAAAAACTAAAAGCTGAGATTGCGAAGCTCAAGGGAGATGATGGCAATGAAAATGACCAGGGCGTAGATAATTTCAAAGACGCTTTAAGCGGCAAAGTGTCGGAGGTGTGGGGCGATGGCTCTT
>Ga0316604_10001390_pt1 | contig 21584 bp, 14 predicted proteins | sample OWC_soil_day20_C_FD_207650 | JGI IMG/M metagenome (GOLD analysis project Ga0316604, IMG submission 207650) | Wetland soil microbial communities from Old Woman Creek delta, Ohio, United States - OWC_soil_day20_CT | ecosystem: Environmental > Terrestrial > Soil > Wetlands | place: USA: Ohio...
CCATTGTCATCAGAATATTCGGGTAAAATCGAAAGCATCGCGTTTGATCCAATGGATTTGCGCCGGGATCGCAAAATGGTATGCAACGGATTGGTGGGCGTGCGGACGAGATGCCGGTATCTGTCTGTTCGGGAAGAGAGCGATGGAAAAAGGCAGCATTCATATTTTAAATAACGCCATTGATCTTGCGGAGTTTGACTATGACGCGAACGTGCGTAAGGCCTTCCGGAATCGGTATGATCTAGAGGGGAAAATTGTGGTTGGAATGGTAGGTAGGTTTACTAAGCAAAAAAATCATCAAAAACTGATTCAGGTGTTTCAGCAGTTTCATGAGGGCTGCCCTGAAAGTGTGCTCCTCCTGATCGGGGAAGGAGAATGCCGGGAACAAATTCAAGATCAGGTAAAGCGGATGGGAATGGGCGATGATGTTATATTGGCAGGCGCAAGCAATGAGGTTTCCTCTTTTCTGCAGGCGATGGATCTGTTTGTTCTGCCGTCAATTTTTGAGGGCTTGCCCATTGTGCTTATTGAAGCTCAATGCACCGGACTGCCATGCGTTGTTTCCGGTTCAGTGACAGATGAAGTGGATGTCTGCGGATTAATTTCGTTTGTTGATTTATCCGCGCCGGATGACGAGTGGGTCAAAAATATGATGGATTCCATTTCAAAATCAGGCAGCAGAACCAGCCGGCGGCGGCAATTGGAACAGGCTGGATATGATATTGATGCGGAAGCGAAGAAGCTGGAAGAATGGTACGTCAGCCAGGGAAGTCGTATATGTCATATGGAAGATTTAAGGAGAAATCATGTTACTGCCGAGAAAGCTGAGTGAACACTGGGTGAAGTGGTCCACACCGAAATTAACAGATGGTATTGGTGCCGCAGTATGACCCGAATGAAGAAATTAGCATTTGGCATGATGACCTCCGCGGTTTATCAGATTGTAACCATCGTATGCAATATGATTCTTCCGCGGGTCATAATAGGACATTTTGGTTCCGCGACAAATGGTCTTGTCAATTCAATCACGCAGTTCCTGGGGTTTATTTCCCTGTGCGAACTGGGGATGGGCGCTGTGGTTCAGTCCGCGCTTTACAAACCACTGGCCGAACAGGATGCGTCACAAATCAGCCGAATTTTTATCTCATCAGAACGGTTCTTTAGAAAAATCGGGTATATTTTGATGGCCTATGTTGGTGTTCTGCTGGTCATATTTCCTTCTATTTCACACAGCCGTTTTGATGCCGTATATGTGTGCGTGTTAATTCTGATTATTTCCATCAGTACGTTTGCGCAGTATTTTATTGGAATAACATATCAGATTCTTCTGAATGCGGATCAAAAAGCATATATTTCAGTTCTGGCGCAAACTGTTGTCCTGATCATCAACACCGTGATCTCCTGCTGGCTGATTTACTCCAACTGCAGTATTCACTTCGTCAAATTAGCAGCCTCACTCATTTTTTTGGTGCGTCCTGTGATTCTGATTGTTTACGTCAGGCGGCAGTTTGTGATTGATAAAAAAGTGCCATTGGACGGGGAGCCCATTGCGCAGAAGTGGAACGGAATCGCTCAGCATTTTGCACAGGTGGCGTTAGTCAATACGCCGACCGTAGTGCTTACGTTGTTTTCAACGCTGGAAAACGTTTCGATCTATTCGGTATATTATCTTGTGGCGAACGGGGTGAGACAGCTTTTTATATCTCTCACCAATGGCGTGCAGGCTCTGTTAGGCAATATGTATGTGAGAAACGAAGCGGGACTTTGCCGAAAATTTGATGTGATTGAAACCATGATTCATGGCAGTGTGACACTGATTTTTACGATTACCGGGCTGATGATAGTCCCTTTTATTCAGGTATACACAGCAGAGATTACCGATGCACAGTATGTTCAAGTGCCTGTTGCTGTTTGCATCACCCTTTCTTACGGGGTGTACTGCATTAGGCTTCCTTATCAGATGATGATTTTTGCCGCAGGTCATTATAAACAGACGCAGAATGGCTCCTTTATTGAGGCGGGTGTGAATGTCATCGTCTCGGTTGTACTGGTTTTCCGGTTTGGCATTGTCGGCGTATGTCTGGGAATGATGGCCGCAGTCGTGTATCGGCTTACTTATTATGCCTTTTATTTGTCAAAGCATATTATTTGTTATCCGATCAGCCGCTATTTTATGAAGTGTTTGACAGACCTGACCGCAGCGGGTGTTATGCTGCTGACCTGCGGAATGATCCATTTGTCCTGCGGCAGTTTTTTGCAGTGGATCATTAAGGCGGCGATGGTATCCGCGATATGCTGTGTGGAGTGTGCCGCAATTTATTTCGTGATATACAGGAAAGATGTCAGCGAGGTATTGCGTGTGCTAAGGGGGATAAAATTGAGAAAATGTTAGTCAATGTGGCATGGAATCGCTTACTGTTCAGAAATGATTGTAAAGGAAGATGATAGCATGAAGATTGCCGTGGCCGGAACGGGTTATGTTGGACTGGTCGCCGGAGTATGTTTTGCAGAAAAAGGACATAACGTAATCTGCGTCGACATTGATGAAAATAAAGTAAAGCGGATGGAGTCTGGTTTATCACCTATTTATGAACAAGATTTGGAATCATTGATGCAAAAGAACTATGCTGAAGGACGTTTGCATTACACAACTGATTATGAATCTGCTTATCAAGCCGCAGAAGCAATCTTCATTGGTGTAGGAACGCCGGAGCAGCAGGATGGTTCCGCTGACCTTGGGTACATCGCTACTGTGGCGCGGCAGATTGCGGAGTCCGTTGTTCATGACTGTCTGGTAGTCGTGAAATCCACCGTTCCTGTTGGGACAAATGATAAGGTGGAGCAGTTTATTCAAGACTTTCTGGTCAATGACGTAACCGTCGAGGTGGCCAGTAATCCTGAGTTTTTGGCACAGGGCACCGCTGTTCGGGACACGCTGCAAGCAGCCAGAATCATCATTGGTACAGAAAGTAAAAACGCTGAACGGATACTGCGGGAGATTTATGAACCGTTTCATTTGCCGATTGTATCCGTAAGCAGAAAAAGCGCCGAGATGATTAAATATGCCTCTAACGACTTTCTTGCGTTAAAACTCTCTTATATGAATGATATTGCAAACTTGTGTGAATTGGTGGGCGCCGATATTCAAGATGTCGCCAGGGGTATGTCTTACGACCCACGGATCGGCGCAAAATTTCTAAACGCAGGCATTGGATACGGCGGCAGTTGTTTTCCGAAAGATACGAAGGCGCTGAACTATCTGGCAGAGCAGGTCGGGTATGATTTGAAAACTGTCAAAGCGGCAGTGGATGTCAACATGTCGCAGAAAGTGAAATTGTTCGAAAAGGCGAAAAAACGGCTCATTACGTTTCATGGTTTAAAAGTTGCGGTTCTAGGCTTAACTTTCAAGCCGGGAACGGATGATTTTCGAGAGGCGCCTTCCCTTGACAATATTCCGCTTCTGCTGGAAAAGGGGGCTGATATTTATGCCTATGATCCTGTTGGAACAGACCATTTTAAAACAAAATTCCCTCATCAAATTACCTATGTGGGAGAACCTGAGGAGGCACTGGAGAGTGCCAATGTTTGTTTTATTTTTACCGAATGGAATGAGATCAAGACTATTACTCCGGACACTTATGCAAAGCTGATGCGAACAGCCTTAGTCTATGACGGCCGCAATATTTATGATCTGAATGAGATGAAAGAAGCAGGCGTGGAGTATTACTCCATCGGAAGAAAGGCCGTAGATGACCCACGCCAAAGCGCTTCCGCCGCATGTATCTTTACTAAGGGAGTGAGCAGGCGTGAGCTTCAACAAGTTAGATAAAAGCAAAACCTACCTGATTACGGGAGCGGCAGGTTTCATCGGGTTTTTCTTGTCCAAACAATTATTGGAGCAAGGCTGTCCAGTGATTGGTATTGACAATATGAATGCTTACTATGATGTCCGTTTAAAATATGCCCGACTAGAACAGCTCAAATTATATGAACTGTTTACCTTTATTAAAGGAGACATTTCGGATCAAGAAATGGTTTCCAGGGCCTTTGAAGAATATCAGCCAAATGTCGTAGTTAATCTGGCGGCCCAAGCGGGTGTGCGGTATTCCATCGAACATCCTGATGTGTATATCCAGAGCAATATCGTTGGCTTTTTTAATATTCTGGAGGCATGCCGCCACAATCCGGTGGAGCATCTGGTCTATGCGTCCTCCAGTTCTGTCTACGGCAACCAGCAAAAGACCCCTTTTTCTGTGACAGACAAGGTCGATCAACCGATCAGTCTTTACGCGGCCAGCAAAAAGAGCAACGAGCTGATGGCATATACCTATAGCCATCTCTATGGCATTCCAGCCACCGGGCTGCGTTTTTTTACGGTATATGGGCCATTTGGACGGCCGGACATGGCTTACTTCAGTTTTACTGAGAAGATTATGGCTGGCCAGCCAATTAGCATTTATAATCACGGCGATCTGTACCGGGATTTTACTTATATTGACGATATTATATGTGCGCTGGAACATATTCTGCCCAGTCCGCCAAAGGCGGATGAGACCGGAACCCGGCATAAAGTGTACAATATCGGCAACAACAGACCGGAAAGGCTCGAACTTCTCGTTGAAACGTTGGAGAAATGCCTCGGAAAAACCGCAAAAAAGGAGTATCTGCCTATGCAGGCGGGAGATGTCTATCAAACCTATGCGGATGTGACGGAGCTCATAAATGACTTTGAGTTCAGGCCGGATACCACTCTGCTGTATGGCCTCAAAGTATTTGTGGAGTGGTATCGAGAGTACAACAGACAAGCTGATTAAGAAAGCGGCAACAAAAATCTTGTTTTATGACGGATGGCAGGAACGCTCTCCGATTTTGAAGTCGGAGGCAAAGCTAAAAGTTAACCCTGGGCTGTGGTGGATGATGAGTTGCCAGCTACAATTTAAGGCATAGCAAAAGGCGGACAGCCGAAACTGTCCGCCTTTTACCCCGCATTTTAGATGGTTCACAAAGTATCCTTATGAACACTCGCCTTATACCGGAGGGCTTTTGATTTATTGTTCTTGCAACAGTGTGCGAATTGTGTCGTTGACCACTTTCGGATCCGCTTTTCCCTTAAGCTCGCGCATGGTCTGACCCACCAGGAAACCAAAGGCCTTTTCCTTGCCTGCCTTGTAGTCCTCGATCGACTTGGGATTGGCGGCAAACACGGCCTCCACCACCGACTGTACCAAGCCGGTATCGCTGACCTGTTCCAGCCCGTGCTCCCTAACATAGGCATCCACGTCGCCGTCCTCGGCAAAAATCGCGTCGAACACCTTCACTGCCGTGTTACGGTTCAGCGTCCCGCCTTCCACCAGCGCGATGAGCCTGGCAAGCGTCGGAGGAGTCAGCTTCATATCGGCCGCCTCCATGGCGCAGTCCTTCAGCTTTTTCATGACCTCGCCCATAATCCAGTTGGAGACCAGCTTGGCGGGCGTACCCAGCACCACGGCGGCCTCGAAGAAATCCGCCAGCGCCTTCTGTCCGGTAATCATCTCGGAATCATAGGCAGGCAGGCCGAACTGAGCCTGATATCGCTCCACTTTCGCCTCTGCCATCTCGGGCAGCCCCTGCCTCGTCTCAGTCAGATAGTCCTCAGTAAGCTCCACCGGCGGAATGTCCGGTTCCGGGAAATAGCGGTAATCCTGAGCGTTTTCCTTGGAACGCATGGCATAGGAGGCGTCCTTGTTGTCGTCCCAGCGCCGGGTCTCCTGAATGATGCGCTTACCCTCCTCAATGGCCTCAATCTGCCGCTTCGCCTCGTACTCAATGGCACGGCCAATGGCCTTGAAGGAATTCAAATTTTTCATCTCGGTACGGGTGCCGAATTCGGCCGAGCCAACCGGGCGCACCGACAGGTTCACGTCGCAGCGCAGAGAACCCTCCTGCATCTTACAGTCGGAAACCCCCAAATATTGCAGGGTGGATTTCAGTTTTTCCAGATAGGCGATCACCTCGTCGGCGGAACGGAAATCAGGCTCGGTCACAATCTCAATCAGAGGAACGCCGCAGCGGTTATAGTCGGCGCGTGTCTGATCAATCCAGGGGTCATGTACCAGCTTACCCGCATCCTCCTCCATATGGATCTCATGGATGTGGATGGTTTTCTCTCCGGCCCCGGTTTTGATTGGCACAGCGCCGTCCCGGCAAACCGGCAGATAGAGCTGTGAAATTTGGTACGCCTTTGGCAGGTCGGGATAAAAATAATTCTTTCGGTCAAACTTATTATATTTTGTAATGGAACAATTCAAGGCAAGTCCGGCCCTGACAGCGTACTCCAGCACCGCCTGATTCAGCACGGGCAGAGTTCCGGGCATTCCGGTGCAGACGGGGCAGCAGTGGGTGTTGGGGTCGCCTCCGAACTCCGTGGTACAGGAGCAGAAGATTTTGCTCCTGGTGGCAAGTTCTACGTGGGTTTCCAACCCGATCACAATTTCCCAGCTCAATTTACCGCGCCTCCTTCTTGTGAAAATCGGTGTCCAGCTGGAACGCGTGAGCCGCGTGAAGCACCTTTGAGTCCTGCAGAGCCGCGCCGATGAGCTGCGCTCCGATGGGCATGCCATGTTCGTCAAAGCCGCAGGGAACGGAAATGCCCGGCAGACCGGCCAGGTTCACGGAGACGGTATAAATATCGGACAGGTACATCTGCAAGGGATCGGAGAGGCTCTCGCCCAGCTTGGGAGCGGTGGTAGGCGCGACGGGGGTCAGCAGCAGGTCGAACTTGGAAAACGCCGTGTCAAAGGCTCTGGCAATCAACGCCTTGACCTGCAGCGCTTTTTTGTAATACGCATCATAGTAGCCAGTGGAAAGGACGAAGGTACCCAGCAGAATGCGGCGCTTTACCTCGGAACCGAATCCTTCAGTTCGGGTTTTATTGTAAAGATCGGTCAAATCCTCAAAGCCCTCCGCACGCCAGCCGTATTTGACGCCGTCAAAGCGGGAGAGATTAGAGCTTGCCTCGGCGGCAGCGATAATATAATAGGTCGGCACCACATACTGCATAATGGGCAGGGAGCACTCCTCCACAACCGCGCCCCGGCTCTTCAAGGTCTCTGCCACCGCCAGCACCGCCTTGGACACGGCGGGACTGAGTCCCTCGCCAAAGCAGTCTGTCGGGATGCCGATTCTCATGCCCTTCACGTCGCCGGTCAGTCCGGCAGACAGTGCTCCGTACTCACCGTTCAGAGATGTCCCGTCGCGGGGGTCTTTTCCCTGCACCAGATCGAGAATGGCGGCGCAGTCGGCGGCATCCCGGGCGATAGGCCCCATTTGATCCAGGGAGGACGCGTAGGCAATCAGGCCGTAGCGGGAAACCGTACCATAGGTGGGCTTCATACCTGTCACGCCGCAGTAGGAGGACGGCTGGCGGATGGAACCGCCGGTGTCGGAGCCCACAGCGTACCATCCCATGCCCGCGGCAACCGCAGCAGCACCGCCGCCGGAGGAGCCGCCGGGCACCCGGGTCAAATCCCATGGATTCTTTGTGGCTCCATAGAAGGAGGTCTCGGAGGTGCTGCCCATGGCAAATTCGTCCATGTTCAGTTTACCCAAGGTCACGCTCCCGGCGGCATCCAGCTTTTCCACCAGTGTTGCATCGTAGGGCGGCTTGAAGTCGCCCAGAATTTTAGAGGCACAGGAGGTTTTAATCCCCTTGGTGCAGATATTATCCTTTAACGCCATAGGCACACCATAAAGAGGGGAGACCGCGTCGGACACTCCTGCCTGAAGTGCCTTGGCCCTGGCCATAGCCTGTTCTTCCAGAACCGTAATATAGGCGTTGTTTTCGGGATTCTTTGCTTGAATCCGCTCCAACGAAAAGGCGGTGGCCTCGGCAACGCTCACTTCGCCCGCTTTGATGGCCGCCCCCAATTGAAGGGCGGTTAATTGATTCAATTCCATGTTCGTCCCCCTTATTCCACTGTCTTGGGCACTAAAAACGCCTCTTCATCGGGCACCGGCGCGTTCTGGAGCAGCGCGGCCCGGTCAAAGGAGGGCACAACCTCGTCGGTCCGGGTCACATTCTTCACGGGGAACACATGGCTCATGGGCTCCACACCGGAGGTATCCAGCTGATTGAGGATATCCATATATTCCAGAATGGATTCCAGCTCGCCAACCATCTTCCCTTTTTCCTCCCGGGGCAGCTTCAGCCGGGAGAGGACGGACACATAGTCCACGATCTCTTCGGTAATCTTCATCTTCACTCGCTCCTTTACGGTTCCAGACGGCTTAAATCACGGGGAAACAGACAGGCGTAGCGCACATTGTCAAGTCCGCAGAGCTTCATAGTCAGGCGCTCCAAGCCTAACCCCAAGCCTCCATGAGGCGGCATACCGTGCTTGTGGATCATCAGATACGATTCGAATTCCTCCGGATGCATCTCCCTGGACAGCATTTTCGCCACCTGCTGATGGTAGTCGTGAATCCGCTGTCCGCCGGTGGTCACCTCCATGCCCTTGTACAGCAGGTCAAAGGACAGGGTATACTTAGAATCCTCAGGATCGTCCATGGCATAAAACGGGCGTTTTTTGGAGGGGTAGTGGGTCACAAACACAAAGTCGCTGTCCCACTCCTCCTTGGCGTACCGCCCGATGTTGCTCTCTTCCTCCGGCTCTAAGTCATAGGGGTCGCGGATGGGGCGGTTGTAGCGCTCGGAGGCAAGGCGCTTGATCTCGTCAAAGCGTACGCAGGGAATGCGCTCCAGCTTGGGCAAAGTCACGGAAAGCCGTTTCAAATCGGCGGCATACTCCCGCTCCAGCAAGGCAAAGGCATTTTGCAGGAAACTCGTCTCCATCTCCATCACGTCATAGAAGGAGCCGATGTAGCCCATCTCAAAGTCCAGAGAGGTATATTCGTTCAAATGCCGTGTGGTGGAGTGCTTTTCCGCGCGGAATACGGGGGCAACCTCATACACCCGCTCGAACACCCCCACCATGGTCTGCTTATAGGTCTGGGGAGACTGGCCTAAAAACGCCTTTTTCCCGAAGTAGTCCAACCTGAAAATATTGGAGCCGCCCTCCGCCCCGGCGTGGACGATTTTCGGCGTGTGAATTTCGGTAAACCCCGCCTGCTCTAGGGTGTCGCGGAAGGCGCGTACCAGCCCCTCCTGAATTTTGAAGACGCTGCGCTTCTGCAGGTTGCGGAGCACCACCGGGCGCAGCGCCAGCTCTGTGTCCAGATTCAATTTCAGCTTCCATTTGGACACCGGAACGGGCATCGCCTCGGCGGGAGACGACAGTACCTCAACGCGCTCCGCCGCCAGCTCATACCCGCCGGGGGCGCGCCCCTCCTCCCGCAGAACTCCGGTGATTACCACGGTGGACTCTTCGGGAGGCAGCTGCGTCTCCGGGGCGCAGACACACTGCAGCACCCCGTCCCGCTTGCGCAGGGTCAGGAAGGTCACGCCGCCCATATCCCGGACGATATGCACCGCGCCGTGTACCGTGACGGTCTGATTCACATACGCGCCTGCGGTGATGTCTGCCAGCTCAAGGCCCTTCTGTTGAATGCTGCCGGTTGTAAATTCCATGATGTTCCCTCTTTTTCTTATGATCTCAAGCCTTCGTGCGGCACAAAAATGAAACGTCCCGGGCTGCAAACGCAGCTCGGGACGAAAAAATTCCGTGGTACCACCCGAGTTAACCCCAAAGGCTCACTCAACTCCCCTTAACGCGGGAAACGGACGGCTCCGCCGCTTCTGCAAGCATCGAACCGCCGGCTCAAAAGTGTTGCGCAGTCCCATCCGTCCTGACCGGGCTTTCAGTCGGCGACCCGGTCTCTCTGTCGGCCCTCACGGGGTGCGGTCTTTTTCATTGCTGATTTGATATCGCAATTATTATATGCAGTGTACCTGTTATTGTCAACATATTTTTTGCTTTTTGCGGGGAGATATGGTACACTGAAAAAAACAGAGAGGGGAATTTGTGTGCTCGATTGGGATGCTTTGGAGGCGGAATGCCGCGAATGCCGGAAATGCGCGCTGTGCGAAACCAGAACCAACGTGGTGTTCGGTGACGGCAACCGAAACGCGGAGGTGCTGTTGATCGGCGAAGGGCCGGGGGAAAACGAGGATTTACAGGGAAAGCCTTTTGTGGGCCGCGCGGGAAAGCTGCTGGACGATATGCTCAGCCTGATTGATCTCAACCGCGCCAACGTCTATATCGCCAACATGGTCAAATGCCGACCGCCTCAGAACCGCGACCCGCTGAACGTGGAGCAGGAGGCCTGCATCGGCTATCTGCGCAACCAGACCGCCCTGATGAAGCCCAAAATCATCGTCTGTCTGGGCCGGATTTCCGCCATGAAGATCATTAAGCCGGATTTTAAAATTACCCAGGAGCACGGGATGTGGTTTGAGAAAAACGGTGTTCAGATGATGGCGCTCTATCATCCCGCCGCCTTGCTCCGTGACCCCCGCCGCCGCCCGGAAACCTTCGGTGACCTCAAAACACTGCAAACCATGATTCGGAACATCTGCCGTCACACCTATCCCGCACCCAATTAAGACAGAAAAGAGGTGCCACCCGTGTCCCTTTCTTCCGATCTCACTGTCGCTCCCATTGCTTCTTCCTCCCCGGTCGGAGCAGGTACTTCCTCCTCTCAAGGCTCGTCCACGTCTGTCCCCGGGCAGACAGCAGGAGCCGCAGCCTTCTCCCTTTCAACCGAGGTGGAATGGACCTCTCATCGGATCGCGGAGAATCTTTCTTCATCTCTCGCGTTGCTGGGAAACGATTTGGAGCAATATGTTCTGGAGAACTTTAAAATTGCCACGGAGCTGACCCAAATGCCTCAAACAGACTTCTCTTCAGGAGACGGGACGCAAAAGTCCGCTGTTTATACCCAGCTGGCCACCTTCCCCGGCACTGACGCCGTCCCGCTCAGTTCAGCTTCGGCGTCTGTACGCCTTACCAACGGCATCACCGTTTACATCACTCCTCTGGATCCTACCCCGGGTGCCTCCGCTGCGGTACAAGCAACTCATTTTTCCGGCTCGCAGGCCATACAACATGCGGCTCTTCTCAAAGAAACTGCCTTGTACGCAACGCTTACCAGCGCCCAATCGAGTCAGAATCAGACAATCTCCGGCATGAAAACCGCTGTCGGCACCCAGCCGGATCAAAGCCAGGCGGCCTCCAGCGCCGTGTTGACCCGTGTTCTTCTGCACTCCGCCGACAGTATCGAAGTGGGTACCGGAAGCCCTTTCCCCATTTTTGAAGAGAGCAGCGGACCGATTTTTGCTGCCCTGACCTTGGCGGATATCAGTGCCGATTCTCCCTTGATGATTCCGGGAAACGGCACTCTGGAGCTTTTTTATACCGGAACGGGAGAGGACGCTGTTTTTACCATCTTAACAGGCGAGCGGGCCTACGCCGCAGGGCTTACTCCGGCGCAGATTGCCCAGTTCATGAACAGCGGCACCCCCGCACCCCTTCTCTTTACCAGCCTCGACGGCCTGCCGGATACCATCACGCTCTCCCTGTTTCTTTCCTCTCTGATGGATGAGCGCACCAGGCGTGTGATGCTGAGGACACCGCCACCCCCCGGCTGGGAACCGGACATCATTGCCATGGAGCTGTCTGGCTCCGCCTCTGTCCAGCCCCAGAAAGAACTGAAGCTGCGGCGTGCCGCGCGGCGCACACTGCTGGGTTCTCTCACCCTGACCGCGTCCGTTCTGTCTCTCAAGCCTATCGGCATGTACCTGGGCGGCGTCACCGCTCTCGCGGGTTCCATGGCCCAGGCCGCTCAGGAAGACGATGCCGACGAGAATCATGAGATTTATGATGTTCGGACAGCGGTACTCCGGACGCAGCTGCTGCGGGAATCCATGCTCCGCTGCGGCAGCGGGCCGGTATCCGATCCACTGGATGCGCAATCCATCTATTCCCTGCTGGACTGACGGTTTCCGCCTGCGTCTGTTTTTCCAGTTTCTCTCCCCCGCGGGATCGCGTGGAACACTTACCGATGGAGGAATCGCCATGCTGCACCTGATGATCGGACGCGCAAGAACGGGTAAAACGACAGCCATACTCAAGCGCATCGCCGCGTCAACGCAACGCAAGCAGCTTTTGATCGTTCCGGAGCAGAGCTCCCACGAGACTGAGCGCGCGCTCTGCCTGTACGGAGGCAACCAAATCGCGCTGCATGCGGAGGTGCTGTCCTTCACCCGTCTGGCCAGCCGGATCTTCGCTCAAACCGGCGGGAGCGCCGCCCCGACGCTGGATGCGGGGGGACGGCTGCTGCTCATGTACGCCGCTCTCAAATCACTGTCGGGCAGCCTGTCCCTATACGCCCGCTCCTCACGGAAGCCCGCCTTTCTGGCCGGGCTTCTTGACACTGTGGACGAGTGCAAAAGCTACCGCGTCACGCCGCAGGCTCTGATAGAGGCTGGCGATGCGCTGGGTGACCAGCAGGGGGATAAATGGAGGGAGCTGGGCCTCATTTATGGGTCTTACGACGCTTTGGCGGCCCGTGTCGCCGCTGATCCCCGGGACAGGCTGACTCGTCTGACAGAGGCGCTCCGCCAGGTTCCCATGGACGACACCGACATCTGGGTGGATGGCTTTACGGATTTTACCCCCCAGGAATCGATGGTACTCAAGGAGCTTCTTCTGAAAGGCTGCCGGGTAACCATGGCGTTGACCTGCGATGGGCTTGAAAAGGAGCAGCACGGAGAAGGGGTATTCTCCCCCGCCCGGAAAACCGCGGCGCTGCTTCTCCGCATGGCGGAGGAAACCCGCTCCAAAACACAGGTGGAGGACTTTACCGCACGGACGGGCTCTGCCTCCCCAGCTTTGCTTTATTTGGAGCAGGCGCTGTTTACCACACACCCGGAGGAGTATGGAGCGCCCGTACCGGAGCTTACGCTGTTCACCGCCCCCACGCCCCGGGCGGAGGTGGAACGGGCGGCGGCGGACATTCTGCGTCTGACACGGGACGAGGGGTATCGCTTCCGGGAGATTGCGGTAGCCGCCCGGTCATTCTCCGCCTATTCCGATCTGGTCGAGGAGATTTTCCCCCGCTATGGCATTCCGGTTTTTTTGTCCGCTGTCAGCGATATTCTGCAAAAACCGATTCTGACCTTGATTACCTCCGCATTGGAGACCGTTTCCAACGGATATGAATACGACAACGTATTTCAATATTTAAAGACAGGCCTCACCGGACTTTCACCGGACGACGTGGATGTTCTGGAAAATTATGTGCTAACCTGGAACCTGCGGGGCAGTCGTTGGACGGCACAATCCGGCTGGACCATGCATCCCGGCGGTTACGGCATGTCGTTCACAGACCACGACCGCGCGCTGCTTGAACGGCTGAATACCCTGCGCCGTCAGGTGACCAAACCGCTGGAGCAGCTCCGGAAGCATCCCGATCAAACCGCGAGAGGGCAGGCCATGGCGCTCTACCGCTTTCTGGAGGATATCGGGCTTCCCCAGCGGCTGGAGGAGCGCACCGCCGCCCTGCGGGAGCGAGGGGAGCTGACTCTGGCAGAGGAGTATACCCAGCTCTGGGACATCCTGCTGGGCGGGCTGGAGCAATGTGCCCGCCTGCTGGGAGAGGAACCCATGGCGCTGGACGAATTTTCTCAGCTGTTCCGTTTGGTGCTGTCCCAGTATGATGTGTCTTCCATCCCGGTGTCCCTGGATCGCGTTACTGCCGGGGAGGCTCCGCGCCTGTCCGCAAAGAAGGTGCGCGCCCTGTTTCTCTTGGGCGCGGACGACAGCTCCATCCCTCAGGCCGCCGTGGCTCCCGGACTGTTTTCCGACGACGACCGGGACACGCTGGCGGAATTCGGTATCGAGCTCGCACCCCGTCTGGGCGACAGGCTCATCCGGGAAATGACCGTGGTCTACGTGACCTGCAATATCCCAGATTGCCGTCTGTCCGTGAGCTGGTCGGGGGGTGACGGAGCGCGTCCCTCCTTTCTGGTCAGCAGGCTGAGACGGCTGTTTCCTTCGCTTCCCATCACACAGGTCACGGGACGGGAGCTGCCGGAGGCCCCTCTCCCCGCGCTGGAGCGGGCAGGCCGGGATCAGCGCCTGTGGCCGTACCTGTCGAGACTCCCGGAGCTGGAACAGCCCCTCTCCCTGATGCGGGGCGCCACCCAAATGACCAGGCAAGCCCTCAGCCCGGCGGCGGTGGGCACGTTATACGGCGCTTCGGTACCGATGTCGGCCTCCCGGCTGGATCAGTTCCAGAGCTGCCATTTCGCCTATTTCCTGCGTTACGGCCTGAGAGCAAAGCCCCGGAGGCCAGCCGGATTTCAGGCACCGGAATACGGAACCTTTGTCCACTACGTGCTGGAGCACGTCCTGCGCCAACGCAGAGATGAGGGACTCCCCGATCCCAGTGCCGCCGTGCGGGAGACGGTAAACCGCTATATTGAGGAAGAACTGGGCGGATTGAGCGATCAGACGCCCCGATTCCGTTACCTCTTCGACCGGCTGATCCGATCGGTCAACACCATTGTGGAAAACGTGCTGGAGGAGCTGGAGCAGTCGGAATTTCAGCCCATTCAGTTCGAGCTTGGCTTCGGGCGCTCCGGCGACCTGCCTCCGGTGGAGGTGAGCGCGGATGGCCTCACTGTCAGTATCTCCGGTTTTGTGGACCGTGTGGACGGCTGGGTTCATGACGGCCGCCTGTATCTGCGGGTGGTGGATTACAAAACCGGGCGGAAATCCTTTGATTTCACTGACCTCTGGAACGGCATGGGACTTCAGATGCTGCTTTACCTCTTCACGCTGGAGCGGGAAGGATCCCGGTATTTCGGGCAGGAGATCGTTCCGGCGGGGGTGCTCTATCTGCCCGCCCGGGATGCGATTTTAAGCGGCTCCCGGGGCATGGACGAGTCCGCCCGAAAAAAGCTCATGGACGCGGAATTAAAACGCAAAGGAATTCTCCTGTCTGAGGAGGAGGTACTCGCCGCCATGGGCGAGCCACGCTTTCTTCCGGTGCAGGTGAGCGGCGGAAAACTGACTGGGGACTATCTGGTATCCGCGGAGCGGCTGGGCAAGCTGGGCCGCCGCGTGGACGCCATTCTGGAGGAGACGGTCCGGGAGCTGGCCGCGGGCAACATCAGCGCCGACCCCTTCTGGCGGGGTCCGGAGCATAACGCCTGCCAATGGTGCGACTTTTTTGCCGCATGCCATTTCGAGGAAGGGCGCGGGGGAGACTGCCGCCGTTGGCAAAGCGCGGTAAAGGCCAAGGAATTCTGGGGATTGCTGGAGCAGACCCCGCCCTCAACCGGGGAAGGGGTGTGATTGTATGGGCTTTCCTTTAACCGAATCACAGCGGGCGGCGGTGGAAAACCGGGGCGGCAGCCTGCTGGTATCCGCCGCCGCAGGCTCCGGCAAAACCCGGGTGCTGGTGGAGCGTCTGCTCAGCCGGGTGACCGGAGAGGGGCTGGATATCGACCGCTTTCTGGTCATCACTTACACCAAGGCCGCCGCCGCCGAGCTCCGCGCCCGCATTGTGGACGAACTGAACAGCCGTCTGGCGGAAACGCCGGAGGACGCGCATTTACGACGTCAGACCCTCCGGATTTATCAGGCTCAGATTTCTACCATCCACTCCTTCTGCGGAAACATACTGCGGGAGTGCGGGCATCTGGCGGATATCGACCCGGACTTCCGCCTTTGCGACGAGGGTGAGGCGCGGGTGCTTCAGGCGCGGGTGCTCAACGACCTGCTGGACCGCCGCTATGAGGACATCGACGAGAATGAGGGGTTTTCCTTGCTGACGGACACGTTCTCCGCCGGACGGGACGACTCCCGACTGTCGGAAATCGTACTGGACGCCTTCAGCCGGATTCAAAGCCACCCCCGCCCTCTCCGATGGTTGGACGAGCAGGAGAGCCTGTTCCAGCTTGATACGGTTTCCGACGTGTCGGAGACTATTTGGGGAAAACTGCTGCTGGAGGACGCCCGAAAGCAGACGCTCTACTGGAGCCGCCAGATGGAAACCGCCTTACAGCTTGCGCTGGAGGACGAGAAGATGGCGGAGAAATATGCCCCCAGTCTCACCGAAACCTGTGAAGGCTTGGAACGACTGCGCGAAGCGCTCCATACAGGATGGGATGCGGCCTGCGGCCTCACGGTTCCCTTCCCCAGGCTGGGCGCCATCCGGGGCACGGAGGGCTGCACGGAGACGGTGAAAATCATCCGGGAACGGTGCAAAAAACGGATTGGCAGGCTGGGCGAACGGTTCTCAGACACCAGCGCCGCCCTGCTGGAGGATTTGCGCCGGATGACCCCCGCTGTCCGCGCTCTGTTTGCGCTGATACGGGACTTCACCGCCGCATATGAGGGAGAAAAAAATCGCCGGAGCCTGCTGGATTTTTCTGATCTGGAGCATCGCGCCGTAGCGTTGCTGGCGGATGAACACGACCAGCCCACCGCGCTGGCGGAGCAGCTGGGGCGGCGCTATGAAGAGATTATGGTGGACGAATACCAGGACACCAACGCGGTCCAAAACGTCATTTTTATGGCGGTTTCCGATAGAGGAAATAAACTGTTTATGGTGGGTGACGTGAAACAGTCCATTTACCGGTTTCGATTGGCCGATCCAACCATTTTTTTAGGTAAATACAACCGTTTTGCCGACGCAAAGCTGGCACAGGAGGGAGAACCGAGGCGCATTCTCCTCTCTCAGAATTTTCGCTCCCGCCCGGAGGTGCTTTGGGGCACCAACGATGTATTTCAAAACATCATGTCACTGGAATTCGGCGAGATGGAGTACACGGAGCACGAGGCGCTGCATCCCGGCGCGGCCTTTGCCCCTGACGACCGCTACCGGGTGGAGTGCGACGTGCTGGACTGCCGAGGCAGGGATACCGGCGAGGAGGACAGCGCCGACAGGAACCTGATGGAGGCCCGGTTTGCCGCCCGCCGCATCCGCGACATGATCAACGATAGCTTTCCCGTTTCAAGCGGAGACGGCAGCGTCCGTCCCATCTCCCCGCAGGATGTGGCGATCCTCCTGCGCTCTCCCAAATCGGTTCTGCGCCACTACATCCAGGCGCTGGAGGAGCAAAATCTCCCCTGGGAGGCCGAAACCGAGAGCGATATCTTCGCTACTACGGAGGGCAGCGTGGCGCTGTCCTTTCTGCAAATCATTGATAATCCGAGGCAGGATATCCCCCTCATCTCGGTGCTCCGCTCCCCGGTATTTGCTTTTTCCGCCGACCGGCTCAGCCAGCTGCGGGCCCAGTCATCGGATACCGACTGCTACGGCGGCATTCTGGCAGGCGCGGAGCGCGGAGAACCCGACTGCGCGGAATTTCTTTCCGTGCTCAATCAGTTTCGGCTGGAAGCGGGAGAATTCAGCAGCCACAAGCTGATCTGGAGGCTGTACAGCCAGATGAATCTGCTGGGTATCTTCGGCGCTATGCCCGGCGGCGCGACCCGGCAGGACAATCTGTTGCAGCTTTATGAATACGCCCGCTTTTTTGAACACGCGGAGCACCGGGGGTTGTTTCAATTTCTGACTTGGCTGGGGCGGATGCGCGAACAGGGTAGCCTTCCCCTGACCTCCTCCGCCCTGGGTGGCGGCGGCGTTAAAATCATGAGCATCCACAAGTCGAAGGGGCTGGAATTCCCCGTCGTCCTGCTCTGCGGCCTGACCAGAAGGCTCAACCGGGACGACATGCGCCGTCCGGTGCTGTTTCATCCCACCTGCGGCATGGGTCCGATGTTTCTGGATCTGGATCGGATGCTCCGCTATCCCACGTTGGCTCATCAGGCGGTTGCCCTTCAGCTGGAGCGTGAGATGACGGCGGAGGAGCTTCGGGTGCTCTACGTCGCCATGACCCGCGCCAAGGAGAAGCTGATTCTCTCCTGCGCCCTGACCGGAGGCGCCGCCGATCTCCAGAAGCTGGCCGAGGACGCGGTGCGCCCCGTAGAACCCCAGGTGCTGGCCATGGCGGACTCAGTGGGTAAGTGGCTGCTCTATTATGTTCTGACGCGGCCCGATTCGGCATCACTGCGGGAAGACGCTGGACTGCCTCCTCCCTCCTGCGGGGAGTTCGGCGGCGCTGCGTGGGACATCCGTCTGGTTGACGGCAGCGCCTTCGCGGTTGGCACCTGCGTGAAACCAGAGTCTCTCGAACCGGATTTCGAGATACGCGCGGAGGATGCGGATTTCGCCGCGCTGCCGGAGCGTTTGAACTGGCGGTATCCGCACCAGTCTGTGGTGGACATTCCCTCCAAGCTGACCGCTACCCAATTAAAAGGCCGCGTTCCCGACTCGGAAGCCGCCGAAAACGCACTGCCTCTGACACGGGATCGAACACAGCCTCGCCTGCGGCGTCCCGATTTTGCCGTGGAGGCCATGGGACTGACCGCCGCGGAGCAGGGTGTTGCCCATCATCTGGCGCTGCAGTACATGGACTTTCAGAAAACCGGCTCTCTGGAAGAAATCAGCACCGAGCTCAAGCGTCTGACCGGCCAATGGCAACTCACCCCTCAGCAGGGGGCGGCGGTACGGCCCGATGTTCTTCTGAGTCTGTTTCAGTCGCCCCTCGGCCTGGAGCTGTGTGCCGCCGAAACGCTCCACCGAGAATTTAAATTTTCTCTGCTCACCCCCGCCAATGCTTTTTACCCCGAGGCGGGAGATGAAACAGTACTGCTTCAGGGTGTGATCGACTGCTGGTTTGAAACCGGGGCCGGACTTGTGGTGGTGGATTTTAAAACCGACCGCACCGTTCAGCCGGAGCTCTACCGCCCGCAGGTAGAAGCTTATGCCCGGGCACTGACGGAAATCACAGGAAAACCGGTCTGCCGCAGAATTCTCTACTACCTGATGAGTGGAACGGCAGCGGAACTCTGATGATAGCGAAAAAATCGAAAAAAAGGTTGCAAACAAATTTAATATGTGGTATCATTTTTTGTGCGCAATTATGAACCAGTTGGAGAAAGAGGTGAAAACCCATGAAGGAAGGCATTCATCCCAATTATAATCAAACCACAATCAAGTGCGCTTGTGGCAACGTGATCGAAACCGGCTCAACCCGGGCGGATATTAAGGTGGAAGTCTGCTCCAAGTGTCACCCCTTTTTTACTGGCAAGCAGAAAATGGTGGACACCGGCGGACGTGTCAGCCGCTTCAATAAGAAGTTTGGTCTTGGCTAATTAGCCTCCACTTTAATGAAAAAAGCTCATGTCGCTGGTACGGCATGGGCTTTTTTGCGTGTCAATGCTCATATACTAGCCATGATTCCATGCGCTTAATTCATCATGACGGGGGAGTTTATCATGCTTCATGCAATCGATGTAAAAACCATTGAACCCAACGTCTTTTCCCAAATCGGCGACCAGTGGATGCTGATTACCGCCGGAACCCACGAGAAGTGCAATACCATGACGGCCAGTTGGGGCGGCCTGGGCGTGCTGTGGGCAAAAAATGTGGCAACTCTCTACATCCGGCCTCAGCGCTACACCTATGAATTTTTAGAGGCAAACGGCACCTTTACCCTCAGCTTTTTTGGGGAAGACTATCGCAAGGAGCTGGCTCTCTGCGGCAGCAGAAGCGGGCGTGAGCTGGACAAGATCGGGCAGTGCGGCTTTACCGTGGAGATTTCGGACGATGGCGCACCCTATTTTGCTGAGGCAAAGCTGGTTCTCGTCTGCAAAAAGCTCTACTATCAGGATATTAATCCGGCAAATTTCTGCGATCCTTCTCTTGTGGAACATTATAGCAACAACGACTATCACCGGATGTACATCGGTGAGATCATTCAGGCACTGGGAAGCTGAACAGCTCCCGGCCGGGAGGTTTTATGGAACAAACAAGCACGGAACAGTCCGTCAACCGGGCGGTTTTAGTGGGCTTAAACGCCCACAGCCTGCCCGAAACAGATAACGCCACCGAGAGCACCATGGAAGAACTCTCCGCCCTGCTGGAGACGGCGGGCGGAACATCTCTCGGCATGGTACTGCAAAAAAAGGATACACCCGACGCACGCACCTTTATCGGCGAGGGCAAGATGGAGGAGGTCAGGGAGTTGGTGCGGGCATTGGGCGCCGACATGGTCATTTTTGACAACGATCTCTCCCCTTCTCAGCAGCGTGTGCTGACCGAGGAGCTCGGGGTTCAGGTCATGGACCGCAGCGCTCTCATTTTGGATATTTTCGCCCAGCGCGCCCGCACCAGAGAGGGACGTCTCCAGGTGGAGCTGGCGCAGTACCAGTACCTGCTGCCGAGGCTTACCGGTATGTGGGGTCATCTGGTGCGCCAGACCGCCAGCGGCGGAAAATCCCCCATCGGCACCCGCGGCCCCGGCGAAACTCAGCTGGAAACCGACCGCCGCCACATCCGCCGGAAAATTGCCAAGCTCCGGGAGGATCTGGAGGAAGTTCGACGGGTACGGGGCGTCCAGCGGGGACGCCGGGAGAAAAATGAGGTTCCCGTGGTAGCCATTGTCGGCTATACCAACGCAGGTAAATCAACGCTCCTCAACGCCCTGACCGGCGCTGATATCCCCGCCAACAATCGGCTGTTCGATACGCTGGACACCACCACCCGGACGCTGGAGATCTCCGACACCTGCACCGTACTAATTTCCGATACCGTCGGCTTCATCCGAAAACTGCCCCACCATCTGGTGGATGCCTTCAAGGCAACCCTAGAGGAATTGCGGTTTGCCGACCTGCTCCTTCACGTCATCGACATCTCCAACCCCGAATGGCGGGAGCATGTCCGTGTGGTGGAAGCCTTGGTTGAGGAATTGGGCGCGGAACAGACTGCTTGTATTGAGGTGTTCAACAAGGCCGACCTCTACATCGGTGATATTCTTCCCCACGGTGAAACGATCGTCACCGTCTCGGCAAAATCAGGGCGCGGTCTGGAGGAACTGCTGGGCACCATCGGCAATCGGCTGGATCAGGGTGTAAGCCGCGTGACGCTCCGGCTTCCCTACGACAAGGGAGCCGTTTTGGATATGCTGTACCGCGAAGCGAAGGTGGAGCAGGTGGACTATGCCGACGTGATTGTGGTCACCGCAGTCTGTACCGGAAAAACGCTGGGTAAGGTAGCGGAATATGTAACCTAAGAGGAGAGAATCGCCCCATGACGGAATATTTAATCCCCACCGGCCCGGGCGAGGCTGAATTTGAGGAGAAACGCTCCCGCTTTCTCGGACATGTCCTTCCTGTGGACAGTGAATCTGAGGCCCGCGCGCATATTGAGACAATGAAAAAACGGTATCATGACGCCCGGCACAACTGCTGGTGCTATCTGATCCGAAACGGCGCCGTCCGCTATTCCGACGACGGCGAGCCTCAGGGAACCGCGGGGCAGCCAATGCTGGAGGTGTTTCAGCGGGAGGGCGTGACCAACGTGTGCTGTGTGGTAACCCGCTACTTCGGCGGAATTCTGTTAGGCGCGGGGGGCTTGCTCCGCGCCTATACCCGTTCCGCCAAGGACGCGCTGGACGCCGCCGGAATTTCCGTGGTGCGCCGGTGGGTGGAGGTGTCAGTTACCTGTCCCTATTCCCTCTTTGAGCGGATCAAGCTGGAGGTGGAATCGTTCTCCGGACTTCTGGAGGAGCCCGT
>Ga0316604_10001392_pt1 | contig 21552 bp, 23 predicted proteins | sample OWC_soil_day20_C_FD_207650 | JGI IMG/M metagenome (GOLD analysis project Ga0316604, IMG submission 207650) | Wetland soil microbial communities from Old Woman Creek delta, Ohio, United States - OWC_soil_day20_CT | ecosystem: Environmental > Terrestrial > Soil > Wetlands | place: USA: Ohio...
GTTTGTGCTCTTTCTTCACCTTTTATATAGCCCATACACTCACCTTCTCAATCAGCATTTGACTATATTTTAACATATTTGTAGTTTTATGTGAATTTTAACCACTTTTCACACAGTCTGACAGGTTTCTTGTCCCACGATGATTTTTTCAAAGGAAATTGGGACAGATAACCTGTCCTAATCTAAAAATGAATAATATTTGCTGTTATGATGGATACTATGCTTAGGCTTCCTGAAATTTTTTATTGGAGGTGGCTGAGTATGGGCAAAGTTATGTCAGAAGAATCCAAATATAAATTAGCACATGACCTTGGTTTTGGTGAAAAGGTCGAAGACCATGACTGGTCGGATGTAACCACCGGTGAAGTTGGTTCGATGGTCAGAGAAGCGATTAGGCGCGGTGAACAGGCGATGGCAGAAGAGGCTAAGGTGAATGGTGCAGTTCATCAGAATGCTGAATAAGAGTATGCTCGGAACAGTAATGTTCCGGGCATGTTTTGTGTTAGTCAACTATGCATGAACTTGATGCAAGTTAGTATTGGCGGACATTAAGATATTTATAGGATATATATGAATTTATTTTATTGAAGGATGATACTTCAAGAAGTCACCATCAATAATCATTAATTTTACACCATCTTTTGTTATAGAGCGGTGTGAACTAACTTCATCAGACACAATATATGACATTCCAGCACGTAAATGATATTTCTCACCAGATTCCATTTCACTAATAAACTCGCCCTCTAAGCAATGCACGATGTGACCTTTTTTACACCAATGATCGGCGATATAGCCTTTTGAATAATTTACAATTCTAACTCTCAGACCTTCGAATTGCAGTGTTTGCCACGTAGCAAAGCCTTCTTCTCCTTTATACTCTACTTTTGGAACTGAATCCCAATCAATTGTTTGAAAAAGAATATTTTTCGAATCCATATATTGCCTCCCAATATGCTTTAATTGTAAGCTATATGTAGAATCTTTATTTTGTAAATTTTCGAATCAATTCTTACAATTAGTAGTATATAACTAAAAATATATGCCTACAATAGGATAATTGTAGGGCACTACAAAATAAAAATAAATGGATATAATCTTAGAATCTAAAAATGTGGCCACTCAAAAGCGTTATTCAGTAATATCCCATTGGAGTGATGTTACTACAGGTGAAGTCGGCTCGATGGTTAGAGAAGCTATAAAACGTGGTGAACAGGCGATAGCGGAAGAAGCAAAACAAATGGTGCAGCACATCAGAATGTGAAATAATGAAAATGCCTCGGAGTTTGCTATAGCAAACTTCGAGGCATTTTAGGATACATCATTCACAAAGATTTAATTACCTAAAGAATAAATACGGTTTTGCAGGATATGCCTGTTTTTTGTCGAATTTTTCTACTAGTAATTTATTCGATGACTAAGTCGCTGGATAAGTTCGACTAAACTACAGCGGGGGCTAAAACCCCACCTGAAGCTAAGTCTCACTTTATGCAAAGAGGTGTTAAGAATCTTGGTATTATGGAAAGATGATTATGGCGTTGGCATTCCTGACATTGATGAACAACATAAACATTTATTTGATATCGCTAACCGCATCAGTGAATTGCTGGCAAATGAGTTGTTGGTTGATAAGTATGACCATATTGTAGCTGTACTAAACGAATTACGTGAGTATACGATTGAACATTTTGCTGCTGAAGAAGCCTATATGATAGAACACAAATATCGCAAGCTTCTGTCCCACAAAGCACTTCACCATGATTTTATTGAAAAAATAGATGCCGTCGATTTAAACCAAATTGATAACGAACAGAATTTATATTTAAAAGATATATTGAACTTTGTTACAGAATGGTTGATTTCGCACATTTTGCAAGAAGACAAACAGATTGGTGGATTATCTGAACAATAATAAAAATAGGCATAGCATTTTTAAATGACCTGAAGTTCATTATGAGACTTCAGGTTATTTTATTATCGTGGATTAGGCAAGAGACGTGATAATCCAGAGTCTATTCTCTTATTCCATGGTCTTGATCTTCAGGTAATGATTTGGCTGCTGCCGGTTGTAACTTCGAAGAATAGCTAGCTGATTTGATTTCGGAACGTGCGAAGATTTCTTCTTGCCACATTTGATAGCCATATGCTAAAACACCAACGAAAGTAACAATTAACGCATTTTGTAAAGGAGTAAGACCGACCTCGTGAAAAAGCCCTCTACTGCCAAGGAAATATACATGAAACAAATATATGAATCCAAAGTTTAACACTGTATCTATTATGATATACCGCCAAAATCCACCATATAAATAATTGAACAACCACATCGTAGTGATGATATTTAATCCAAAAATAATATAGGAAGGTGTTCTTAGTGGATAAGCAGCTTCTCCATAAATGAACCACCCCAGATTTACTCCTAATTCTACAGCTAATACACTAGTAATCGCAGAGAATAAAGCGACAGGCATCCACCTTTTGATATTTTCTTTTGGCATAAAGAATAAAGTCAACCAAGGTAAAATCAATATCGACCACAAAAGTACTTGATTATTCATAATGTAGCCCCTTAGATTTCAGTCTAAATATATTATTTCTAATCATGGGCTCTTTTTATTCTTTTGGTAGTATTTACTTAAATTTTGTTTATTCTTTAAAGAACATTTGATGATATTTTGGGCACTGATAGCTTTAGCTGAAGCGTATATAATAGCGTTTATTATGGAGCGAAAGAGTGATAGATAATTAAAAAACATGAGTAAGAAGCACTTCGAAGTGCTTTTTTACTCGTCTGAAATTCCGTGGTAAACATTGATCAAGCTATAGGAGTAGGCAAACCACATATTGTGAAAAAAAGGACATTTGTCCTATAAAGACGAAACAAAGATAGTACGATGTATAAAAATGGATATGTGGCATCCTAATTTTGGACATGGCTTTCGGACTGCCGAAATTGAAACCTAATTCGAGATTATTGTTGAAAAAATGAACTCTCTGAAGTAGATCGGTGCAAGAAAAAACAGCAGAGGGCTAATTATTGCTATTGCCGGTAGGTAAGATGCCCGATACGTGACCTGTCTATTGGAAGCTGCAGAACAAAAAACTGAGGTGGTTTATATGAAGCAAAGAACTTTTTTTCGTAAGTCAGTAATTGGAGCAGGAGTATTGGCTCTTGGCTTTTCAGTGGGTATAGGCGTATTCCAGCCAACAACGGCCGAAGCCTTTAGTCTTGGCAAAATCGGCAATGCAGTAGTCAGTACCGCTGCCCAGCAAGAAAAAGTAGTAAAATCCCTTGAATACTATGAAAATGAGGGGAGAAATGAACTTTTTGAACAACTGAAAAGTTCGGATGGTGTCATTGAAGATTCCTATCTAAATGAAGAGCTTGATCGAATTATGACTAGGCTGACAAGTTCAATTGCTAAGTCAGAACCATCAGTAATGAATAAGCCCTACAATTATTTTATCAACCCACAAACCGCATTTAATGCATATTGCAGCCTAGGGCACAATGTTTCTGTTAATGCTGGCGTTTTTTCTTTTGTTGATAATGACGAAGATAAGGTTGCTGCCGTTGTCGCCCATGAATTGGTTCATGGACAAAAGAAACATCCTATTAATGGTGCCAAGAAAAAGCTAACAGTAGAATTTGTACAAAAAGTAGTTGGCTCACAAATGAATAGCGGCAGCCGGTTAGCTGTGGATGTAGTTGCTACCAATGTCAAAGCTACTGGTGTAACCAAACCTAATGAATGGGAAGCAGATAATATTGCCTTTACATATTTAACAGAAGCTGGTTACAATCCGGGAGCTCCGGCTGCATTATGGCAGCGTGTAATAGACCATATGGGAAAAGGCGGCGGTAAAGGTCTTTTTGACGATCTTTTAAATCCTTCCACCCATCCAGGTGAAAAAGAGAGAAGAGACAACTATTCCAAAAAAATAACTGAGTACAGCAATAATAAAGTGAGTGTCAATTCGGCTACTGGAGAAATTAAAATTAATAACAAACCATTTATGAAGCCAGTAGCTGCTGCTAACATGAGCAGTCTTGAACGCAGCTATCTGATTGCCGGTAATCTTGCGGTGGCTTATCATGGTAAAGGTACTCTGTCGACAGCCAGCAATGATGACGGCGTAGTACGACTTGGCGATTTATCCATTGTACAACCCTGCGCTGGTGATACAAGTGTAGATGAATTGGTAAAAGTTCTAAACGGTATACAATAAAGTTGAGCAGGTAGTAGTGTTTTAAGTGTTAGTTTCTATAAAAATGTCTAGTTCATTTAAAGAACGCATACAGAATAACAAACAACCCGAAAGTCTTTAGCAGGACTTTCGGGTTTGTATTTTAGGCAAAGATTAAAAACGCTATCAACAGAGTTTCTTTTAGCGTTTTACCTAGGCTGAAGGTCCATATACTTTTTTCAATAAAGTCGGTTTTCGTAAGTCGGCGCAGCCACAGTCTTGTTTAGCGTCCAGCCGGCTGATTGTGTCCAATAAAATGTGAGCAATTTTGTCGGCATCTTCATAGAAGATTTGACTTAGCTCACTGTGTTCCCAATCCTTTACGACGCCTTCCCCATAATTAACAACAGTGTATAAGCCTGCATAACAGGCGCCAATTTCCCGGGCCAGATAGACCTCAGGGCAAATACTTTGACCAATAATATCAGCATGGCCTTTGAGCATGGCTACTTCGGCAGGGCTTTCAAAATGTCGGCCATCAGTTACGGCATATACGCCCCGGCGGAATACCCGGTTTATCGGCCTGGCCTCAGCGGCAGTGATTAACTGTTGACGCAGGTGCGGGCAAAGGGCCTGGCGCATGATTAATAGGTAATGACCTTCCAGCCCGACATCTTTGCGCATGGATTGATCAATATAGTCTGAGGCAACAATCACATCACGGGTATCAAGCAAATGGTTAACAGAGCCTACGCCGCCTTCGGCCAGGATTTTTTTGACGCCTGCTTCACGAAACAGCCAAAATATTTGTCGTGAGGCATCAGCACGGGAAACCCCGCTGCGCCATCCGTGCATCCGGCAGGTTAGTACCTTTTTATCACCCAGACGAAATAAAAGAAAAGGCGGTGTTTGTCCATAGGGGGTATCAAATACCATTTCCCGCTGGAGAACTTCGACATCAGGGCGAGATAAGGTGGCGGGAAAGTCCAGTGACAAGGTGCCTGAGCCACCGATAATGGCAACATCTGCCTGCAGAATAGAATTCATGGTATCTCCTCACATTCCTTGCCCTAACAGAAAGTATAACTTTCTTAAAAGCAGGATAAGGTCAACATCGGCTTGCGCTTTCGCTAAAGCTCGGCGTAAGCCGTGTTTTCTTTATTAAAAGGTTTTCAAAATTTCATACCGGGTATCCCGCTGTGCCGGGATCTTGCCGGTAGCGCGGATGAGATCAGTCATTTTATCAATTGACATCTGATAGGCAGTACCGGCTGCCCGGACTACGTTTTCTTCCAACATAATACTACCTAGATCATCAGCGCCAAAGGCCAGCGTCAATTGGCCGATAGACTGCCCTTGCGTTACCCAGGAGCCTTGTAAGTGCGCAATATTATCGAAATACAATCTGGCTACTGCCAACGTTCGCAAATAATCCCAGGCACTGGTCTTTTCGCCCCCTAATTCTGTATTGCCAGGCTGAAATGTCCACATGATGAAGGCGCGGAATCCGCCAGTGCGATCCTGCAATTCCCGAATAGCCTGGAAATGATTAATACGTTGCCTGTATGTTTCCTGCAGTCCGATTACCATCGTGGCCGTTGTGCCCATTCCCAGGCGTTGGGCTGTTTCCATAACATCCAGCCACTGTTTTGTCGTAATTTTTAAGGGACTAACCCGTCGGCGAACGCTGTCATCTAATATTTCGGCTCCGCCGCCTGGCAGGGAGTCCAGACCGGCAGCCTGGAGACGCTGCAGTGTTTCATTGACGGTAATACCGTCTAGTTCGGCCATATGAACGATTTCCGCCGGTGAAAAGGAATGGATGGTGATGGGAAAGCGCGCCTTAATACTACATAGCAGCTTTTCAAAATAGCCAATAGTTAGTTGCGGATGTAAACCGCCTTGCAGCATAATCTGAGTACCGCCGGCAGCTATAGTTTCCTGGATTTTTTGGTAGAGTGTTTCCCTATCCAGCACATAAGCATCGGCAGCATCCTCTGCCCGATAGAAAGCGCAGAATTTACATTGGCTTTTACATACGTTGGTATAGTTGATATTCCGGTCCACAATAAAAGTAGCATGAGACCCGGGATGTTTTTTTGTACGGATTACATCGGCAGCCTGTCCCAAAGCAGGCAAATCTCCCTGGGTTAACAGCTCAAAGGCCGCATCATCTTGCAAGCGGATGCCATGAAGTGTCTGATCGATAATTTCCTGCCATTGGCTCATTATACTTAAACCTCCAGAAACGTCAGTTCAGGCATCTCAGCGATATGACCTAACGCCTGTGCGCGCCGGTAATATTCTTTTAGCCCTTGCTGATGCTCGGTATCAAAGGAAAATTGCAGTGTGGTGAAATAGGCTTGCAGAAAATCCGCGTCAAAAGACTCCCAGCGGGCGGCATCTTTAGCCACTTGTTCTACATGTGACATGCTATAGGTCATCGAATGAACGAAAGAGCGCTGCACATCGCGTACAAGTTCAGGATTTTCCAGTGCAAAAGACTGACGGGCGGCCCAAACGGCAAATACCATTTTGCAACCGGTTAGTGACTTCCATTCACTGCCTAAATCATACGCATATAACCCGTTGGGAACTTGATAATGAATGTGCAGGGCTGAGTCGCCAATTAATAATGCTGCATCGGCTTCCCGCAGCATGGAGCCTAAATTGGGCGGACACTCGAAATAGCTAGGGTGAATATGATATTTATCTTCAAGAATAATCTTCAACAGTACCTGTGAGGTGCGGGAAGTATTTGTTAATGCTATTTTCCGGTTATGCAGCTCGTTAATCGGTAGTTTGCTGACTAAGAAAATACTTGTTACTGCGCCGTCACAGCTTACCGACAAATCCGGCAGCAAGGTAAGTTCGCGCCAATGCCGCGAGTATTCGATAGAGGGAATGGGTGAAATATCAAGTTTACTTTCAAGCAAATGCCGGCTTAATTCACGGGCGGTATCTTTCATTAATTCGACATCCCAAAGCACACCGTTTTTTACCAAGCCGTAATAAAGGGGTAAACAATTAATAAACTGGATATGTCCTACTCGGGGTCTCATCATAGGTCGCTCCCGTCATACACCTTGACTTCGTGGTATAATGTATCCCGTTCAACCGGAATGTTGCCTGTTTCGCGGATATACGCAATAATATCCTGTTTGCTAATGCCTGTTGCGGTTTTGGCTCCGGCTGCGTGGAGTATTTTTTCTTCGACTACTGTTCCGTCCAGATCGTCAATTCCAAAGCCAAGGGAAATTTGGGCGATAGGGATGGTTAGCATTATCCAGAAGGCTTTTACATGATCAAAGTTATCCAGCATTAAACGGCTGACTGCCAGCATCTTTAGATCTTCCCAGGCTGTTGTCCGTTTGATATCGCTAAGCCCAGTATTATCCGGATGAAACGGAAAAGGAATAAAAGCTTGGAAGCCGCCTGTTTCATCCTGCAGTGTGCGAAGTGTCAGCAGATGATCAATGCGTTCTTCGTGAGTTTCTACATGGCCATATAGCATGGTTGCGTTACTCCTGATACCAAGCTGATGCGCTGTACGAGCAACTTCCAGCCATTCGGCGGCACTGGCCTTGTCCGGGCATAAAATCTGCCGCACTCTATCATTTAGTATCTCGGCACCGCCACCTGGCATCGAGCCCAAGCCTGCATCCTTAAGCACGGTCAATACTTCCCGGATCGACAAATTGGCAATTTTGGCAAAATGAGCAATTTCCACAGCGGTAAAAGCTTTTAGATGCAGCTGCGGGAATTCCAGATGAATTTGTTTAATAATATCAGCGTAATAGGTAAAAGGCTTATCAGGGTGCAAGGCACTGACAATATGCAGTTCTGTCATTTCAGGTGAATCGATGACTGCTTGACGGGCAATTGATAAGGCTGTTTCTGGTTCCATCACATAGGCTTGACTTGCGTCGGCGTCACAGCCGAAAGCGCATAATTTGCAGCGAGAGAGACAGATATTGGTGAGATTGATATGCCTGTTGACATTGAAGTATACTTTGTTGCCGGTTTTGCGCTGCTTTACCAGGCGGGCCAGTGTGCCAATCCGCAGCAATTCGTTGCTGTTTAATAAAAATAAGCCATCCTCACGTGTCAGGCGCTCCCCGGCAGAAACCTTTTGTTCAATTGATAGAAAGTGGTCCTCCACTAAATCATCTCCAGTTTGTCTTTTAGTAATACTTTTGTCTAATGTTAAATTCTGAAAAATATATCTACTTTTCTATGAGGGAAGGTCTGATTCCTGCATACCATCACAAAGCAAAAGACGCCTGCTGTGAATGGGGCGTCTTTTAGAGTGCTATTGGCACAAGTGCCAGGCCTCAGCCAATTGCCTAATGCCTTTGTCCAATTGCTCAGGAGTCATCTTTCCAAAACCAAGCATTATTTTTGCCGACTGATGGTTGTCGCTGTGATAAGTGTCTGTTAACGGGTGTATTCGTATGTTTTTTTCTTCAGCACGACAGATAAGATCTTTTTCATTACCCGAATTGCCAATTAGCTCTATAACGAGATGGAGCCCTGCGCCTTGTCCTAGAATGGTAACACAGTTGCCGAAGTGACGTTCAATAGCATTGAGGAGCGCATCATGTTTTTTTCTGTATACTGTGCGCATTTTCCGCAAATGACGTTCCCAATAGCCTTGCTTCATAAATTCGTAAAGTGTCAGTTGCTCTAATAACGAAGCGGCAGCGGCATAGTTGCCAAATTGCTGCTGATATGCAGTAAGCAGGTGATAAGGTAAGACCATATAACTTACCCGCAGTATTGGCGAAAGAACCTTGGAAAAAGTGCCTACATAAATGATATTGCCTTTAGGGTGCAAACCCTGTAGCGCAGGAATTGGTTTGCCGTGATATCTAAGTTCGCTGTCATAATCGTCTTCAATAATTACGCCCTCCACGTTTTCGGCCCAATGAAGTAGCTTTAACCGATTTTCGACAGGCATAGTATAACCTAATGGGAACTGATGGGACGGGGTAACATATACAATAGTGCTATTGCTGTTTTGTAAATAGTCTAGGTTTATGCCGGTTGCGTTTACGGGAATGCACCTGATCGAATAAGAATTATTTTGAAAAACAGATTTAGGAATCCAGTGACCGGGATCCTCAACGGCTAATGTCGAATGCTTGGCTCGCAATAATTGAGCGATAATGGACATACTATCTTGGAGTCCTGAACAGATGACAATTTGCTCTGTCGTGCAAGCTACACCGCGAAAGCGTTCCAAGTACTTTTGAATCTCGCTACGTAATTTAATTTCTCCTTGCGAATTGCTGTAGGAAGATAATTTTTCCAGATTTTTTTGCAGACAATCTAATAGCAGCTTGCGCCAGATTTTTATGGGAAAACTATCTGGAGCAAGTACTGCCGGATGAAAATCAAACAAATATGGTTTTTCGAAGGTCTGTTCCAAAGGAGATGCTGTATTTTGGAAAGTATGGGGAGTAAATTCCTGCTCTAGCAGCGAAACATAGTAGCCGCTCTGTGGCTTACTATATATATAACCCTCAGTGCATAATTGTCCGTAGGCATACTCTACCGTATTGCGGCTTATTGCCAGCTCTTGCGATAAGTGCCTGACAGAGGGCAGCTTGCTGTGCGGGAGCAGTTTACCAGCTGAAATTTGTTCTTTAATCTGATTATAGAGTTTAACGTGTAATGGATGACGATCTGTGGTGTTTAATATAAACATCATTTTCACCTAACCATTATCAAACTGCCCCTTATTTATTTTCTGAAGCTGTCTCTAACATAGGGGTCAATTATATTCTATACTAGACCTACCTGATAATCAAATTACTCTTATATAAGGAAAGGACGTATTATATGCTTAACGAAAAATTATTGACAATTCTCTCGCATCCAGTTGATGGCGCAGTTTCTATTGTAACTGGCGGCAGTGACGGCCCCCATCTGGTTAATACCTGGAATAGTTATATTGAGGTAACTCCTGAAGATAAACTGTTAATTCCGGCTGCCGGATTTGTTAAAACCGAGAAAAATCTTGCTGCCCGCAATGAGGCCATTCTTTCGATTGCCAGTAGAGATGTCGAAGGCTACAAGGGAATCGGCACAGGTTTTATCGTAAAAGGCAGCACCCGGTTTATCAAATCCGGTGATGATTTTGATCGTATGAAAGTAAAGTTTCCCTGGGCTCGTGCGGTTTTGGAAGTGACCGTGATATCTGCAAAACAAATGCTCTAGCAGATTGCACAGTGAAATTCCCGTAAGTAATGAAAGAACAAACCTCGTTTGGCTAAATAAAAATCTCTGGAGTTTGTTATGGAAACTCCAGAGATTTTTTATTTATTTAGAGAGCTCAGCAATTCAAGCGGAGTTAGAATGCCGCCCGAATTAAGTCGCCATTTAACTATTTTACCTTTTGGGAAATAAATGGTAATATTATTTTTAAAAGATAAAGTAATACTGGGAATATATTAAGATGGTTTTTGCTTAGTATAGCCTAAACGTTAGAAACACAAGGCTGGTGCAAATAGAAGTAGAGGAGGAATATTATAATGTCTGTTTTTCCAGAACCCATACTTAATTTGCCTGAGGCGGATATCCCGCTTGCAGGAATAAAAGCCTATTTATCGCAAGGTGAAAATCATCAAATTATTTTTATGGAATTCAGAGAAGATGTTGATTTACCTGAACATGCTCATGCTGCCCAATGGGGCGTGGTTTTGGCAGGTCAAATTGATTTGGTGATTGACGGAATAAAGCAAAGCTTCAAAAAAGGTGATAACTATTATATTCCGGAAGGTGTCAAACATTCTGGGAAAATTTATGCTGGCTACGCGGATATGACCTATTTTAATCAAAAATCTCGATATATGATCAAAGGATAAGAACTTGTCGACACACTGAAGTTACGAGAGAGGAAGGCCGGTACATGATGAAGATTATTGATGCCCACATCCACTTTTGCCAGGAACCTCATTTTGATCAGATTGCAGAACTGGCAGGCCATGAAAATACTGATGAACACCTGAGAACTCAATATACCTTACATAGCATGGTGCATGGCGTGGTTATGAGTAACCGGAGTTTACAGTTGAGTGAACATCAGTATCCTGACTATCTCAGCTATTGCATCGGTTTGGACACCACTTGCTTTAAAGAAGATGAAAGGGCACAGCAAGCTTATCTGGTAGAAAAACATTTACAGCGAAAGAATTGTGTGGGCATTAAGCTGTACCCAGGCTACCATCACTTTTATGTTAGTGATCCGGTATTTGACCCGTATTATCAGTTGGCAATACAATATAAAAAGCCGGTGGCCGTTCATACCGGCCTTACTGCCACCAGTGCTGCTTTATTGAAATATAGCCATCCAATGACCATAGATGAGACTGCAGTACGCTATCCGCAGGTTCAGTTTGTCATGTGCCATCTCGGTAATCCCTGGATTGTGGATGCTGTCGCGGTTCTTGTGAAAAATAAAAACGTAGCTGCCGATCTTTCAGGTTTATTAGAAGGGAGGATTAACAGCATGGCGGATTTTTTTGAAGAAAAGCAGGGCTATATTAATTTTTTAAAAGTTTGGCTGGAGTATTTGGGTGATTATGACCGCTTGTTGTATGGAACAGATTGGCCGCTGGCTAATTTGGCCAACTATATCGAGTTTGTTGCGCATCTTATTCCGGAAAAGCATCATGACAAAGTATTTTTTGACAATGCGAACCGGGTTTATAATATTGGGTGCTGACAGGCAGTAATGCCAAGTATTAACCAGGATTTGGTTGGAACGACATATTTCTGAGATCTGCGGAAGGATATTTGACAGTTTTATCGATGAAACCACGCAGGCTTTGCTAGTGCTGAAAAACAAGAGATGATCTGGAGGTTGCCTGAAATGGACTCCAGATCATTTTTTAGTCTCATGAAAATATGTTTGGCATAAGCAATTTTTTTCAAGACTTAATCCGGAAGACTTATTTATAATAAGAATAAAGTTGTTGTTCTAATGTTGCAGATTACATTGGGGGAATAAGAATGTTTGACCAGGAATGGAGCAAGCTCCATTGGAATGCTAATGTTAACATTGAACTTTTTCATGCTTGCTGCATAAAACACGCATTTCCAGCCCATATACATGACTACTATGTAATTTGTATGATTGAAAAGGGGATGCAATCCTTTGCACATCGGGGCTCAAAATATATTACGCCGCCTGGTGGATTAATTATGTTGAATCCGGGTGACGCTCACACTGGCGAACCAGCAAATAAAGACGGTTTTGAATACCGGGCCATTTATCCTACTATTGCACACATGCAGGAAGCTGTATGTGAGTTGACAGGTCGTCATCAAGATAATCCCTATTTTACTAATGTTAGAATTGACAATCAACTGCTGATGAAATTTATCAGAAACCTGTATTTCTCACTGGTGGCAGATAAAAATCCCTTAGAAACCGAAACGATTTTCATTCAGGCGCTAACCAGTATTGTTGCCCAGACTGCAAATTTTAGATATTCCGCGATTTCCGTTTGCCAGGAGCGGGATGCTGTTCAAAAAGCACGTCAATTTATCCAGTCAAATTGGTCGCAGAAAATAACCCTTAGTGAACTTGCGAAATATGTTGGCTTGAGCCGTTATTATTTTTTGCGAGTATTTTGCAATGAAGTTGGTATACCGCCTCATTCGTATCAAGATAGTCTTAGAGTGAGTAATGCCAAACGCCTGCTAAAGCAGGGAGTGCCTTTAAAAGAAGTTGCCATCGAAACTGGATTTAGTGATCAAAGTCATTTTGCCAATCGCTTTAAACGGGTGGTCGGCGTTACTCCCGGCTTTTATATTAAAGAACACTTTGGGTGATTGTGGCAGAAGTATAGTAAGGGGGCCGCAATGAATTGCCTGTGGAGAGACGTTATTATTACGGTGTTCTAGTATTGCTATATTGATAAAATGTTGGTATTAGAGATGAATATAATAAATAAAAAAATACTTGAAAACAGCCGTATACACATCGTGTCCACAACTGCAGCAATTTTAATCTGGAGCGTGTCCTTTGTGGCTACTAAAATAGCACTAACAACATTTCCGCCTCTTGGGTTGGGGTTAGTCAGGTTTGGGTTGGCAACCATGTTGCTAGGGCCTTTTATGTTCATAAAGACAAATATTGATAAACCGACGCCGAAAGATGTAATGAAACTTACTGTGAGTGGATTATTAGGAATCACCCTTTATTTTTCTTTGGAGAATATCGGGGTGAAATATAGTACAGCAGTAGACGCGGCACTTATTGTAGCTTCTTATCCGGCGATAACCATGCTGCTGGAAGCAATGCTTTTCCAGACAAAGTATCCGGTACAATCATTTATGGGTGTGGTGCTGGCAATTTTCGGGGTATACATGATTGTTTCTGTCAATTCATTTGGTGAAGGCTCAGAGAGAGTATTCGGAAATCTACTGCTCATTCTCGCCGGTATTGTCTGGGCTCTTTATAATTTTATAACCCATTCTGTTGCGTCAAAATATTCAATGTCCACAATTACTTTTTATCAAATAGTTGCTGGTACTATAGGTTTTTTGCCGATTGCTTTTCTTGAAGCTGACGGTTGGGGCCCTCTTAGCCTGGATGCATTAATTGCGGTTATCTATCTGGGAGCATTGTGTTCTCTGCTTGCCTTCTATCTGTATGCCTTTGGCCTTAGGCAAATATCATCAAGTTCCGCAGTAGTTCTTATGAACCTTGTCCCGGTTTTTGGCATATTATTTTCTATGATTATTTTAAAAGAGTCAATTAATACTATTCAAATCATTGGTGGTACAGTAGTGATCAGCGGGGGTGTGCTCAGTATTAAAGCAGCAGATAACCTTGTGGTAAAGAAAAGAGAAGAAAATTGACGACACCATTTTCAGTGTCGTCAATTTTTTACAATACAGCGCCGGGGCAGGCTTGCTATGATAAAAAATAAATGGTAGCTGTATAGGAGGATAATATGTTTAAAACTGTGATGATTGTTAATAAGGAACTCCCATTGGGGTTAATTGCTAATACGACTGCTGTGCTGGGAATCAGCCTGGGACACTTATTTCCGGAGATTGTCGGGCCGGATATAGAGGATGCTGACGGCCAGGTGCATTTGGGTATTACCAATAAAACAATTCCAATCTTAAGCGGGGAAAAAGAACAAATAAAAACAATACGTAATCAGCTGCTGGGCGACCAGGATTCGGGAATTACCGTAGTCGATTTTAGTGAGGTCGCACAAAAATGTCTGGATTATGACGATTATATAAGGCTGCTTGGCAATCAGGCCTCTAACGATTTAGAGTATTTGGGCATATGTTTATTCGGCCCGGCAAAGAAAGTGAATAAGTTGTCAGGAAACTTAGGTTTGTTGCGGTAATTATTTTGGTGTGCCCAAAGTCAAAGAGAATAAAATTATGTGGATAGGAAATTGAGCAACCTAGTAAAAAAAGTCTGAAGCCTTATTCAAAGGGCTTCAGACTTTTACATATGAGCATTAACGAGTGTCTTCGGCGACATTTGCAGCTACTTGAAACTTGTGCTTAAAAACTCCAACTACGCCGATAACAACCATAACTGCTCCGGCTACTGTCCAACTTGTTATAGTTTCATCCAGGAGCCACCAGCCAAGAACAAGTGCCAAAACCGGATTAACATAAGCATAGGTCATGGCAATATCCAGGGGTAATAGGCGTAATGTTAATAGGTAAGAAGTAAAGGCCAATATGGAGCCAAATACAATCAAATACCCCCAGGCAATCCAGGCGCCTGATGACGGGGCAGGATATGGCTCACCTGTTATAAGAGCAAGTAGTAAAAAACCAAAGCTGGCAAACAGGTGCTGGTAGGCAGACATAACTGATGCTGAAAGCGCAACCGGATGGCGCGCCTGGTAAACCGATCCGGCTGACCAGCAGACTGAACCCAAAATAAGTGTTATTCCTGCCAGAATCGAGGTCGAACTATTAGACAATAAGGATGGCGTCATGAGAACCCCCACCCCCAAAAAACCGAGAAGTAAAGAAACCAGTAACATAACAGACGGTGGTTTACGGGTTATTGCCCATTCCATCGCGGCAGCCCAAATCGGAGAGGCAGAGACCATCAGGGCGGCAAACCCGGAAGCGGCGCTTTGTTCAGCTAACATGACAAGTCCGTTTCCGCCGACCCAGAGGGCAAGGCCCGACAAAGTAAGAATGCGGATTTCGTTTGGAGTCGGTTTAATGCGGTTTTTGCCTAGTTTCCCAATCATTAATAGTATAATGCCTGCAACTACTAACCGGCTTGCTCCCATAAAAAATGGAGGGAACCCGCCGGTTTCACTTACCGCAATACGGATAGCTAAATAGGTACTGCTCCAGACAATATAAACAATCATAAGATGGAAGAGGCCTGAGGCCTGCAGTTTTCGAAGAATGGAACCCATGTTTATGACCCCTTTATGTAAGGTAGATGGAATTATTCACTAATCATAACAAAGCGAGGACTATATGTAAATGATGAATTCTATTCTCTGTTCGGAAAAATTTAATAGGATAACGACTTTCCCCGATATCCTAACAGGAAAGAACGCAGTCGGCGTCAAATACTGCTGATGTAGAAAAGTAATATCAGGTGATACTATGAAATGGATTATTGGAATAGACGGCGGCGGAACCAAGACAATGGGCTGGGCTGCTGATATCAAAGGCAAGGTACTAGACCAAGTGGAAAAAGGGCCTGGTAATTATCATGTTACCGGAGTGGCTGAGTTTACGACTGTGATTGCCGGAATTATTGATGAACTTGCCATTAGCTGTGGCTGGCCCAAAGAGGATTTGATGGTGGTAAGTTTAGGACTGGCCGGGGCCGATCGGGAAAATGACCGGAAGATTATTGGCAGTGCTTTGGCTGAGCTGAAGCTTCCCTGTCATTACCTGATAAACAGTGATGCCAAGATTGCTCTGGCTGCAGGCCTCAAAAAGGCCGAGGGCATTGTGCTCATTGCCGGGACAGGCTCTATAGCCTATGGCATTACTGAACAGGGCAATGTTATCCGGGCCGGCGGCTGGGGGCAGCTTGCCAGTGATGAAGGCAGCGGCTATGACATTGGGCGTCAGGCGTTAGTGCGGGGTATTAAGGCTGTTGAAGGCCGTGATAAAGCCACCGTATTATTGGATAAGATAATGGAATATCTAAAGTTAACAAGCTGGGAAGAGCTTATTGGGTATATTAATAACCGCACAACGACAAAAACCGATATTGCGGCACTTGCCCAAGTGGTAACAGATGCTGCCGCTCAGCATGACCAGGTGGCCTGTGAAATCTTGCAGCAGTCAGGCGAAGAATTGGCCGGTTTGGTAAAAGCGGTAATCAGTCGTGGGTTTAGTGAAGAAAAAACGGTGCAAGTATGCGTATACGGCGGAATTGTGAGTAATGTGCCGCTTGTCCGCAACCACTTGGCAGCAGCCCTTGGTGAAAAAGCCGAGCTTATTATTGGGCAGGATCAGCCGGTGGCAGGCGCAATACGGCTGGGGCTTACCTGGTTAGAGGACAATAGGAAGGAACTTGGTTAGGAGAGATAGTTTTGGCTGTAAATATCGAGAACTTGCTTACCGAAGCGGTCAATCCGCAGACAATACATATTGATAGGCTGTCAACAATTCAACTTCTTAGCACCATCAATGCTGAGGATCAAAAAGTGACGGCTGCGGTTGAAGCCGAAATTCCTAGGATTACTGTAGCTGTTGATCAAATAACAGTCGCGCTGCAAGCTGGTGGACGCCTGATTTACATTGGCGCCGGCACCAGTGGCCGACTGGGAGTGCTGGATGCTGCCGAGTGTCCGCCGACCTTTGGTGTCGAATCTGGTCTGGTAATTGGCCTTATAGCCGGTGGGCAAACTGCATTGGTGAATGCAGTCGAGGGAGCCGAGGATGATAAAAACGGTGCAGTCAGCCAGTTGCAGGCAATCAAGCTATGTGCTGACGATGTAGTTGTCGGCTTGGCAGCCAGCGGCCGGACACCTTATGTGATTGGCGGTTTAGAATATGCAAACGAAATTGGTGCATTTACGATTGCCATTAGCTGTACGCCGGATTCGCTGATTGGCAAGTCGGCACAGCTTGCTATTACTCCGCTGGTCGGGCCTGAGGTTATTACCGGTTCGACCCGGATGAAGGCCGGTACAGCCCAGAAACTGGTGCTCAACATGCTGACAACAGCCACCATGATTAAGCTGGGCAAAGTATATGGCAACCTGATGGTGGATGTTAAGCCCAACAATGCCAAGCTGGTGGAACGGGCCAAGCGTATTGTTGCACAGGCAGCTGGCGTGAGCCGGGAGCAGGCCGGTGAAGTACTGACCGAGGCCGGGATGAATCCCAAAACCGCTATTGTTATGATTAAGCGAAATTGTGATGCCACGCAGGCTGAACGTTTTTTGGCGGCAGCCGGTGGCTTTATTGATAAGGCAATCGAAATTGAGGAAAAGGGGATAACAAAATGAAGCTGTTATTAGTATGTTCTGGCGGTATGTCCAGCGCCATTGTTGTCAAAGCCATCGAAAAGGAAGCTGCCAAGACCGGACAGGATATAAGCGTTAAATCAGTTGGCAGTGGTGAATATACCGAAGAAGTAAAAAACGGCTGGGATTTGGTGCTGGTTGCTCCCCAAGTGCGGCATCGCGCTGATTTTTTTCGGGAGGCGGCAGACGAACATAAGGTTCCACTGATCATCATTCCGCCACAGGGCTATAACCCGATGGGCGGGGCGGTTATTTTAGCTGAAGTCAAGAAAATATTGGGCTAGGCAGGGCAAAAGCAATGTATAAAATTTTTGAACTGCTTGATAAATACCTGATCCCGTTTATGACCAAGCTGTCAGAACAACGTCATCTTCGCGCAGTGCGTGACGGCATTATTTCTACCATTCCGCTGATTATTGTCGGCAGCTTTTTTCTGATTTTGGCCTTTCCACCCATACCGTCACTGGCGGCGGCTGCTAAACCCTATATAGGCCAAATTCTCATTCCGTTCCGTATGACTATGGGACTGATGGCACTGTATGCCAGTCACAGTATTGGCTATCATCTTGCCAAATCCTATAAGCTTGATGGAGTGTCAGGCGGCATTCTGGCAATGGCTGCCTTTTTATTAACAAGCATCCCTGTTGTTTACCCGGATAAGGGTATAGCTCTGCTCATGGAAAATCTCGGGGGAGGCAGTATGTTTGTCGCCATCATCATGGCTATTTTTGCCGTTGAAGTGCTGCGGTTTGCCAAAAGCCGCAAGTTGACCATCAAGATGCCTGAGGGAGTGCCAGATTCGGTTGCCAAATCGTTTGAAGCTTTGATACCAGCTGCTGTTATTATTCCGGTGATCTGGCTGGTACGGGTTTTTCTCGGTTTTGATATCCATCATTTTGTGCTGCAGCTATTCCAGCCACTAGTGCTGGCCGGCAACACGCTGGCCGGGGTCTTGGTACCTGTTGTGATTATCTGCCTGCTATGGGCAACCGGTATTCACGGGGATTCGGTGGTAGGCAGTGTGGCCAGGCCGATATGGCTGGTGCTGCTTGACCAAAATATTGCGGCGGCGGCTGCCGGACAGCCTATACCTAATATTGGGCCAGAGCCTTTTTTTCAGTGGTTTGTATGGATTGGCGGTTCAGGCGCGACCATCGGTTTGGTGCTTGTAATGTTTTTTTCTAAAGCGCCATATCTTCGCAGCATGAGTAAGGCCACTGTGCTGCCAAGCATTTGCAATATCAATGAACCGGTCATTTTCGGTGTGCCGGTTATGCTCAATCCGCTGTTGTTTTTACCGTTTGTTCTTAGTCCGGTGGTTATTGCGATTCTTACGTATTTTGTTATGGATGTTGGCCTAGTGAACAAGCCCTATATATTAGTGCCCTGGACACTGCCGGCACCTATTGGAGCGTACCTTTCCACCGGCGGTGACTGGCGGGCTATTGTACTGGTGTTTGTTAATATTGTCATTACCGCCGTACTGTATTATCCGTTCTTTAAGGCCTATGAGCGCAAACTTATTCGGGAAGGCGCGGCCGGAGAGCTCGAGGAGGAAACCAAATGAACGAAGAAGTGATTTTTGCCATTATTCTTCATGCCGGCAATGCCAGGGCTGAAGCCTATGAAGCTCTCAGGGCCGCCCAGGCGGGAGAGTTTGACAAGGCTACCGAGCATTTGCGGCAGGCCGAAGAAGAAGTGGGAGCCGCCCATCGCGTGCAGGCCGATATGATTCAGCAGGAAGCTCAGGGCAATAAAGTTGAAATTTCACTGCTGACCGTGCATGCTCAAGACCATTTGATGACCGCTTTATCTGAGAAAAATCTCATTGAGAATATGATCGAAATGCACAAAACCATTAAACAGCTTTCGACCAAGCTGGAGGCTGTAACATGTCAGGCTTAAAGATTGCCGTTATCGGTGGTGGCAGCAGCTATACGCCCGAACTGATTGACGGGTTTATCAAGCGGGCAACAGAACTGCCTGTTGACGAAATCCAGCTTGTCGATATTCCCGAAGGCCAGCACAAGCTGGATATTGTGGCCGGACTGGCGCGGCGGATGGTGGTTGAGGCCGGTCTGAGCACTGTTATTAGTGCGACAATGGACAGAAGAGCAGCATTAACGGGCGCTGACTTTGTTGTTACCCAGTTTCGGGTTGGCGGATTGGCCGCCCGGGCTCGGGATGAGCGTTTTCCCCTGAAATATAACGTATTAGGTCAGGAAACTACCGGCCCTGGCGGCTTTGCCAAGGCGCTACGCACCATTCCGGTTATCCTCGATATCTGCCGTGATATTAGCGAACTTTGTCCTGATGCCTGGCTAATTAATTTTACTAATCCGGCAGGCCTCATAACCGAAGCTATCTATAAATACACTAAGGTAAAATGCCTTGGCTTATGCAATGTCCCCATTCATCTCAGGATGACAATTGCCAAAATGCTGGACGCCAAAGCCGACGACATCTTTATCGATTTTGCCGGACTTAATCACCTGGTGTGGGGACGCAAGGTATATCATAAAGGCGTCGATGTAACCGCAGCTGTTCTGGAAAAGATGCAGGATGGGGCGGCACTTACCATGAAAAACATCCCTGATCTAAAATGGGATGGTGACTTTCTGCACTCCTTGGGTATGGTGCCATGCCCGTATCACCGCTATTACTATATGACGGATTCCCTGTTGGCTGAGGAACAGGCTGCCGCCGCCAAAGGCGGGGCGGGGACAAGAGCCGAAATCGTGCAGGCTGTGGAAGAAAATTTATTTAAACTCTACCAAAACCCGGATCTAAATGAAAAACCGGCTGAACTCGAAAAACGGGGCGGCGCTTACTATTCGGATGCGGCGGTATCGCTAATCAGCGCCATTTATAATGATAAACGGGAAATTCATACCGTAAACACCTTAAACCAGGGAGCCATCAGTGGCTTGCTAGCCAACTGTGTTATTGAAACCAACTGCATTATCGGTAAAAACGGCGCAACTCCTCTGACATTAGGCGTGTTGCCGCCTGAGATTGCCGGCTTGATTCAGCAGGTGAAGGCCTACGAAATACTGGCCGTCGAAGCCGGGGTGCATGGCGACCGGAATAAGGCGCTGCAAGCACTGGCAAATAACCCGCTGGTTCCTTCTGTCGGAGTAGCCAAACAACTGTTGGCTGATTTATTGTCTTTAAATGCGGACTATTTACCGCAGTTTAAGGATTGTTAGGAGAAAGCGAGGATAAGCTATGCTTAATTTAATCATAAATGCCGATGACCTTGGTCTGACACCAGGCTGCAACCAGGGGATTATTAAAGCACTTACAGATGGGATTGTTACTGATACCACACTGCTTATTAACACCGACTATACCCAGCATGCGGTAGAACTGGTTAAGCTGCATAACATAAACAGGGTTGGCCTACATCTTAACCTAACCTGGGGGCAGCCGCTGTTGCCGTCAAGAGAAGTGCCCAGCCTGGTAGATGAAAACGGGCGCTTTCGCCGTAAGGCGGCTGAAGCAGTAACTTATATGAAGCCATCTGAGATAAAACGCGAACTAACTGCCCAAGTAGAAAAGTTTCAGGCAACCGGACTTGGGCTGACTCACTTGGACAGTCACCATCATGTTCATACCTATCCGGAGGTACTAGACATAGCCATCGATCTGGCGCGGGAGGTGGGCGTACCGCTGCGCCAGGGTAATATGGTTGTGTGCCAGGCCATTAGATCTGCTTGTGCTATTACAACGGATGCCATTTCTCTTGACTTCTATGAGCAGGGTGCGACCTTAGAAAAGCTCCAGGAAATTATTAAGAACCAGCGATATGGGACATTGGAGATTATGTGCCATCCGGCTGAACCTGAACAATTGCTTT
>Ga0316604_10001393_pt1 | contig 21548 bp, 20 predicted proteins | sample OWC_soil_day20_C_FD_207650 | JGI IMG/M metagenome (GOLD analysis project Ga0316604, IMG submission 207650) | Wetland soil microbial communities from Old Woman Creek delta, Ohio, United States - OWC_soil_day20_CT | ecosystem: Environmental > Terrestrial > Soil > Wetlands | place: USA: Ohio...
CGCGGCGCGTTTGACCGCTTGCGCCAGCAGATCACGCTTGCGCGCCAGACCGGCGTCGTCGAGGCCGGTGCCGCGCCCGACACAGTCGAGCAGCGAGGTGCCGGTCAGCGCGTGCGTGATCAGCGAAGCGGCTGCGGTGTTGCCGATGCCCATTTCGCCGAAGCCGAGAACGTTGCAGCCGGTATCGGCGAGCGCGTGGGCGATCTGTTGACCTTTGGCCAGCGCAGCCTCGCACTCGGCGGCGCTCATCGCCGGCTCGGCGATGTAGTTGCGCGTTCCGGTCGGGCTGATCTTGGCGTCGATCAGGCCATCGCGCGGGCCGAATACATGTGCTACACCGCAATCAACAACCTTGAGCGCCAGGCCGTTGAGGCGCGAGAAGACGTTGATCGCCGCGCCGCCGGCAAGGAAGTTCTCCACCATCTGCCAGGTCACGTCCTGCGGGAAGGCCGAAACGCCAGCCTTGGCCGCGCCGTGGTCGCCGGCAAAAACGAGCAGGTGCGGCGCCGAGAATTTCGGCGTCAGCGTCTGCTGGATGCGGCCGACCTTCAGCGCCAGTTGTTCGAGCTGACCGAGCGAACCGAGCGGCTTGGTCTTGTTGTTGATCTTGTTGAGCAGGTCGGCGTCGAGCGTTTTGGCGAGGGCGGGAATGGCGAATGTCATGGAATGGTCTGTGGCTGTGGAGGATTCGGAAGCGGGCGATTATACGCTGGACAACTCAGCTCACTCCGCAGAGATTAGTCCGTGAGCATTGTGCTGGGGTCAGGAAAAGCGGCACAGCAAGCCGGCGTAGAAAGCGACTTCGGCAAGCTGCTGGGTGGCGCCCAGGCAGTCGCCGGTGTAGCCGCCGATACGCCGCTTGAACAGTCGTGCCAGCCAGAATGTGGCCGCGAGCGCCAGCAGCACGCCGGGAATCGATTGCCAGGGCGACATGAAGAACAGCGGCAACAGTGCACAGAGTCCGGCGAACGCCAGTTCACCCTGACCGAGGCGATTGCTGAACGGCTTGGCCTTACCCTCGGGGCGGGCGTAGTCGAGCGCGCTCAGCACGAAAGTGGCGCACAGGCGCGACACGGCGTGGCCGGCGATCAAGGCCAGCGGAACTTGCAAGGCATCCATCTCGACCAGCGCCATGAAGCGTGCCAGCAGCAGCACAATCAAGGCGACCGCACCAAAGCTGCCGACGCAAGAATCGCGCATGATGGCCAGCGTCTTTTCCCGGTTCTGACCGCCGCCGAAGCCGTCGACCATGTCGCTCCAGCCGTCTTCGTGCAGCGCGCCAGTGAGGTAGATGGCCACCGCAATCGCCGCCAGAACGGCCAGTGGTTTGGGCCAGAAGAAGGTGCTCAGTGCAAAGACGAGCGCGGCAATGCCGCCGATGATCAGTCCGGCAGCCGGGAAGTAGCGGATGGCGCGTTCGAGCCCCACGCTGCTCTGCCCTTGTGCGCCGGGGATGTTCAGGCGGGTGAAGAAACGCAGCGCGGCAACGAAGGTTTCGAATTCGTGGCGGATGGACATCGCATCGGCTTTCAGCGCACAGCCTTACAGACGCCACCCGAGCCGAAGCTGGCCATTTCGTTGAGGAAGACCAGCGCCGAACGTACGATCGGATAGGCAACCGAGGCGCCGGTGCCTTCGCCCAGACGCATTCCAATGTCGAGCAGCGGCTCGCCGCCGAGGTCTTTGAGTTGCGCCAGATGTCCCGGTTCGGCCGAGCGGTGGCAGAAAACGCAATACTCGCGAATATTGGGCGCGATGCGCGACGCGGCGAGCAGCGCGGCCGAGGCGATGAAACCGTCGATGAGCAGCGTCATGCCGCGTTCGGCAGCGCCGAGCAGCGCGCCGGCCATCATCACGATCTCGAAGCCGCCGAACTCGGCGAGTACGGTTATGCCGTCGGCGTCGGGTGGCAGATTGGCGCGGCTGACGGCCTGCGCCATTAGCTCGCGTTTGCGGACAAGGCCGGCGTCGTTGAGGCCGGTACCGCGTCCGACGCAATCGATCAGCGACGCGCCGGTTAGCGCATGGGTAATCAGCGCGGCGGAAGCAGTGTTGCCGATGCCCATTTCGCCGACGCCGATCACGTTGCAGCCTTCGTCGGCCAAGCCGCGGGCGATTTGGGCGCCGGTGTCGAGCGCCGTCTGGCATTGCGCGAGAGTCATCGCCGGCTCTTCAAGATAGTTGCGCGTGCCGGTCGGTGTGATCTTGGCGTCGATCAGGCCCCCGCGCGGCCCGAACTCATGCGCCACGCCGCCATCGATCACCTTGAGCATCAGCCCGTTCTGGCGCGCAAAGACGTTGGCGCCAGCGTTGCCAGCGAGATAATTTTCGACCATCTGCCAGGTCACGTCCTGCGGATAGGCCGAGATGCCGGCTGTCGCCGCTCCGTGGTCGGCGGCGAAGATGAGCATGTGTGGATTGGAGAATTGGGGCTTGAGCGTCTTCTGGATGCGTCCGACGCGCAGCGCGATCTTTTCCAGCAAGCCGAGCGAGCCGAGCGGTTTGATCTTGTCGTCGATGGCAAATTGCAGGGCGTCGTCGAGCGCGTGGTCGAGCGGGGGAATGCAGAAAGTCATGGGAGATTGAGCGTCCGAGGGTTTTCTCCTCCCTTGACAAGGCTACCGTATACACACATCTCGAATGGTCCGTCATCCCGGCGAAGGCCGGGATCCAGTTCGTGCTCCGAAAACCTGGATTCCGGCCTGCGCCGGAATGACGTACGAATTGTGTGCATACGGTAGCCTGACAAGGGGAGGTCGGGAGGGGGTAACGAATCTCCCTGGGTGCGAAAAAGAGCCGGAATTATACGCCGCGCCCTCCGTGCTAAGCTTGCGCCATGAGAGAACTGATCCTTGGCGGTGCCCGCTCGGGCAAGAGTACCTGGGCTGAAAAACAGGCGGCGGAGAGCGGCCTGTCGGTCATCTATATCGCCACGGCGCAGGCCGGCGACGCCGAAATGGCGCGGCGCATCGCGCACCATCAGGCGCGTCGTCCGGTGCACTGGGGGCTGGTCGAAACACCACTCAATCTGGCGCGGACGCTGCAACAGTACGCGGCGCCGGAAAACTGCTTGCTCGTCGATTGTCTGACCCTGTGGCTCACCAACCTGCTCTTTGCCGGCGAGGCCGCGAAACAGGTCGAAGCCGGTCAACCGGTCGATTGCCCGTTGTTCAGAAACGAAGTTCAAGCGCTGGTCGACGTGTTACCCACGTTGCCGGGGCGAGTCATCATGGTCTCCAACGAAATCGGCTGGGGGCTGGTACCGATGGCCGCCGTCTCGCGCTTGTTCGCCGACGAGCAGGGGCGGCTCAACCAGCGCGTCGCCGAAGTTTGCGAGCAGGTGACGCTGGTCGCTGCGGGCTTGCCGCTAGTGCTAAAGAAGCAGAACAGGTAGGTCGGAAAAGCCGAAGGCGCCTTCCGACGTTTAGTGGCTTATCCGGATCATGTCCGGCGTCGGCTCTGCACTCCTTTCAGTCGGAAAACGCTACGCTTATCCGACCTACATGAGTGGTGCTCTGAGAACCAATATCCACGGTCATCTTCGGCACGACCCTGCCAAGAATGCTAATTGACGGGCGTCGCCGGGTAGGGTGATTGCGGGCCACCATTTGACGCGGCTTGCAGCCTGCCGCTGCGAACAAAAGGCACGTGGCGTATGAAAAACCTCGGAATGGACCTTTGCCCCTGTGATTTCTAGCGGCCATCGGCTATCCGCCCGCGCCGATCAGCGCCTGTTCGATGTCGTTTTCAAAATCGATTTCCCGATGCATGTCGGCGTTCCCCAGTAATCAGTATTCGTATCCACGCGCAACCCAGTAGTGCCAATCGGCAACGGCTTCGCAGGTTTGCTCGTCGATGGCGTGGCATTCGAGTTGGGCCAGCGGAACGCTCAACTTTGTTTTCCCGAGTTTTAGCCGAACGAGTATTTCGCTCATGCAGTCATTTTCGGCGGCCATGCCGACGACCTCGACCGTATCACCAACATTCAAAGGCGATGTCGATCGTTTCGATCGACACGTCGCCTTGAAAGGCACGTTCAATTTGCCCTCAAGGTAGTAGAACCACCCCATGGCGCGTTCGACTTCATCATACGCATCGACCACCGCTTCGTCGGCGATACGCTGCTCACGTTCGGCTTGTTCAGAGACTCGCGCCATCGCAACTCCGTTGAGGGCTAACCGTCAATTCGTCATTCCCGTACTTCGCTGCTACCGGACTGCAACAAGGACTTTTCCAGGTCCTCGATGCTCGGCAAGCTGCTCTGCAAATCGACCGGCAGCGCCTCCAGCAACTGGTATTCAGCGACCCCGATCGGCTTGCTCGAATCGCGCAGCGCGTATTCGGCCACCACTTTGTTCTTGCTCTTGCACAGTAAAAGCCCGATGGTCGGGTTGTCGTGCTCGGCCTTCATCTGCGCATCGACGGCGGAGAGGTAAAAACTCAATTGTCCGGTGTGTTCCGGCTTGAACGCTCCGGCCTTCAACTCGATCACCACGTAGCAACGCAACTTCAGGTGATAGAACAGCAGGTCGATGAAAAAGTCGTCACCGCCGACCTCGATATGCACTTGTCGCCCGACGTAGGCAAACCCTGCCCCCAGCTCAATCAGGAATTGAGTGATGTGCCGGTCAATCGCCTCTTCGATGCTACGCTCGTGAGCGTCGTCACCCAAGCCAAGAAAATCCAGCCGGTAGGGGTCTTTCAGCGATTCGTGCGCCAGATCGGACTGTGGAGTCGGCAGTTGAGCCGAAAAGTTGCTTGTTGCCTGCCCGCTGCGCTCCAGCAATTGCCGTTCAATCTGGATCACCAACACGTTGCGCGACCAGTTGTGCTCCAGCGCCTTGGCGGCATACCAGCGGCGTGCGGGTTCGGTCTTGAGTTTGTCCAGCAAAGCCAACTGGTGATACCAGGGCAATTGTGCAAGCACCGCTTGCACAAATTCCGCGTCCGGCCACGCTTCGGCAAAGGCGCGCATGTACTTGAGGTTGCGCGGCGAAAAACCCTTCATGTCGGGAAAGGCCGTGCGCAAATCCTGCGCCAGCCGCTCGATCACCTTCGCCCCCCAACCCTCGCGCTCCTGCCGCACCCGGATGTCCTGCCCGATCTGCCAGTAGAGCAGGACCAGTTCGCGATTGACGGCCAGCGCCGCGCGTTGCTGCGCCGTGTGGATACGGGTCCTGAGTTCCGCCAGCCAGGCGGCGTAATCAGCGGGCAACGGGACGATTTCAGGCATGGACGGACTCCCTGGCGGGTGGCGGAATCTCTAAATTGCGCACGTCGATCTTGCCGGTGATGGCGTTGGTGATAAGGACGGAGCGGTATTCTTCGAGTAGCGAGATCACTTGGCTGACCTTTTCAAATTACGCATCAAGAGCATCGCAGATTTTCCGCAAATACGAGACCACTGCTTTTTGCTCGTCTATCGGTGGCAATATCACGGGTAAACCGTTACAGCAGCAAGCTGAAGAACCGCATGAATAGTGCTTTTCAGCTGATACGTCTTTCAGTCCCGATTTTTCCGCTTCTCCGAATCCGGTGTGAAGAAGAAGCTGATACCGAGTCCGATCAGGATCAGCGGCCACCAGATGCGGATCAACTGGATCAGGCTGACGTCGAGGTAGCCGAGGTTCTGCGCCAGAGCGACACAGCCGACGACGATGAGGACGATGGCGCCAAAACTGCTTTTCATGGGTTTCTCTCCTTGTTATTCGGGTTGGTTTTGAACGGCAGCCATTCGGCCAGACGCTCCAGATCGAGGCTTTCTTCGACCGCGTCGGCCAAGCGATTGAGATCATGCTCCCGGCGTTCGTTCGGGTCAAAGCGGCTGGTCGGTTTGTGGCCGGCCCATTCGAGCAGGGCGGCCAGTGCGTCGGGTTCATCGAACAGGCCGTGGCAATAGGTGGCCATGATCTGGCCGTCGGCGGATAGCGCGCCTTCAGGTTTTCCATCGAGCTGCGTGGCGGGGCGATCGAGTGCCGGGCCGCTGGTGACGCCCATGTGGATGCGATAGCCGGCGATGGCCGGTGCGCCGGGAAGTGCCAATGCGCCTTTCACGTTAACCAGCGTCTTCTCGGCGCTCAGCGTCGTTTCGTAGTCCATCAAACCAAGCCCCGGTGCGCTGCCCGGTTTGCCTTCGAGTCCGAGCGGGTCGTGCAGTTGCTGGCCGAGCATCTGCAAGCCGCCGCAGATGCCGATCAGCTTGCCGCCGTAACGCAGGTGGCGACGGATCGCGTCTTCCCAGTCCATCTCGCGCAGCCAGTTGAGGTCGGCTTGCACCGCTTTCGAGCCGGGCAGAACGATCAGGTCGCAGGGCGGCGGCGTGTCGTGCGGGCCGACGATGGTGAAGTCGACGTCGGGGTGGAAGCGCAGCGGGTCGAGGTCGTTGTGATTGGAAATGCGCGGATAGGCCGGCGCGATGACCTTGAGCTTGGCGTCGGTCTTGGTTTCCTTGCCGCGCGGCAGCGCGTCCTCGGCGTCGAGGTAGAGGCCGTGCAGATAGGGCAACACGCCGAGCACGGGTTTGCCGGTACGTTCTTCGAGCCAGGTCAGGCCCGATTCGAGCAGCGAGATGTCGCCGCGAAAACGGTTGATGACGAAGCCCTTGACGCGTGCCTGCTCAGTAGGTGAGAGCAATTCGAGCGTGCCGACCAGGTGCGCGAAAACGCCGCCACGGTCGATGTCGGCGATCAGGATCACCGGACAATCGACCGTCTCGGCAAAGCCCATGTTGGCGATATCGCGGTCGCGCAAATTGATTTCGGCTGGGCTGCCGGCGCCTTCGACGATGACGCTGTCGTAGGCCGCGCACAGGCGGTCCCACGATTCGAGCACGGCCTTCATCGCGCGCGGCTTGTACTCGTGGTAGTCGCGGGCGTTGAGGTCGCTCATCGCCTTGCCGTGAATGATCACCTGTGCGCGCTTGTCGGTCGAGGGTTTGAGCAGGATGGGGTTGAAGTCGATGTGCGCCGGAACGCCGGCGGCCAGCGCCTGCAAAGCCTGCGCACGGCCGATCTCGCCGCCGTCAATGGTCACCGCCGAATTGAGCGCCATATTCTGCGGCTTGAACGGCGCGACACGCACGCCGCGGCGCGCGAGAACGCGGCACAACGCGGCGACGAGTACGGTTTTTCCGGCATCAGAGGTGCAGCCCTGAACCATCAGGCTGGGAGTTTGGTTTGGTATGGGCATGGGTTTTGAAGGAAAAGACATTAACCACAACGGGCGCAACGAACATGCCACAACGCAAATCCCTGTGGGACAACGAGAGGCAAATATAAGAACGATCTCGCAGGTTTTTCGTTGTGCCCGTTGTGCTCGTAGTGGTTAAAAAGAGTCTGCTTTTTTGAACATTCCCCGGTGGCTAACTGTGCCTGAGGTGTTCGGCGTAAAATCTCGCCTCCGCTGCCCCGATTTTCTCATGTCTGCCTCCCTTTCTCCCGCTCTGTTCGCGTTTTCTGTTCCGTCTTCGCTGTGGTTGCCGCTGGCTGCCGTTGCCGGCGTGGTGCTCGACCGTCTGCTCGGCGAGGCGAAACGCTTTCATCCGCTGGTCGGCTTCGGCGCGCTGGCCGACATGATCGAGCGCCTGCTCAATCGCAGTACCCGGCGCCGGGTGAGCGGCGTGCTGGCTTGGGCGTTGGTCGTCCTGCCCTGGGCTGCGCTGGCTTTCTGGGCACGGCGCGTCAACGGCCTAGGGTGGCTGATCGACGTCGTTCTGCTCTATCTCGCCCTGGGCGGGCGTAGCCTCGCCGAGCACGCCGAGCGCGTCGCCGCCGATCTGGCGACCGGTGATTTACCAGCGGCACGAGAGCACGTCGGCTGGATCGTCTCGCGCGATACCTCGGTACTCGACGAGTTCGGCGTCGCCAAGGCCTGTGTCGAATCGACGCTGGAGAATGGCAACGACGCTGTCTTTGGCGCGCTGTTCTGGTTCCTGCTGTTCGGCGGCGCCGGCGCCGTCTTCTTCCGCCTGGCCAACACGCTGGACGCGATGTGGGGCTACAAGACTGAACGCTTCCTGCATTTCGGTTGGGCGGCGGCGCGCTTCGACGACGCGCTCAACTACATCCCGGCGCGGCTGACGGCACTGTCTTATGCGTTGTTCGGCGACACCCGTCGGGCGCTGGCCTGCTGGCGCCGGCAGGCGCCGGTGTGGGAGAGCCCGAACGCCGGCCCGGTAATGTCGGCGGGCGCCGGCAGCCTCGGTCTCGCGCTGGGTGGCGCGGAGATCTATCACGGTCAGCGCGAAGAACGCCCGATCCTCGGCGAAGGCCGCCCGGCATGCGGTGAGGATATCCTGCGCGCCCTGCGGCTCATGCGTTGCACGACGGTGCTGTGGCTAGTGCTGTGCCTAGCGGGAGGGCTGCTCGGTGCTTGAACACGGCGGCAAATTGTTGCGCGCGGTGCAGCACTACGGCATCCCGCTCTCCGACTGGATCGACCTGTCGACCGGCATCAACCCTGAGGTGTACCCGATCTGTGCCATCGATCCGGCCTGCTGGAATCGCCTGCCGGAAGATGACGACGGACTGGAAGCCGCAGCTGCGGCGTATTACGGCAACGAGCGACTGCTCGTACTGCCCGGTTCGCAAGCCGGCATCCAGGCGATACCGTCGCTGTTCCGGCAGCTCACCGTCGCCTGCGTCTCGCCGCTTTACGAAGAACATCCGCAAGCCTGGCAGCGGGCCCGTCATACGTTGCGTCGCTTGCCCACTCTGGCGCGCGCGCTGGCCGCGAGCACGCCCAACGTGCTGCTGTGCAATCCCAACAACCCAACCGCGACGACCTTACCGCGTGCCGAACTGCTCGACGCCGCCGACCGGCTCCAGCGTCGCGGCGGCTGGCTGATTGTCGACGAGGCCTTCGCCGACCCCGAGCCGGATAAGGGCATCGTCGCGCTGGCCGGCAGCGACGCGGCGCCCAACCTGATCGTATTGCGCTCGCTCGGCAAATTCTTCGGGCTGGCCGGCGCACGCGTCGGCTTTGTCTTTGCCGCCGCCGACAAGCTCGAACGCCTGCGCGAAATGCTCGGCCCGTGGCCGGTCGCGCATCCTTCCCGTGCCGTCGCGAAGCAGGCGTTGGAAGATTTTGCCTGGCAAGCGGCGACGCGCGAGCGTTTGGCGGCCAGCTCGCAACGGCTCGCTGGACTGTTGGAGCCGCTCGGCGAAGTCAGCCGTACGGCCTTGTTCTGTACGCTGAAAACCGAGCGATTAGCCGAACTCGTCGAGCATTTTTCCCGCCGCGCCATTCTGACGCGTCAGTTCGAACAGCACAGCCTCGTACGCTTCGGCTTGCCGGGTTCCGAAGCGGCCTGGCAGCGGTTGGCGCAGGCTATTGCCGAATGGGAATGATGAAGATCACGTCGTTGAAACGGTTAGCCACCCTTGCCGCGGGGAAAATCCGTCCATCCTTTGACGCCCCGCAGGAAGTCCCCTTGGGGGACAGGCTCAGGACGAACGGATTTTTGCGCACGCGCTCGGCGGGTAGGTCTGCCGTTCGCCCTGAGCAGCCCGCCACGCGGGCGTGTCGAAGGGTCGCCAGCATCGCGTTGGCGATCATGTTTACATTGGCAACCGGTTCCGCCAGCGCCGACGTCCAGGTCAAGGACGACAGTGGTGCCACGGTGCGCCTGACGCAGCCCGCGCGGCGTATCGTCACTCTGGCACCACATCTGGTGGAAACCGTCTTCGCGGCCGGGGCGGGCGACAAGCTGGTCGGCGCGGTCGAGTACAGCGACTTTCCCCCGGCGGCCAAAAAAGTCCCGCGCGTAGGCGGTTATTCGCGCCTCGACCTCGAAGCCATCGCTGCGCTCAAGCCCGACCTGATCATCGCATGGCAGAGCGGCAACGCGCCGGCGCACGTCGACAAGCTGCGCGCGCTCGGTTTCCCGATCTATATGTCGCAGCCCAACCGCATCGACGACATCGCCGTCGAGATCGAACGCCTGGGCATTCTGGCCGGCACCAGCGCTCTTGCCGACCCGGCGGCGAAGCGCTTCCGCGACCGTCTCGCCGGTTTGCAGAAGCGCTACGGCCAGCGATCGCCGGTGCGCACCTTCTACCAGATCTGGAAGCAGCCGTTGATGACCGTCGGCGGACAGCAGATTATTTCCAGCGTCATCCGACTGTGCGGCGGCGACAACGTGTTCGAGACGCTCGATACGATGGCACCGACCGTTACCGTCGAAGCGGTGATCGCCGCCAACCCCGAAGCCATCGTCGCCAGCGGTATGGGCGAGTCGCGCCCGGAATGGCTGGACGACTGGAAGCGCTGGACGGCGATCACCGCCGTCGCGCGCGATAATCTCTTTTTCGTTCCGCCCGACCTGATCCAGCGCCACACGCCGCGTCTGCTCGACGGCGCCGAACAACTCTGCCGACATCTCGAAACGGCACGTAGCCGCAGACCGCACCCCAAGGGTGCTTCCTCCGGGGCGCATGGATAGGCGATCCTGGCGGCGGCAGCGCTGACAGCGCCGTGTTTATTGGGCTGCAGGGAGGTGGGTGCGGCGAATCCTCTTTCCAGGGGCAACGGACCGCATCGGGTTGACGAATCGCCTGTTCGGCAGACGTACCGCTACGCAGGGACCGCGTTCAGGTCGGTCTGGTGACAATCCGGTGAGTCGGTCTGGTGACAATCCGGTGAATGTCTCGCCCAGCCTCATCTCCAGCGTTTGCCTTTCGCATCGTCATCGCCAAACGGGATATCTTTCCGAGCGGACGTCTGCAATACCGCTTCGACGTGTTTCGGCATCGTGGCCGCGATGACTTCGGCAATCCGCGCGCTGATCTCAGCGGGGGAGTAGGCGTATCGCGCTTCGAACATGATCAGCGGAAGCCCGGCACTGTGGCAGGCATCGACCAGGAAACGGTCCCGATCCTGCCTCTCTTTCTGGCGATGCGTTCGGTCATTGAGCTCAATGACGCAAAGCACGGTCAGATCTCCCGGCTTGCACAGGACAAAATCGAAATGCTTGCTGTTGATCTTGTTCTGGGCCGTCGTTCGAGCGCTGTAGTTCATTCCGTCCTGCGGCGCCAGCAGATCGCTGACCCGTACCTTCCCGAATACCCGGAAATCCTTGCCGATGGCTTGATCAAGAACGCCCAGGAACGAACGCTCGGCGGGACTGAAAATGGCCGGCCGCCGCCGGTAAAGGAAAGGTTTGTCGTCATCGCGCGATCGCTGTCGCTTGGCAATTACGACGACGGCCAGAATGACAAAAACCAAGGTGATCGCTATCCAGAACATGGCGTTCCTCGTACGTGCGACATGATGAATTCGCAGTACGGTACGCCGTTCGAAATGGCCGACCAAGGAATTAGTGCACAGTCCGCGAGGGTGGCGAAGTCATGGCCGACACGGGGACACGCAGCCTACCGAAACTGTCTCAATCGATCGTGACGCCGAGGCCGCTAAGGTCGGTCCGGTCGGGGATTCATCGCGGATGAATTCACTCTATGAATCGGCACTCGGCCTAAGAATCACGAACTTGATGTCGTCGTGCTCGCCCGGACGCAGGGTGACTTGCTGATAATGGACTTCGCCGCGCGTCGGGTGCACGAAACCGCGCTCACCGCCCTGGCGTTCGAGTACATCGTGCTGTTTCCAGAAGCGTGCAAAGTCGACGCTGGCCGCCGTGAGTTCATCGATCAGGCCCAGCACGGCGGGTTCATCCAGGCGGTTGCGGCAGTCGGCACGAAACTCCGCCGTAATGCGTCGCGCTCGTCCTTCCCAATCGCTGATCAGGGAGCGCGCCTGTGGCGTCAAGAAAACAAAACGCAGCATGTTGGGCGGCGCTTCGTCCTCGGAACGGACCACATCCAGCCAGCCCGAAAAGAGCTCGCCGGCGGCTGCATTCCAGCCCAGAACATCCCAGTAGCGACCCATCAGATAGGCCGGCACGCCAATATCATTGAGCAACTCAAGCCACACCGCCGGCATCTCGTCGCTCTCCGATCGATTGGCCTGCGGGTCGCGCCGGTCGGCCATTTCGAAGAGATAGGCCCGCTCACTACGGGTCAGGCGCAGGACACTGGCCAATCGATCGAGCGCCTCGGCCGAAACGTTGACCTCGCGCCCCTGTTCGATCCAGGTGTACCAGGTCGGGCTGATGCCGACCAGCTGCGCCACTTCCTCTCGGCGCAGTCCAGCCGTGCGCCGGCGACTGCCGGTCGGAAACCCGAAACTTGCCGGTTCGTTACGGCTGCGAATGGCTTGCAGGAAAGCGCCCAACTCCTTGCGGCGCGCGATGAGTCCCTCGGTTTTCATCTCAGCTCCTGTTACTTTTGATACCAGTATAACTACTCGTCTTGTTAAGGAATAGATCGCCACCTAGGATGGCCGCAGTGGTTCGGGACGCGGGTCCCGTTACCCGGACAAAGCGCCACGACGGCGCGTTTTCGAGGAGCAAGACTGATGAGCGGAAAAACCCTTTACGACAAACTCTGGGACAGCCACGTCGTCCGCCAGGAAGACGACGGAACCTGTCTTCTCTACATCGACCGCCACCTGATCCATGAGGTGACCAGCCCGCAGGCGTTTGAAGGCTTGCGCCTGGCGGGACGCAAGGTCTGGCGCAACAGCTCGATCGTCGCCGTAGCCGACCACAACACGCCGACCGATCACTGGGATCGCGATATTGAAGATCCGGTGTCCAAACGCCAGGTCGATACTCTGGATGCCAATATCAAGGAATTCGGCGCCCTCGTCTATTTCCCGTTCAAGCACGCCAAGCAAGGGATCATCCATGTCATCGCTCCCGAGAACGGCGTGACCTTGCCCGGCATGACCGTCGTGTGCGGCGACAGCCATACGGCGACGCACGGTGCATTCGCGACGCTGGCGCACGGTATCGGCACCTCGGAAGTCGAACACGTCCTGGCGACGCAGACCTTGATACAGAAGAAGTCCAAGGCCATGTTGATCAAGGTGAACGGCCAGCTCGGTACCGGTGTGACAGCCAAGGACGTGGCGCTGGCGATCATCGGCAGAATCGGTACCGCCGGGGGCACCGGCTACTGCATTGAGTTCGCCGGATCGGTCATCGAGCGTCTTTCCATGGAGGGTCGCATGACGGTATGCAATTTGGCCATCGAGGCCGGGGCCCGTGCCGGAATCATCGCCGTCGATGCCACGACGATCTCCTATCTCGAAGGGCGCCCGCATTCGCCGACGGGCGACGACTGGGCGCGAGCCGTCAGTTACTGGGAAACGCTATGTTCAGACGCGGACGCCCGCTTCGATCGCGTTGTCGAGATCGACGCCAGGGACATCGAACCTCAGGTTACCTGGGGCACCTCGCCGGAACAGGTGCTAGCGATTGGCGGCAAGGTACCGAACCCCATGGATGAGGCCGACCCGGCCCGGCGCACGAGCATCGAAAAAGCGCTCGACTACATGGGCTTGGCCGCCGGCACGCCGTTGACGGAGATCCCGATCGACAAGGTCTTCATCGGTTCCTGCACCAATTCGCGCATCGAAGACTTGCGTGCGGCGGCAGCCGTCGCCAAGGGAAAAACCATCGCCGCCAACGTGAAACTGGCGCTGGTCGTACCCGGTTCCGGCCTCGTCAAGCGCCAGGCCGAAGCCGAAGGACTGGACAAAATCTTCACCAACGCCGGGTTTGAATGGCGCGAACCCGGCTGTTCGATGTGCCTGGCGATGAATGCCGACCGACTTTCGCCGGGAGAACGCTGCGCATCGACGTCCAACCGCAATTTCGAAGGTCGTCAGGGTCCGGGCGGCCGCACGCATCTGGTCAGCCCGGCCATGGCCGCCGCTGCCGCCGTCGCCGGACATTTCGTCGACGTTCGCCAAATCTGACAGGAGATAGCCATGATTGCTTTTACCCGTTTTAGCGGTCGGGTGTGCCCGATCGAGCGCAGCAACATCGATACCGACGCCATTATTCCCAAGCAGTTCCTCAAGTCGATCAAGCGCACGGGCTACGGGCCCTATCTGTTCGACGCCTGGCGCTATACCGACCACGGCGAGCCCGGCATGGATTGCGCCCGACGCCCGACGAATCCGGATTTCGTGCTCAACAAACCCCGTTATCAGGGCGCCGAGATCCTGCTTGCCGGCGACAACTTCGGTTGCGGATCGAGCCGGGAACACGCGGCATGGGCCATTGAGAATTATGGCTTTCGCGTGATCATCGCGCCGTCCTTTGCCGACATCTTCTTCTCCAATGCCTACAAGAACGGTTTGCTACCTATCGTGGCACCGAGCGAAACAGTCGATCGCCTCTTCCTTGACTGTGTCGACATTGACGGTTACGCGCTCGACGTGAATCTGGTTGACCAGACCGTGACGGCACCTTCCGGCGTGAGTTTCCACTTTGACATCACGCCACACCGCAAGCACTGCCTGCTCAACGGCCTGGACGAAATCGGTCTGACGCTGACGCACGCTAATGACATCCGCGTTTTCGAGGCGCAACGAAAAGCCATGCAACCCTGGTTGTTTGGCTGATCGGATGTGACGGGAATTCAAGTTGCTGGATTCCCGCGTCACTCTGAGTCGTCAATAAGCCCACAGCCCGATTCTAGGTGACGGGCGTGCCGACTGCAGGCGTCAACGGCTGCGCATGTGGAGGGGCAAGATTGCTTCCGATGCTTCATTCGGTATTCGCGGTGCGCATTCCGCTAATACCCGCCTAATTTTTACCGATTACTGTGGCAGCGTCGCGTTGGTTTTTTGGCGAGCATGCGACGCACATCACAAAGAATCGAATCGAGTTAGTTGAATAGGCGATGGCGCATCGCTCCGTCAAGATTGGGAGTCAATATGGATATCCGGTTACCTGCCTGGCTACGCGTAGATATCCTGCTTACCGTCTTCACCTGTGCGATCGTTTTCTGCAGTCTGAACCGCGTTGATCTCGCCGAGTCGACGGAGCCCAGAGAGGCTGGTGTCGCAGCAGGTATGCTGCAGTCTGGGCAGTTTCTTGTGCCAACACTAAACGGTCGCCCGTTTCTCGAAAAGCCCCCGCTCAGCTATTGGTTGCAAGCCGCGTCAATCGATACGTTTGGTTATAAGCCATTTGCCCCGCGGCTACCGTCCGCCTTGGCGGGAATAGCGACCGTACTGATCTTCGTTTTTTTCCTACGAAAGTCACCCTATCAGCGTTGGCTGGTATTGATTACCGGAACGCTGTTGATCACCATGGCATCGTTTTTCGGCTACACCAGGACCGCCGGGCAGGATACCTTGCTGTGCTTTGGAATCTCGCTAGCCTTGTTGTCTTTCTATTTCGTTCGTGAGAGTCCTAATAGGTCACTCTGGGTTCTATTTTCCATCGGGATTGCCATTGCCACGATGACGAAAGGTATTGTTGGACTCGCAATTCCCGGATGTGTAATTTTCACGTACTTGCTTTATGAAACGTTAAGCGTTAACAAAAGGTTCGCCATTGCGGACTGGATAAAACCAGCGGGCTTTGCGCTTCTTGGCCTTTTGCCGATCTTGCTCTGGTTGCTGCTTCTATTCAATGCCCAAGGTGCAGATGCAGTCAAAGAAATCGTTTGGGCAAACAGCGTCGGACGATTTTCTGGCGACTATTCGCAAGGTGCGCATGCGGAGCCGTTCTATTACTACTTGAAGTACATCCCCAGCACCTATCAACCCTGGACTCTGCTGGTGTACTTGGCGCTGTTTTTCTCTTTCAAGAAACCCGACAAGTACTTTGGCAACCGATCCATGTTCTTCGCAATCTGGATTATTGCCTCCATCAGCTTGCTATCTCTGTCAGCCGGGAAACGTCCCTCCTATTTGCTCATGCTGTACCCTGCGGCAGCGGCACTAGCGGCGCATTTCATCGTTGCAAGAATTGCCAGTTACGTTGAGGGGGGCGCGCGCTTACCGTCGGCAGCCTTGAAATGGCTTGCTGTCTTTTACGCAGTAGCGCTTTCAGCATTACCTCTCGCGATATCGCTTGTTCTGATGAAAAACGGGCATCGGATGTTGGCGGCTGGGACAACAGTTTTTGCCATTCCACTGATACTTGTCATCTGGAGATCTGCGATTGGGCGGAGTTGTTTCAATCTTGTGACGAGTTGCGCCGGTGTCATTTTCATAAGTTATACCGCCTACTACAGCTGGGTTGCGCCGGAAAAACTGCTGAGCAGCTCTGCAAGACTGGTAATGGAAAACCTTGCGAATTTCGAACGCGAAGGTCACCCGGTTGTTCTGTTTCAGCCCACCGAGCGAATGGAAGGTGCTGCTTCGTATTACCTCAAACATCGAGTTCCCGCCATCGTTAGTGAGGGCGCTCTAGTCGAGGTTCTGAGTGCGCAGCCCAGCACGGTCATATTGGTTTCCGATCCAAGTACAAAGGGCATGCGCTCACTTAAAGACCTGTTGCAAGTGAACTATGGCAACACCCGTTATCACTATTTGACGAGAGGTTAGAAAATCAGCTTTCGGATCGATCCGTTCGTCGGGTTTTTTGCCCAGTAACGACACGTCGTCATGTTCGGCGGGGCTGCCGGCAGTGTTTGTCGATAGTTTCCGATCACTACTGGTCCGGCAAACTGATATTTGAAATCCGTTCGCCCTGAGATTCAAAGGGTGAGCGAGCTTCGACAGGGCGGGCCTCTATGTTTCTCTAAGGATATATGCCCTGGGAACCGCACCCCAAGGATACTTCCTGCGGGGCGCATAGAACGGCGTTCCACAGCAGTCCTGCTCGCAATCCAAATGAATACGCCGACCTCCAGAGGCATGTGGTATAGATCGCCGTTCTATGCGTCTCTCAGGAAGTTGTCCAAAGGAAGTGCAGAGCACCCTTGGGGTAAGGCTTCTAGCCTTTGTAGGTCGGAAAAGCGAAGCGCCTTCCGACGTTTGACGTTTGCTTCTACTGGCCAAAAATCTGTCCATCGTCGGAAGACGCTTCGCTTTTCCGACCTACGCTACGTTCCGACAATCTTTCTGCCGTATCGCAGACCGTTCAACCCCGAACGCGGTTAAGACATAGTCGACCCAACACCCAGGCGAAGTTTAGCCGGAATGCAGATGGCGGATTTCAGGACTGCCGGACTAGCTAACCGACTCGTTGATTGGGCCGTAGGCGGCCATGAAGACATTGATGGCGCGATCGGTAATCGGCTTGATGTCTTCCGGGCTGACTTCGCCCAAAACGTGTAGCAGAAAGCGCTCGGAAAGCTCCGATTGCAGCAGGCCGTTGAGATGCAGCGTCGCAATATCCGGGTCGGCTTGTCGAAGTCTGCCGAGACTCATTTGCGCCGAAAGAAACTCGGAAATCAATTTCATGCTGCGCGAGAAACCGCCCTCGTACATGAGACGACCCAGTTCGGTCCGTCTCGACTCGGATATGGCCAAATGACGAAGTGACTGAATCTCGGGCGAATAAAGAAAGTTGAGGAGGCTCTCGCCGAAACGACGTAGCGATTCCTCAATGTCATCCGTCGTTGCATCGATGGCTTGATGCGCGGCCTCGAATTCGACGTCGAGCGACATACCCATGGCCTCAAGAAACAACTCTTCTTTCGACGCGAAGTAGTTGTAAAGCGTCTCCTTGGAACCACCCACCCGAGCGCGAATCTCCGACATGGATGTCCGTTCGAATCCCAGTTCGCGAAATGCCTGGGCGGCGATTTCAAGTATCGCCTGTCGCTTCTCTTCCTTCTTCGTTCTCACGCTGACTCCCTCAACACCGAACCGTATCGACGATCAAAACGTCCGGTCGTTGATTTTATCCAAAGACTGCTATAAATTATAACCGTACCGAACGGTACGGTACCGGTCGCGAAACTATGGGAAACATCACATGCCCGCCCAGCTATCGTTTCTTAAGTCGTCGAGAAAAACCAATGCACTCGCTGCTGTTCCGGTACGGGCGCGCGGGGTTGTCTGCCGAACACAAATCCTGTTTCCCGCCGCTGCTGTTGCCTGGCTCGAGCAATGCGGGTGGCAATCGCACAGCGATCCGCGACTTGCGGTGTCGGCATGAAGGGCTTCCTTCACGGACATTCAGCTCCGGTCAGCAACGACTACCGTATTCACGCCGATCCCAAGGACCTGCGCGAGTACGATGCCTTTGGACCGTGGGTCTATCCGATCAATACCTATGACGACGTACCGCGCCACTTCCGCGCTTGGTACGACGAGCTTCATTCGGCCACCTTCTTTCTCAAAGTTCCCGTCAATGCCGAGCGTAGCGCGATGCGACCCGGCATGGATCTGTACCGTTCCGTGCTGGCGGTCTACCCCGAACGGATCGTGGTTCTTGACTGGAACGGATCGAGCGTCATTCGCCGCGACATTGACATGGACACGATCCAGGCCGTGCGTATGTCCAGTGATCTGCTGCCGTCCGAGCTGTCGCTTTATATCGCCGACGGCGGAATGGTCAGGCTGGATTACAACGCCGTATCGAGCCATGAGATCGAGAAAGTGGTCGACTATCTGCGCGAACGAATGATCGCCAGCCGGGCCTCATCGAATAGATCCAAAGCGAACGAACCCGGCCGATCGGGTGATGGCATTCGTGACCATTACTATCGTGGGGTGTGGTCGATGCGCTCTCGCCGTGTCCCGTCCTTGCGCATCCTGCACTGGGAACCCCCAGGCATCAGTTGCCGACGTCACGCAGGCTGGGGCCGATCGAGCCTGGGCTGCCTGGTGCTGGACGAGGGCGACGATCTGGTCGTGATCAGCCGAGGACAGTTCATGCGCAGTTGGCGTGAAACGGTGTACTCCCTGGCCGACCTGTATATTCCCTGGGCCACGCTTCAGTCAGCAGAACTGATCCAAAAACCTTCCGGGCGTAAACGCTTCATTCCGACTGTCCGGCTCACGCTTAAAGGGCATATTGTCGACCTTGAGTTGTTCGCACCGGCCAGCGAGCTCCAGCAACTTGTCGCGGCAATTGCTGGCCGGGACACGGGTCAAGTCCTGCGGCAATAGGGGCTGTAGGGCTGCGACGGACGAGCCATCACGCGACCGGTTTATCCGTCAGCGTCATCGGACCGTTCAGGGCCTGCTCCACCGGTCCGTGTTTCAAGCCTTGCAGTCCCGTCGTGCCAGTGCCGTCGCCGGTACCCGAACAACGAGAGCCGGGCCGCGATGAGCGGACCCAGTCTGGGCTTCCGCCGACCGTTTCAGCGTCGCCGTCTGGATCAACAGCGCGCTCACAACCAGCACAAGGCCGGCGATTTCATGCGGCTCCGGGGTTTTGCCGAGGGCCACACTCATCAATACGGCCGACACCGGCACGACATTGAGGAATGCCGTGCCGGTAACCGCGCCCATGGTCTTGACGCCGAAGTTGTACGCCAGCACGGCAAGCACCGATGGCACGGCAGCGATGTAGAGCAGTGCATGCCAGGAGACGGCCAGGTCCGCCAATGTGGGGACGACGGCCAGGGAGGTCGCGGCACCGACCAGAGCTGTCAGCAGCAGTAAGGGCCACGCGGCGACCGCCGTCAGTGCCGAGTATTCAAGCACGCTCAGCGACGGAAGCCGGGCGCTGCCGCGGGTGTAAGCGATCCAGCCGAGAGTGCCGATCAAGGCCAGCAGATCGCCGATTGCCGCGCTCCCGTCGCTCGCGCCGACCATGAGCACACCCGAAACCGTAACTACCCCCAGCAACGCCATTGCGCTGCTCAACAGTACGGTCTGCGTCGGCTTGATGCCGTCGAGTAGCCAGCGCAGCAACTGGGTTGTGATGGGCATCGTGGCGATAATCACTGCGCCGTGTGAGGGAACAGAGTGCGCCAGCCCGACCAGCACCAGCACGCTGAAGAAGCCATAGCCGGCGAAGCCCATCAACGCCAGGCGCGGCCCGTGCCGGCGCAGCTTTCGCCAGGCCGATCCGTCCCGCCATGTGATCAGCATGGCAAATGCGGCCGTAGCCAGGGTGTACCGGATGAACGTAAACCAGACGGGGTTCACGTGGGTGAGGACGGGCTTGCCGACGAGGAACAGACTACCCCAGGCCATGGTTGCAACGAGCAGTCCCAAGATACCCAATACGCGTGGATTCAACGTCATGATACGCAACTCCTGTGTTTCAAAAATGGAGGTTCGAGTCTGGTCGGGCGGGTGCGTCAAGTCCATTCGCAAATTTCTTGGGGGCTTCAGAATTTCCGAACTGACAGCGTGTGCATTAGCCATCACAATGCGCACATGGAGCTTTATCAACTGAAGACTTTCGTGGTCGTGGCCCAGGAGCACAGCCTCACGCGGGCAGCCGAGCGCGTGTTTACCAGCCCACCCGCGGTCAGCGCGCAGATCAAGGCGTTGGAAGATGAACTCGGCGTAAAGCTGTTCCACCGCACGGCGCGCGGCATGGAGCTCACCGAAGCGGGTACCCACCTGCTTGAAGAGGCCGAGCGCACACTCGCCTCGGCCGGTCGCCTGCGTTCAGCCGCCGCGCAGATTCGCGGCGAGGCCAAAGGTGTCGTACGGCTGGGTGCGGTCAGCGACCCGATATCGCTGCGCATGGGCGACATCCTGGTCGATCTCGCCGAACACCATACGCAGGTGACCCTGCAGTTGCACCAGGGTCTCTCCTTCCAGGTGTTGGCCGACATACAACGCGGGGACCTCGATTGCGGCTACGTCATGAGCGACCTTGAGGAAGCGGACGGTCTGCAGATACAGAGGCTGGGCGTGATCGATCTGGTCGTTGCGTTGCCTTTGGCCTTGGCCGAGTCCCACCCCGACCTTTCGCTCAATCAACTCACTCGCTTGCCGTGGGTCGGCACGCCGAAATCCTGCCTGTTGCGTCGCCATCTCGAAAGCCTGTTTGCCTCGGTGGGTCGCGAGTTCCAGGAAGGGACTCTCGCCAACACGGAGGGAACGGTAAGGAGCATGGTCGCCAGCGGACTGGGCGCGGGCATCGTGCGCCTGGACCAGGCGCTACAGGCCGAGCGTTTGGGCGAATTGAAGATCTGGAGCGGCTGGCGCGCCCATACCTGGATTTGCTGGGCGTCTCCACCGGAAGCAAAATGCTCCGACGCCGTGCTGGCCGTCCGTAGCGCCGTTTTGGAGGCCTGGGAAGGAAGTGCTTCGCGCACATGACCACGCTCCGTCCAGGAATACGGTGTGCTCTGCAAGGCCGCACGATCACAGGCAGCATGACAAAAGAATCCCATTGACGTCGGCGGCAAGCGGGTTGGGGCGATCTACGAAGTAACAGTCGCTAACGATGACCACGCGGCATAACCGCCTTTCAATGGCCGTACGGACAAATAACCCTCAGCGAGCAAGCGACGTGCGGCCTGGACGGCACCTGCGTCTTCGGGACAAGCGCACAGGGTGACGATAAGCTGGTTCTTGGGCCACTGACCAACGGCTTCGAGGAGTTGATCATGCTTGGCGAGGGTTGCCCCAACGATCATCCCGGTTTCGGCAACGGCCTGGCTCGCTCGCAGGTCAAGAACCAACAGCGGCTGTTGAGCGTCTTTGATCGCCAGGAGCTCACCGGCAGTGATGTGAGGTAATACCGACAGTTTCCGGAATCGATATTTCTGCCAGAGTTTCCAGCTCGGCCAGGCGGCGAGCAGGAGCGCAATGACCGTTACGGT
>Ga0316604_10001395_pt1 | contig 21543 bp, 19 predicted proteins | sample OWC_soil_day20_C_FD_207650 | JGI IMG/M metagenome (GOLD analysis project Ga0316604, IMG submission 207650) | Wetland soil microbial communities from Old Woman Creek delta, Ohio, United States - OWC_soil_day20_CT | ecosystem: Environmental > Terrestrial > Soil > Wetlands | place: USA: Ohio...
ACCTGCGGCTGCGCCTTCATCATGCAGGTCTCGGGCGTATCGTCGAAGCCGTGGCAGATACACCGGAAGGGACGCAATGTATAAAGGCACTCGCCTCAGCCTGGGGCGACGGCAACTTCTCCGCTATGCCGGCGCCTCGCTGATTCTTTCAGTGTCGCCGCTGGCCGGCGCCGCAGCCAAGCTGCCCTCCGTGCTGGCCGTGCGCATCTGGCCGGCCGCCGATTACACCCGCGTTACCCTCGAGCACGACGCGCCGCTCAAATACACCCATTTCACCGTCGAGAATCCCGACCGTCTGGTCGTCGATATCGAAGGCGTCGAATTCAACAGCGTCCTCGACAGCCTGGCGCGCAAGGTGGCGACCGATGATCCCTACATCAAGCTGCTGCGGGCCGGCCGCTTCAAGCCGGGCGTCGTCCGCCTGGTGATGGAGCTGAAGACCAAGGCGACGCCGCAGGTCTTTGAACTGAAGCCGGTCGGTGAGTATGGTCACCGGCTGGTCCTCGATGTGTACCCGGTCAATCCGCCGGATCCGATGATGGCCTTGCTGGAAGGGCGCAAGGATGCCGTCGAGCCGCTGAAGATGGAGCAGGATTTCCAGATCGCGGAGAAAAAACCGGAAGAACCGGCGCCCAGGAAGCAAGTCGAGGCGCCGGAGGTGCAGACCAGCAAGAAATCCGGCAAGCCGATTGTCGATCGTCTGGTCACCATCACCCTCGACCCCGGTCATGGCGGTGAAGACCCGGGGGCAATCGGCAAGGGCGGTTCCTACGAAAAGAACGTGACGCTCGAAGTGGCCAAGCGCCTGAAGGCGCGGATCGATGCCGAGCCGAACATGCGGGCGGTGCTGACGCGTGACTCCGACTTTTTCGTGCCGCTGCAGATGCGGGTGCAAAAGGCGCGGCGCGTGCAGTCCGATCTCTTCCTGTCGATCCATGCCGATGCCTGGATCAAGCCCGATGCCCGCGGCTCGTCCGTTTTTGTTCTCTCCGAAAAAGGGGCGTCGAGTACGCAGGCCCGCCTGCTTGCACAGCGCGAGAACGAAGCCGATCTGGTTGGTGGCGTCAATCTGGGGGCCAAGGATCTGTTCCTGGCGCGCACCCTGCTCGATTTGTCGCAGACGGCCACGATCAACGACAGCCTGAAGCTGGGCAAATACCTGCTCGGTGAGCTGGGAGCGGTCAATACCCTGCACAAGAACAACGTCGAACAGGCCAGCTTTGCCGTACTGAAGGCACCGGATATTCCCTCGGCCTTGATCGAAACCGCTTTCATCTCCAATCCGGAGGAGGAGCGGCGGCTCAATGACGACGCCTATCAGGAAAAACTGGCCGAGGCCATCGTGCGCGGCATTCGCCAGTATTTCATCAAGCATCCGCCCGGCCCGAAGTCCCGGCTGGCCGCGCTCGGTTAACTCGGCTTAAAACAGTTCGACGTCGCCTTTGGCGACTTCCCTGGCGACCAGTCGGCCGTCGGCGATCAACGATTCATAGCCGCAGACCTGGTTGCGCCCTTGGCGTTTGACGTAATAGAGCGCCTCGTCGGCGCGGTCGATGACATCGGTTGGCGTGTCGTTCGGCAGCAGGCGGCTGAAGCCGATGCTGACCGTGACGTGGCCGATCCGGCTGAAAATCTGCTGCTCGACGGCGTTCCTGAAGCGCTCCAGGGTGGCGGCGGCGGATGCTTCATCGGTCGGCTGCAGCAGGGCGATGAATTCTTCGCCGCCGAAGCGGAAGAGTTGATCGTCGAAACGGAATGTCTGGCGCATGACCTGTGCCAGCATGATCAGCACCTCGTCGCCGATCAAGTGACCGAAATTGTCGTTTACGCTTTTGAAATGGTCGATGTCGCAGACGGCCAGCCAGTGGCTTTCCTGGCCTGAAATACCGCGCCGGCGCATGGGGTGCTCCTGGGCTGGCTGCTCCGGCGCTTCGTCGACGGCGGCTTTGCCGAGCAGTTCGAAGAGGTGCTTGTCGAAGGTCTTGCGGCTGGCCAGGCCGGTCAGGGTGTCCGATTCGCCGTATTCGAGCAGCGCGATATGGTTGTCGAAGTATTCGATCAGCCCCATCAGCGAGATGCGCAAGTCGGCTGAAAACTCTTCGGTGAGCGACAGGTCGAGCATGTAAATCGGTTCGTTCAGCCGGTTTACCGGAAAGACGATCCGGTGCGAGCTGTCGGCCAGCGGTTCGAGGACGGCGGAAAGCTCCTTGCGGCAGCGCTGGAGCAGTGGGTCGCGCTCGATTGGCTGGCAATATTGGTGATCCGGCAGGTAGGCGTTATGCACGAAGCGCTCGTTCGATCGCCAGCCGGCGCAAGCGAAGACAACCGTTTTGCCTTTGCTCGCATAGCACCGGTAAATGGTCAGCGCCTGCGGATGGAAGAGATTGACCATCGCATCAACCACGGCCGCGTTGATCTCGGTGCGGTCGCGGCACGACGAGATTTTGACGATATGGCTGATCAGATCGAGCATTAAGCGGTAGGTAATCGAGGCAGATGGGGAGCCGCCGATTATAGCGACACGGGGGCGAGATCCCGGCGCTTAACTGCTGGCACCCGCCTTATTGATCTTTGATGGTTGGCGGCGGGTGTAGGCCGTTATAATTCAACGTTTTCCTCGCCAGATAGCCCATGCGCGTCTTCCGCGGTCATTCGCGTCCCGTTCCTGCTCCGGTTGTGCTTGCCATTGGCAATTTCGATGGCGTACACCTTGGCCATGCCGCCCTCGTCAAACAGCTGGCCGAGGCGGCGGCCCGCCTGCAGTTGGCGCCGACGGTGCTGACTTTCGAGCCGCATCCGCGCGAGTTTTTCGCACCGGAATCGGCGCCGGCGCGCCTGTCGACCCTGCGCGAGAAGCTGGAGCTGCTTACCGACTGCGGTGTCAGTCAGGTCATGATCAGCCCGTTCAATGCGGCTTTTGCCGCGCTGACGGCCGATGAGTTCATCGAACAGGTCTTGGTACGCGGTTTGCGCGTCCGGCATTTGATCATCGGTGACGACTTCCGTTTCGGCCGCGGCCGGACCGGCGATTTTGCGCTGTTGCAGATGGCCGGGCAGCGTCTCGGCTTTACCGTCGAAGCGATGGGCAGTGTGCTGCTCGATGGCGAACGGGTGTCGAGTTCCGGCGTGCGCCGGGCGCTGGCGGCGGGCGACATGGCCCATGCGGCGCGTCTGTTGGGCCGTCCCTACATCATGGATGGCCAGGTCACGCATGGCGACAAGATCGGCCGCCAGCTTGGCTTCGCGACGGCCAATCTGCGCATCAAGCACAACCCCTTGCCGATGAGCGGGGTATTTGCCGTTGAAGTCGGCGGCTTGGGCGACAAGCCTTTACCCGGCGTTGCCAATCTCGGTATTCGCCCGACGGTGGGCGGCACACGCCCGCTGCTGGAAGTGCATCTCTTCGATTTCGACCGCGATATTTACGGGGCGCACATCTCGGTGCGCTTCGTGCATAAATTGCGCGCCGAACAACGCTTTCCCAATTTCGATGCCCTCAAGGCGCAGATCGCGGCAGACGCCGTGGCGGCCCGGGCATTTTTCAAGCTGTGAGCACGCAAAATGGCTGATTACAAAGATACCCTGAACCTGACCGACACCGCTTTCCCGATGCGCGGTGACTTGCCGAAGCGCGAGCCGCAATGGGTCGCCCAATGGCAGGAGAAAAAACTCTACCAGCGTATCCGTGAAGCCTGCGCCGGCCGGCCGCGCTTCGTGCTGCACGATGGCCCGCCCTACGCCAATGGTGACATTCACATCGGTCATGCGGTCAACAAGATCCTGAAGGACATTATCGTCCGCTCGAAGACGCTGTCCGGCTTCGATGCGCCTTACGTGCCGGGCTGGGACTGCCACGGCCTGCCGATCGAGCACCAGATCGAGAAACTGCACGGCAAGAACATCCCGGCCGACAAGGTCCGCGAACTGTGCCGTACCTACGCCGCCGAGCAGGTCGAGCGTCAGAAGAAGGATTTTATCCGCCTGGGCGTGCTCGGCGACTGGGGCAATCCCTACCTGACGATGAACTACTCGGCCGAGGCCGGCGAAATCCGCGCTCTGGGCAAGATTCTCGAGCAGGGCTACCTCTATCAGGGCCTGAAGCCGGTGAACTGGTGTCTCGACTGCGGTTCGGCGCTGGCCGAGGCCGAGGTCGAGTACGAGGACAAGCATTCGCCGGCGATCGACGTCGCCTTCGAAGTGCATGCCAATCATGCCGAAAAGCTGGCCACGGCCTTCGGCCTGACCCATTTGCGCGGCCCGGCCTTCGCCGTGATCTGGACGACGACACCGTGGACCTTGCCGGCCAACGAGGCGGTCAGCGTCCATCCGGAACTGACCTACGACCTGATCGAAACCGAGAAGGGCGCCCTGATCCTGGTCCGCGAACTGGCCGAAGCCGCGCTCAAGCGCTACGGCCTGGAAGGCACCGTCATTGCCTCCTGCACCGGCGACAAGCTCGACCAGATCCTGCTCAAGCACCCGTTCCAGCCGCGCGACGTGGCCATCATCTGCGGCACGCACGTCACCACCGAAGCCGGTACCGGCCTGGTGCACACGGCACCGGCACACGGTGTGGACGACTACAACATCGGCAAGAAATATGGTCTGCCGGTCAATAACCCGGTCGGCAACGACGGCCGCTTCATCAGCACGACGCCGGCACTGGCGGTCGGCGAACTGGCCGGCAAGACGGTCTGGGAAGCCAACCCGCTGGTGCTGCAGGAACTCGAGTCCTGCGGTCGACTGCTTAAAAACGAGAAAATCCAGCACAGCTACCCGCACTGCTGGCGCCACAAGACGCCGATCATCTTCCGGGCGACGACGCAGTGGTTCATCGGCATGGAGAACCGCAAGGACGAGAGCGAGCCGACGCTGCGCTGGATCGCCGAGCGCGCCGTCGATGAAACCCAGTTCTTCCCGGCCTGGGGCCGTGCCCGTCTGGAAGGCATGATGAAGACCCGGCCGGACTGGTGCGTATCGCGCCAGCGCAACTGGGGCGTGCCGATTCCCTTTTTCCTGCACAAGGAAACCGGGCTGCCGCATCCGCGTACCGCCGAACTGGTCGAACTGGTCGCCCAGCGCGTCGAGAAGGCCGGCATCGAAGCCTGGTTCAGCCTGGATGCCGCCGAATTGCTCGGCGCCGAGGCGGAGCACTACGTCAAGATGAAGGACACGCTGGATGTCTGGTTCGATTCCGGCACGACCCACTGGCACGTGTTGCGTGGTTCGCATGCTGCCGAGTCGACCTATCCGGCCGATCTTTACCTCGAAGGTTCCGACCAGCATCGTGGCTGGTTCCAGTCGTCGCTGCTGTCCGGTTGCGCGATCGATGGCCGCGCTCCGTACAAGGCGCTGCTGACGCACGGCTTCGTCGTCGATGGCAAGGGCCACAAGATGTCGAAGTCGAAGGGCAACGTCATCGCGCCGCAGCAGGTGTCCGACAAGATGGGCGCCGACATCCTGCGCCTGTGGACGGCGTCGACCGATTACTCCGGTGAACTGTCGATTTCCGACGAAATCCTCAAGCGCGTCGTCGAAGGCTACCGCCGCATCCGCAACACCTTGCGTTTCCTGCTCGCCAACCTGTCGGATTTCGATGCCGCCAAGGACATGCTGCCGGTCGAGCAATGGCTGGAAATCGACCGCTACGCGCTGGCCCTGACCCGCGAACTGCAAACGGATTGCCAAGCCGACTACGATCGCTACGAATTCCATCGCGTGGTTCAGGCGCTGCAGACCTTCTGTTCGGAAGATCTGGGCGGCTTCTACCTCGATATCCTGAAGGACCGTTTGTACACGACGGCACCCAACTCGGCCGCTCGCCGTTCGGCACAGTCGTCGCTCTGGCACATCCTGCAGGCTTTCACCAAGCTGATGGCGCCGATCCTCTCCTTTACGGCCGAGGAAGTCTGGCAGATCCTGACCGGTGACGCCGAGCAGTCGGTCATGCTGCACACCTGGCACGACCTGCCGAAGCCGGCCGGCGAGGGCGAACTGCTGGCCAAGTGGGCGCAGGTGCGTACCGTGCGGGCCGATGTCACCAAGGCGCTCGAAGCCTTGCGCGAAGCTGGGCAGATCGGCTCGTCGCTGCAGGCCGAGGTCGAGTTGCATTGCGCTGGCGAAAAGTTCGAGTTGCTGAACTCGTTGGGCGATGACCTCAAGTTCGTGCTGATCTGCTCCAAGGCCGGTGTCGTCAAGGCGGATGAAGAGAAACTGGTGGCACAGTCGTCGACACATGGCAAGTGCGAACGTTGCTGGCACGTTCGCGAGGACGTCGGGGCCAATGCCGAACATCCGACCCTGTGCGGCCGCTGCGTCAGCAACCTGCACGGCGAAGGCGAGGTCCGCACGCATGCCTAAGGCGGCGCACTGGTATGCGCTGGCCGGATTGATCGTCGTGCTCGACCAACTGAGCAAATGGATCGTGCTCGAGAACATCCGGCTCGGCGAGGTGCTTTACGTTGCGCCCTTCTTCAACTGGGTGCTGACTTTCAATCCGGGGGCGGCCTTCAGCTTTCTCGCCAACCAGTCGGGCTGGCAGCGCTGGTTCTTTGCCGCGCTGGCCGTCGGCATTTCCGGCTGGATCGCCGTCATGCTGCGCCAGCATCCACAGCAGAAATTGCTGTCGCTGGCCCTGACGCTGGTCATGGGCGGCGCGCTCGGCAACGTCATCGACCGTATCCGCTTCGGCGCGGTCGTCGATTTCATTCAATGGCATGCGGCTGGTTATTACTGGCCGGCTTTCAATATCGCCGATTCCGCCATTACGGTCGGCGCGGTTTTGCTTGTTTTCGAGCAGTTGACCGCAGCAGGCAAGAAAAACGAGGAGAAAAACCCATGACAGCGGTGTGTTCGGATAGTTACCTGACCCTGCATTACCGGATTACCACGCTCGATGGCGAGGAGTTCCTGTCTACCTTTGACATGAGCCCGGCCACCTTGCAGATGGGCAGCGGCCAACTGGCCGAAAACCTGGAATCCGTGCTGCTCGGCTTGCCGGCGCACGAGCGCTTTGTTTTCCAACTGGAGCCGGCGCAGGCCTTCGGCATGCACAACGAGCGCCTGGTCGAACGCATCGCCCGCAGCGGCCTGCCCACCGAAATGGAACTCAAGGAGAATTCCGTCGTCGAATTCACCGCCCCGAACGGCGGCACCTTCGCGGGCTTCCTGCGCGAGCTGGACTCGACGCACGCCCTATTCGACTTCAATCACCCGATGGCCGGAAAAACGATCCGCTTCGAGGTGGAAATTATCGGAATCATGTAAATGCAAGTCATCCTCGCCAACCCTCGCGGCTTCTGCGCCGGCGTCGAACGGGCCATCGCCATCGTCGAACGCGCCCTGGAAAAATTCGGCGCCCCGATCTATGTTCGCCACGAAGTCGTGCACAACAAATTCGTCTGCGACGACCTGCGTGCCAAGGGGGCGGTCTTCATCGAGGAGTTGAGCGAAGTGCCGGCCGGCAGCACGGTCATCTTCAGCGCCCATGGCGTTTCCAAGGCCGTCCGCGAGGAAGCCGATGCGCGCGGCCTGAAAGTATTCGACGCAACCTGCCCGCTGGTCACCAAGGTGCATGTCGAGGTTGGCAAGATGCGCAACCAGTCACGGGAGGTGGTGATGATCGGCCACAAGGGACACCCGGAGGTTGAGGGGACGATGGGGCAGAGTGGTGACGGGATGTATTTGGTTGAAACGGTCGAGGATGTTCAGCAATTGCAGGTTAAATTCCCTGAGCAACTTTCATTCGTAACCCAGACTACGCTCTCTGTTGATGATGCTTCAAGAGTAATTGATGCGCTTAAATCCCGTTTCCCGGATATTCAGGGGCCAAAAAAAGATGACATTTGCTACGCCACTCAAAATCGCCAGGATTCCGTAAAAGCGCTTACAGAACAATGTGATTTGGTGCTGGTTGTCGGTAGCCCAAATAGTTCGAATTCCCGTCGCTTGAAAGAGGTAGCAATAGCGCGTGGGGTTAGGGCCTATTTGATCGATGGTCCTGACGAAATTGAGGCAGGCTGGTTTGACGGAAAGAGCCGAGTAGGTGTGACGGCAGGTGCTTCCGCACCTGAGGTTCTCGTTTTGCGTGTGCTTGACCGAATCAAAGAGTTGGCTGATGCGACAGTTGTGCAAGCTAATGGTGCTGTTGAGGGCGTTTCCTTCCCATTGCCACGGGAATTGCTCAGCTAGAAATTTAGCATGGCCAAGTTGCGTAGAATGTATGCCTAACCTTGGTTAAGCATTGGATCCAAAAAAAACGCCGGTTCTGAGGACCGGCGTTTTTTGTTAAGTGACATATTTAGGCGTGCATTAGTCGTTGGTAATCTCTCTCCATGATACTCGGCGGGAAGATCCACCCGTTGGGTTGACTGGTGGCTTCTTGACCAAGGTGGTGCCATCATCCTTGGTGCCAGGGTAGTATCCCTGTGCATTATTACCCGTTCCACCCGAGCCGGAGCCGCTGGAGCCACCTGAGCCGCCTGAGGTCCGAATCAGTGCCAGTACCGTTCCATCAGGCAGGCGAACCAGGACGGGGCGAGTCGCAATGACATTGCCGAGGCTGGTGCTAACGACACCATCGGATCCGCTGACCGGGCCCCCACTCAGATAATCCACGCTGTAAAGCCAGCTGGCCGACCTGTCCGCCGAGGTTTCGCCGCAAGGTTCCACGCTGGCATTGTTCGGTGTGTTTGTCGTGAATACAAGGCTACCCAATGCCAGCGCTGGGTCAGTATTTGCACGCTCGCCAGCCGTCAGGAAGTCTATGTACCAGCCATTGTGGGTTGTCCAATTGACGCTTGCTGGGGCGGTGATTTTCCTGATGCTTTCCCCCGTGGTGCAGGATGTCTCGGTTGTACAGGTTGCTGCGACCAATGTTTGGGCCACGAAATTACTACTGGCCAGCCGCGGGTTGCCGTACGTTGTTGCGCCAAGATTGTCCTTCACCGCGTACATGGTTTGCGATTGGGTATTGGATACGTCGCTGACGCCCAGATAGCTACCTGTTCCGACAAAAACGACGGGTTTGCCATTGATCGTACTAACGATCGGTTTTGCGGTGATTGGTTGCCTAACTCCCAATGCATCTACGAAGGTGGTTAGGAGTTGAGCGTCGTAGCCTGTTGCACCAATATCATTATTGATGTCAAAACGCCACAGGTTACCCAGCATGTCGCCGCCATAAACAGCAGAGCTGGTGTTGTTTGTGTCTGCGGTCGTCGAGTGAGCAGCGATCTTGGCCAGACCGCTCGGAGTTGTTGCGCTGCCTGTGTTGGTACTGATGGTTCTGATCAGGCTGCCGGTGTATGCATCAAGCACGTAGAGCCGACCAATTCCATCTGGATTGTTGTACCCGGAGGTCAGCAACACGACCCATTGTCCGCTTCTCAGTTTGGTGATGCGGGGATTGCCGTAAGAATATCCCATGCTGGCGTCGCTGAACTCCCACAACAAGCTGGGATTGGCTGGATCGGTGATGTCGAGTGCAAAGTATCCTTTGCCGCCTCGGTTCAGGCCGCCAACAATAATGGTTTTCCACTGACTACCAGAACATGCTGTTGTTGGTGTGGTCGGGCAAATATCGCCAGTTTCCGGGGTGCCGTCGACAAGGTACTGGTGGTGTTGACTGTAGTTTTTATCTGCCAGGCGATACAGCTCAGGAAGGACCATTTCCGGAATATAAGCCCAGAGTTCCTTGCCGGATTCTGCGTCAAAAGCATGCAACATGCCGTCATTGCTGGCTGCGTAGACTGCGCCTGATCGCGAGGTCGTGAGCGTCTTGAAGTCGCTGTAACCGGGATCGGTGTAATTGAATAGTGAGGATTTAACGTAACGAGCCTCGGAGGAGACGATATCGCCCAGAACATGTTTGCGTTCTCTGAAGAAAGTGCCCTCGTTTGTACGTTCACCGCGTAGGTAGTTGACCAAGGCTTCCCCGGCTGCTCCACTGGTGGCGACAGTTGTATTGTCCTGTGCAGTGCTGCTAAGGCAAGAGCCGCCTGCTGGTGTGCAAAACTGAGAAAGTCCGGTCGATGGGGCGGTCGCAACGTAAGTGAGGTAAGGCTTGGTGAAATAAGCTTGTTGCCCCGAGGTCAGATTGCTCCAGGTGAAACTGATTAGGCCGCTACTGCCTTTGGTGTAAATGGTTCGTGAGGTCGGTGCTCCCGAGACATATGCTGAGTTGGTGTTTTGCGTATCCGTCGTGCTGAATGTGCTTGTCGATGTGTACGCTGTGATGACGTAGTAGCAAACGCCCGCTCTCGAGTAGACGCTACCGACCGAGTAATTGGTGTTAGCTGCCCAAGCCGTTGCGCAGGAACTTGGAGCATGGCTCACTATGGCTGTTTTGGCGGTGTCCGTCGTGCCGAACGTGGTGTCTGAAACATAGTCGGTATGGACACGGTAGCAGATATCACCATTTCGATAAGCATTACCCGCAACATATGACTTGGAGGCGACCCATTCCGTTGTGGCGCAATCGAGAAGAGTCATTGCCGACCAGTCCACCGATGGACTCAGATTCTGTGTCGTTGTATCGAAGCGTTGGCGGTAGAGTTCGCCATACCAGTCAGTCGATTTGTAATAGGAACTGAAAACATAATTGTCCCCGGCGCTGATATTCGGATTGCTACTGGCCGCAGCAGCCGACGTGCCTGGGCGTGGCGTGTCGACGATGGTTGCCAAGGTGCTGGCTAAGCCACTGGACAGCGAACTGGGGTCAGTCGCGCTGAAATAGGAGCCGCGACCATTGACAGCGGCGTGCCACAGGTCGTCGATATTGGCCGGGCTGTCTGATGATGGGTTTGGCCAGACACAGCGGTTCCCTGATGTCAGCCAGGAGCAAATGCCGTTGGTTGGGTCAGATGTCGTTCCTGTCTTTACCGAGAAAAAGTCACCATAAGTGTCCGACCAATAGCTTGGCGAGAAGAGCATCTTGCCTTGCGCGCCAAGCCCGAGCGTAAAGGTCGTCATGTGCTGCGTGGCAGCTACGTCCCGGCCGTTGGCCGCTACGTTGTTGGTGCAAAGATTGTTTGCCGTGGTTGCTGGCGCAATGGTCGGCCCGTCACAGGTGCCGGTGCCATCGCTGGCAGTCGGGCTGCGCAGATCGGTGTTGTAGTAATAGGCAGCAACGTCGGCCAACGTATTGGAGTTGCCCCCGCTGAGGGTGATCGTCTGGCATTCCTTTGCAGTCTCTACAGAGTAGTCGGGGCCGGTAGATTGAGCGACTGCGGTGCAGGTTGAGACTGTCGTCCAGCCGCTCCAGTTGCTGTATTGGCAGGCGGTTCGTGTACCGCCTGTGCTCCAGTTGGTAGCGCTACATGTACTGACATTGGTCCATGTTGGACCAGTCACTGCACAGTTCCGATACACCGTGGCATTGGTGTAATTGTTGGCAACGTAACTCGGGGAGCAGGTTGAGGTTGTCGCCGCTGCCGCCCAACTGTACTGACAATCAGTAAAGTTGCCGCCGGCATCCGGGCTGGTCACTGAACAGCTTGCAGTATCGGTCCATGCAGTTAGACCAATCGTCCGGCACTGTCGTCTATTGGTACCACTATTGTCCGCTGTGCAACTGCTAGTAGGCGTCCAAGCTGTCCAAGAACTGCCGCTGTTGCTGCTGGTCCTGGTTTGCAGTTGGCTGGTGCGCGTCTGCAGCGTACCTTGCTCGGCGCGTTGGGTTTCTGTCCTGGACTGCAGCGAACTTGTTCTTTCTTGCGTTGCCGCAACGCCACCGTCGTTATACGGGGCAGCCATCGAGCCGTCCTGATTGCCTATTGCCGTGGTTCCATCAAGTTTGAAACCAGCCGAGCCATTCCAGAAGCCATCAGTCGACAAAATTGTGTAGTTTTGTTGGCATGAAAACTGGAGTGGGTCGGTGACATCAACCCCGTTTAGTGTCGAGCCGTTGTACTTTCCAGCGTAGAGGCGGCCAGCCTTGGATAGCGCCTGACGTAAAGGAGTACCTGAGTTGGGGTTTGCAGCAAAGAGTTTGGTATACCAGGCGTTTTTTTGCGAGGTCTTGAATTCATCCAGATTCAGGAAGTCGCTTCCGGTGTTGTTGTTCAGGCTCATGTAGCCGACGCGGAAGCGGGAAACGTTGTTGGCGATGTCTGTGGTCGAGTCGATTCCCGCGAATGCACGGCTGGCCGCCGTTTTCAACAGTTGCATCCGGGTCCGGTAATAGGCGTACCAGTTTGCGTAGTTGGTCATTTCCTCAGCATAGGTGCAGGTTGTTCCAGAGCAATCCGTGCGGCCAATTGCCTTGCTTGTCGCCCCCGGGTAGGGATAGCTGGTGATATAGGGGGTAATGGTGTGACGCAGGTTCTCGCCAGGAATGGTGCTTGAGCTTTGATTGGGTGTTACAGCGGTATTCCGCCAGTTAGCCAATGGGATGTTGTCCCGGGCGAATGCTGTGGCGGCAATTGTCATTGAGCCGGTTTTGTCGATGCTCGGCGTGTCAGAGGTGCTGCTTGGCGCATAAATAGTCACAGTGGAGCCACTGACTGTCGCTATGTAGCCAACGGTCGTACAGTTGCCGGTTTGGACGTTTGTGCAATTGTTGACTGCCGTTCCAATGCGCGTTGCAACATCGGAGCTGGCGGTGGAACCGCTGGTTGCGGCTGACATGATCTGCAGGCCGCCGACGGTGATGCCGTTTACGACGGTTGAGTTGCTACCGGATACCGTGATTGTTGAAATACGTGGCGCCGGCATGCGTGGATACATGTTCGACGAATCCCAGGTCGCGCGGCATGTGGTCAGGTTGGCGGTTGAACACCAGCGCATGGAGGCGGGGTACGGGTAGCTGGTACTCGTCGAGCTTGCCGTAGTGCAACTTCTCAGGTCGGGCTTGTCGCAGTATTCGCCAGGAATGGTGACATAGGCATAGGCCGCGTTGCTCAGGTTCGTGGTGCTGGTACTCTGGACGCCGTAACCATCCACTTTGACTGCTTTCCAGTTCGGGGAAGTGCTGGATGCGGATGAATCCCCTCCCGTTGCCGTTGAAACCCCGGTCATTGACGGATAGGTCGTGGTATTCAGCGTACCGTTCGCGTCATACATGATGGGCGGTTGGTAGCGAACGGCGGGGTTGTAAGCCACGCCGTTGAATGCGCTGTTGTAGCGCATATAGGGGGGCATGCCGCTATTGACCGCACTGTTGTAGTTTGTAGGTCGGTAATCGGCGTTGTAGGCTTCGTACCAGGTAGCCTGATCCGGCATGCCATCCCAGTCCATACTGCCGGAGTCATCAAGGACGAACAGAATGTTGGGCTTGACGTCCACGGATGATGGCGCGAAGTAGGTACTTAATGGGACTGTCGAGAGATCAGTTTGTGCAGCTTGGCCGTTGATCGTCAGGCCTAGGAGTGCAATCAGGAGACTGCTCTTGTTGAGAGGTGATTTGATGTTCATGGCAATCTCCTGGTCAATCTGTTTATGCTTGGATTTTTGGGCGCCAATAAAACAAACTTGGTCATATCGTCACCATTGCTTGGACAAAGCTGACGGTGTTACGCGGACCAGCGATACGGACTGTGATTCGGTAATAAATGGCTGAAGGGGAGGTGAGCGCGATTTCCCCCCCTTCCTCTCCCGAGCCGCCTGCCACTGACGCGACAATCGATGCAGAACAATTTGCTCCGCCTGTCGAGGAGCCAGAGTTTGCGCACATGCGGTCGATAATGAATGAAACGGTATTACCGGAAGCATCTGTTGCGAGTGTGCGGATTCTCGCTGCGGGCAAGCTGTTCCAGTAAGCTTCCCATGTTTGTCCGGCGACTGGGCTGCGGTTGGGGTTGTTGCCGTTGGCGGAATAGCCTGCATTGGCCACGTCGTTGTTTAACAAGGCTGTATTGGCCTGCAGCCAGGCGAATGCCGTTTCAATACCTGTATCACCGGAGTGCGTCGCGGCCTGCCTGAAGGCGAGATTGCCTGCGATTATGTTGGTGAGATCAGTCGAGCGAATAAGTGCGATGCCGCCCAGGGTCATCACAATCAGTACGATTAGGGCGATCAGCAAAACCACACCTTTTTGTGCGCGTGGGGGCGTGACCGATTGTTCTGGACAGGTAAGTGTGCTTAGCATCCCGTGATTGCTCCCATCCAGGCAACATTACGAATCGGCGCGGTCGTTTCAAAGACCCGATAGCGGTACTGCTGCCATTCGCTTTGCACTGGAAGCGCGTTGACCGACAGATCGATGGGGGTCGCTATGCTGCCACTGCCGGGCGGATTGTCCGAGTTTGTAGCTGCCCACCTAGGAGCGGCCATCGTAACGCCGTTTCCGTTCGAGTCCCTTTTTTCGAACTGGGCGCTACGCGCCACCAAAGCAAAGCGTATCGCCGAAGTTCTTGCCCAGCCGCAAGCAGTTGTCGGGGTTGTCTGGTTGTATGTGTCGACGACTCCGTCCATGACGCCCGTTGTATCAAGTCCGTACTGTGCTCGAAGACTAACAACATTGCTAACAATTGGCCGCCAGATTGCTTGATCCGAGGTTTTGCTGGCATCACCGCAATTGCTGGCCATGTAATCGCAGACGGTTAGGTTTCCTGAGCGAACGGCGTAAGCCAGAAATCTGGGAGTGCCACCTAGATTGTAAAGTGCTGTGCCGGCTTGAGAGTTTGATAGTTGAATGACTGAGGCGGCGACTGACTGGACAGTTGCAAGAACCAGTGTGGTTGCGCCACAGGTGGCTGGTGATGCAATGACCCGGTCATTCTGCTTCAACATTCCTGTTCCAGTAATCGTGTAGGTGGAACCACTTTGGTTGTTGACGCTATAGCCATCCGGTTGGTCATCGCCGTTGCCATAAGACACCAAGAGTGTGTCTGTGTTGGTGTCTCCGGCGGGAATGACTGCTGCTGCGGGATTGATGATTACTGGCGCGAAGGGGATGGGGGAGCCATTTGGTAGTTGCAGGTTGCAGCCCATTAGGCGTGTGTTTGCAAATCCATGACCGCTGCGGGAAATATTGCGCTGGATGGCGTCAAGGGCTATTACGGCATTGTTTTGTGCATCGCTACCTGCAGTCGTCGTCCGTTTGCGTTCTTCGGAAAGTGCATAAACCTGCATCATCACAATGATGCCCAGCATTCCGATCAACAGGCCAACCATGATCTCTATCAGGCTGAAGCCCGAGTGGCGGTGCATATAAATTCGGTTTTTTGTTTTCACTTCCAATTCCTTCACCGGATCTGGGCGATAGCCACAAAGTTGTGAGGTGTGGTGCCTGCTGGCTCATTGGGAGCCCTCCAGAAGAGCGTTACCGTCGCTATGCCTTGAGCGTCAATGGCTATTGTCGGCGCTGTTGCTGAGTTGGCAACAACACCCGGTAAGGTGCTGACAACTCGGGCTAGCCAAGTGTTATAAGCAGTGCCGCCAGTATTGAAATTCGTTTGCAGAATCGCTGTAGTTCTGTTGCTGACCCACATCTGGCTGATGACGTCATTGGCTAACAGGGCTGCCTCGGAGCGGTATCGCGCATCGGTTGATTGCTTGATCGCTGTGGCTTGGAGACCCACCAAGGCCAGAACACCGAGGGAAAATACAAGAATCGCCAGTAGCGCCTCAAGAAGAACTATGCCTGACTGGTGGTGGATGGGCTTGTATTGACTGGTCATTTCAACATCCCTGGGGGTCGGGGTTTGGGAGGGCAGGGTTGGGGTTTACTCGGGCAGGGTCGCACATGCGAATCTGGCCACCGGTCGTGACAGTGACGCGCAGGCATCTCATTTCGTTAGCAGAACAGTTACCACCCGTGGGGTTGGTGATATCGATGCTGGCAGCGGTATTTGCTTGGCCAGTGCCATTGAACGTGATCAAGGAGATTCCGTTCGCGTTGATCACTGCATTTGGCGAGCCTTCTCCAGAGGTCCTTGTTTGGATAATGCGCGGAGCGACACTATCCGAAGGCGCGCTATCACATGAGCCTGTTGGGTCGTTGAGGCTGATGATCCAGTTTCTGCCCGCATCCGAGAGCGCGCATGAGTTAGTCACCGAGGTAACCAACTGGAAACGTACGCTAGAGTTACGTCGAACTGCCTCGGCTCTGGTCAGCATCAGGCCATTTTGAATCGCTTCTGCAGAATTCCGTATCTGGCTGCTTTGAATCCAGCGGGAAAAACTGGGGGTGCCCAAAGCCATCAGTATTCCAAATACCGCTAATCCAATCAGGATTTCAACCAGCGTAATGCCAGTTTCCAATCGGGGTCTCATGAGCAGCTGCCATCCCGACGTATCGCCCAGCAGTTGTTCGGATTTGGGTTGGACCATCCGCTACGGGTGATGTTTGAGGTTTTTACGTTTGATTGGTCTACTGTAAAAGTGAATCCATCCATGGGGCCACCCGCATTACCAACGGCTTGCAGCGTATAGGTCGTCGCGGTTGGGGTGGCTGAGCAGGAAAAAGTGAAAAACCGACTTGTTGTTGCATCATTGCTGCAGGCATTACTACCTAGCTCGCTGCCTACATAGCCCCGATTGTCTTGAAAATATTGTTCCAATTGCACTCGCTTTGCCGCCAAGGCGGATGTCGCGTCCGGAATGCGACCACGGATCAGGTAGTCTGTATAGGATGGATAAGCAATTGCAGACAGGATGCCAATGATCGCTACGACGATCATTAGTTCGATTAGTGTGAAGCCTGATTGTGTTTTCATTAGATTCCTCTTGGGCGCCTATGCTTTGATTAAGAGTGCCAGAGCAGCGTGCTCCATATTCATTGGTGAATGATAGCCGGCTAAAAAAAGCGCATTTCCATTTCCGACGACCGGTTAATGCTTGGGTTCAAGTGGTTGTCTGGTGGCGGGGGCGAGAGATCAGAATAGGCAACGATGCCTAGCTGGATTCTTTCTCTTGTTTGAGTTGCGTGTTTTTTCAAGCCTCACTGCTTGTCTGTGGGCTACAGAGGCCCGACGCCTGGCGATTGCTTTCGGTCTGTCGGCCCTTTGTCATTTGCTGCTTGTGATTGTCGCGCCGAGCAAGTACGTCGTGACAGGTGGGGGGGGGCAGATGATTTTTGCGCAACTAGTTACACATGATGAGGTTGCAGTCCCTGTGGAACGGGGGCAGGTTGACCGTGCTGCTCAAATGAAGAAGAAGCCTCGGCATGTTGTGGCTGATGGTCATCAAATAAAAACGGTGTCGGGGTTTGAGCCGGTTGATGAATCCCTTCCTGCGCGAGGAGGGGAGGAGGCATCATTGGGGGGGCGCGTGGCTGAGGAGGACTATTTTTCTAGTGAACTGCTTACGGTGCGGCCTTATCCGCTAACTATCCTGGACGAGATGCTGGGAGACGTGACTCCTGCCGAGATGTTTGGTAAGGCCGTGCTGAAAATTTGGATTAATGCGACCGGAGAGATTACCAGGATAGAAACGGAGTCCTCGGACATGTCAGAGGCGTTTCATAGCGGGCTGCTTGCCGCATTTGAGCGTATGCGTTTCATGCCGGGGCAGGTTGATGGAAAGCCGGTCGGTAGCATTTTAAAAATCGAAATTGGTGCTGAGGATTTTCGTTTGCCTGTGCAGTCGCCATGAACAATTGGCTTGCAAGCTTGCGCCTTCTTGTTCTCGGGATGGAGGATTTATCTTTCAGCTTCCATTGTTGAATCGGATGATGCTTGCTATAATCGAAGATTGTTTTAATTGATTTGGAAATTCTAATGGCCAATAGCGCACAAGCCCGCAAGCGCGCTCGTCAAGCTGACAAGCAACGCTCCCACAACGCCAGCCTGCGTTCGACCCTGCGTACCGCGATCAAGCGTGTGCGCCAGGCAATCGAAGCCGGCGACAAGGCAACCGCTCAAGGTGTGTTTCAGCAATCTGTTGCTGTTCTTGATCGCATTGCTGACAAGAAGATTGTTCACAAGAATAAGGCTTCCCGCACCAAGAGCCGTCTGTCTGCTCAGATCAAGGCGCTTGCTGCTGCCTGAGCTGGATCGATGCTCCAATAAAAATGGCGCCTTAGGGCGCCTTTTTTATTTCTGGTATTTTTTCTGCTATTTGCTGATGCCGCTTATTTTTTTTCTTCCAGCGAGCAGACGCCATCAATGATCTGCAGGTCGTTGTCCTGGGCGAAGTTGAGCATGAAGCGGTAGGCCATCGGCTCGATTTCGCCGAGGCGGCCATCGACAAAAACGGCTTTTTCACCGTTGTAGTCACCGGGGCCAACGTAAGGGGAGTACTTCATCTTGCGTTCGGCACCAAATGCCGACATGACGCCGCAGAGGCGTTCGGCCCAGTCGCTGGGGCGAAATTTACGTCCTTGTTTGGTGAGGCCAACAATGATGAAGGTGGTCGATTCTGATGTTGTCATTGTTCTACTCTGCGTTAGCTGGCGTTGCGACCTTTGGTGGTGGGCATTCTAGCAGAAGCGCCTTGCCTTGCCATAATTATGGGGTGTGCGGCCAGTGAGGCAGGTGGCTGATTGCTGCGGTCGACCGGCCCGGCGGGCAAAAAATCACAGGTCGCCGCGTTCGCCTAGTTCGTTAAGCAGGTTTTTGTGGTCGTGGGCGCCGGGGCTGCCTGGATTGTGCTGGAAGACATCCCTGTTCAGTGACGGGCTTTCCGCGACGGCGACATTTTCGGAAATGACTGTCTCCAGAACGTCGTTGCCGTAGCGCTCGCGCAGTTTGTTGCGGACATCGTCGCTCATGCGGCGGCGGCGATCAAAGCGCGTCAGCAGGTAGCGGCGTTCGATCTTGCGTTTGAGTACCGGTTCGAGGACTTGCAGGGTGCGGGTGATGTGGTCGGCGGCTTGTAGCGAGAGATAATCCGTTGAGACGGGGATGATCAGTCGGTCGCAGGCAAAGATGGCGTTGAGGGCAAGGACGCCGATGTAGGGGCAGCAGTCGATCAGGACCGGCCGGCCGGCTTGCTCTGTTTGTTGTGCTTCCAGACCAAGGCGCAGTTTGTTGAGGATGGCCGGGCCTTTGCCGAATATCGAATCGACCTTGATCAGTTGCTGGTGGGCGGGTAGCAGATGGCCGATATCGTCCCAGGCGACTTCAAGTGCGCTTAATGGGCAGAGGTCCTGGTAAAAGGCAAAGAGGCTTTTGTTGGCTTCGGAAGGCGCGTTGCCATGAATGCTTGAAAGATGCCCCTGCGGGTCGAGATCCAGGAGTAGGGGCGGCCTTCCGGCGCGCTTGAGGGCGGCGCCAAGGTTGAGAGCGGTTGTCGTTTTTCCGACGCCGCCTTTCTGGTTGAAAATGGCAATGCGCATGGTTTTCGCGTTCTATACAAGGCTCTATTTTTCACTTAACATTCTGTTTTCTGCAACTCTTTCGGGTTATTGCGGCCTTCTGGAGTGGCGGTCGTTCCGGCGGCAATAGCCGCCGTTTTCGTTTTTTGGGGTTGTCTCATGTCGCATGTCATGAATACCTATGCCCGGTTGCCGGTGACTTTCAGTCACGGTCAGGGGAGCCGGATTACCGATACCGAGGGCAAGGAATACCTGGACGCGTTGTCGGGTATTGCTGTTTCGACGCTCGGCCATGCCCATCCCAAGCTGGTGGCAGCCATCGCTGCCCAGGCTGGGCGCATGTTGCACACCTCCAATCTATACCGCATTCGCGAGCAGGAATTGCTGGCCGACAAGCTGGCCGAGATTTCCGGCATGCAGGAGATTTTCTTCTCCAATAGCGGGGCCGAAGCCAATGAAGCGGCGATCAAGCTGGCCCGCTTTTACGGTCACAAAAAAGGCATTGAAATGCCGACCATCATCGTCATGGAAAAGGCTTTTCACGGCCGGACCATGGCGACCCTCTCGGCCACCGGCAATCGCAAGGCACAGGCCGGCTTCGAGCCGTTGGTCTCCGGTTTTGTCCGCGTTCCCTATGATGACCTGGCGGCGATCAAGTCGGTCGCCGAGCACAACAAGAACATCGTTGCCGTCATGCTGGAGATGGTTCAGGGCGAGGGCGGCATCCATCTGGCGTCGATCGAATATCAGAAGGGGCTGCGCCAGTTCTGCGATGAGCAGGGCTGGTTGCTGATCTGTGACGAAGTGCAGTGCGGCATGGGGCGGACCGGCAAATGGTTCGGCTTCGAGCATGCCGGCGTTCAGCCGGATATCGTCACTCTGGCCAAGGGCTTGGGTTCCGGTGTGCCGATTGGTGCCTGCCTGGCGCGCGGTCCTGCCGCCGGCTTGTTCGGCCCGGGCAACCACGGTTCGACCTTTGGCGGCAATCCGCTGGTGGCGACGGCGGCCTTGACCACCATTGAAACGATCGAGCAGGATGGCCTGCTGGCCAATGCGGAGCGTATCGGCACCCTGATTCGCCAATTGTTCGCAGAGTCGCTGGCTGATGAGCGCGGCGTCGTCGATATTCGTGGTCATGGCCTGATGATCGGTTTGGAGCTGGATCGTCCCTGTGGCGATCTGGTGGGTCAGGCTTTGGCGGCTGGCCTGTTGATCAACGTGACGGCTGACAAGGTGGTGCGTTTCCTGCCGCCGCTGATTTTCAGTGAAAATGAGGCCAAGGAACTGGTCGACCGCGTCACTCCCCTTATCAAGGATTTTTTGGCGGCCTAAATCATGGCGATCAAACACTTTCTCCAATTCAAGGATTTCACGCGCCCCGAGCTCGAATATGTCTTCGAGCGGACGCGCTGGATCAAGAACCAGTTCAAGTCCTACCAGAAGTACTGGCCGCTTTCCGACCGGACGCTGGTGATGATTTTCGAGAAGGCCAGCACGCGGACGCGACTTTCCTTCGAAGCAGGCATGCAGCAATTGGGCGGTTCGGCGATTTACCTGAACACCCGCGATTCCCAGTTGGGGCGCGGCGAGCCGGTCGAGGATGCGGCGCAGGTTATTTCCCGGATGAGCGACATCGTGATGATCCGCACTTTCGAGCAGGAAATCATCGAGCGTTTTGCCGCCAATTCCCGCGTGCCGGTGATCAATGGCCTGACCAACGAATATCACCCGTGCCAGATCCTGGCCGATATCTACACCTATATCGAGCATCGCGGCTGCATTCAGGGCAAGACAGTGGCCTGGGTCGGCGATGCCAACAATATGTGCAATACCTGGCTGCAGGCAGCCCAGGTGCTCGATTTCAAAGTACATGTGTCGACGCCGCCGGGTTACGAGTTGCAGCCGGAACTGATTGCCGGGGTCGACGCCGGCCATTTCGAGGTCTTCGCCGACCCGATGGAGGCTTGCCGTGGGGCCGACCTGGTGACCACCGATGTCTGGACGTCGATGGGCTTCGAGGCCGAAAACGAAGCGCGCATCAAGGCTTTCGCCGACTGGTGTGTCGATGCTGACATGATGCGGGCGGCCAACGATGGCGCGCTGTTCATGCATTGTCTGCCGGCCCACCGGGGCGAGGAAGTGACCGCCGAGGTCATTGACGGGCCGCAATCGGTAGTTTGGGATGAGGCCGAGAATCGCCTGCATGTGCAGAAGGCGTTGATGGAATATTTGCTGTTGGGCCAGATTCAGGGCTGAACGGCAGGATTAAACGAAACAAGGGAACAGATATGAGCGACGTTAAAAAAGTAGTGCTGGCTTATTCCGGCGGTCTCGATACCTCCGTG
>Ga0316604_10001396_pt1 | contig 21532 bp, 21 predicted proteins | sample OWC_soil_day20_C_FD_207650 | JGI IMG/M metagenome (GOLD analysis project Ga0316604, IMG submission 207650) | Wetland soil microbial communities from Old Woman Creek delta, Ohio, United States - OWC_soil_day20_CT | ecosystem: Environmental > Terrestrial > Soil > Wetlands | place: USA: Ohio...
GCCTGTTGCAGGTCTTCTCTCTCGATGCAATAAGCCAGGTGTGCCATATCATACTCACCCAGCGGCAGTTTCAGCCACTCTGCAAATGCGCCCAGCACCGCCACCACCAGTGTGGAAGAGGTACCCAAACCGGAACCGGCCGGAGCATCTACAAAGGTTGTGAGTTTAAAACCCGATGGGATACCATAATCTTTTGCCACACGGTTAATGACACCTTTCAGAATATCCAGTTTACCATTATAGGCAAGCGGGAATACGGCTTCGCATTCCAGTTGTTCTTTTCTGTCTGCCGACTCAAAGATGACTTTGTTTTCAGGAATCGGCTCGATGGCGGCTCTGGCGTATAAAGAGATAGTTGCGTTCAGGATAGCGCCACCAAACATATCAGAATATGGACTTACATCGGTACCACCGCCTGCCAGTCCCAGGCGTAATGGTGCTTTACTACGATAGATCATGTTTAAATAATATGGACCGGCAAGATAAATGATTCCTGTGGCCGAAATTTTAAAAAACCGTTAAAATATCTTACAAACCTGTCAGGCGGAGAATTTCTTTTGCCAGTCTGTCCCAGGAATACTTTTGCTTTTCTATGTGAACAGCCGCTGTCATATCGGCTTCCCTGTTGCCAACATAGTATTTTTCTATGGCGGCAGCGATATCTGCAGGATCAGGTTCGCATTGGAAACCCACTACATTGTCTGGCACCATTTCGACTAATCCTCCTACCCTTGTTACCACCATTGGTTTTTCGAAGTGGTAAGCGATCTGTGAAATACCGCTCTGTGTAGCGCTTTTATAAGGTTGCACTACCAGGTCGGCAGCACAGAAGTAGTTTTTAACAGCGTCGTTTGGAATAAAATCGGTGTGCATGAGTATGCGGTCACCCAATTGTAGTTTGGCGAACAACTCCTTGTAAGGGGCTGCGTCTTCGTAGTATTCACCTGCTACGATGAGGTGTACATCCAGCTTTTTCATTCTTTCGTCGGCCATGGCCTGCATGAGCAGATCGAGGCCTTTGTACTGGCGGATAAAGCCGAAAAAGAGAATGTACTTTTTGTTTTCATCCAGCCTTAATACCGCTTTGGCCGCCGGTTTGGAAATCGGCGTACCATAGTTGTCATAAATAGGATGAGGTATGAGTGATACCGGTTTATCCGGTTCAAACACCTTGAGATCGTCCAGCACGGATTGGCTCATGGCGATGAAGGCATCCACCGGTTTCAGGAAGTATTTAGTAAAAGCCACATCGCCCGGACGTTTTTCATGGGGCACCACGTTGTCGAGGATAGACAAGGCTTTGGTATTTCCTTTTTTACCTAAACGCAGCAGGGAACCCAGGGCAGGGCCCATGAGTGGTAACCAGAATTTGGCAATGATCAGGTCTGGCTTCATTTTGCGGATTTGCCTGCCCACTTTCAGCCAGTTCAACGGATTGATAGAATTAATCCTTCTGGTGATATTCAGGTGAGGCGGCGCCGCTTCAGTAGCATATTGACTTTTGCCGGGGAAAATAAATTTCGGGTATTGCAGGGTAAAGGTCCAGATCTCTACATCTGCGTCCTTTTGCAGTTCTTCAGCCAGTCTTTCATTGTAGGCGGCAAGACCTCCACGATAAGGCCAGGCGGGTCCCAGGATAAGTATCTTCTTTCTTCCCATCAGCAATTATTTCGTTCGGTCTAAAGTAGTTTCAACGAGGTAGTCGTTTCGTTCCACGGCATTTCTCGTCACCAGTTCACCAATGAAACCGGCGAGGAACAGCTGAGATCCAATGATCATGGCCAGCAGTGCCAGATAGAAGATCGGGCGTTCAGTCATTTTAAACACATCGTTGAAGATCTTTTCGTAGCCAAGATATCCTGCGATGACGAAACCGATCATAAAACACAAGGTACCCATCGCGCCAAAGAGGTGCATAGGGCGCTTGCCAAACTTCCCGATGAACATGATGGTAGCCAGGTCGAGGAAGCCGTTGATAAAGCGTTCAAGGCCAAACTTTGATACACCGTATTTACGGGCGCGGTGTTCCACCACCTTCTCTCCGATATTGCGGAAACCGTTCCATTTCGCAATAACCGGGATGTAGCGGTGCATTTCACCATATACTTCTATGCTCTTTATCACTTTTTTACGGTAGGATTTCAGGCCGCAGTTCATGTCGTGCAGCTTGACACCACTCATTCTGGTAGTGGTCCAGTTGTATAATTTAGAAGGGAGGTTTTTGGTCAGGGCGCTATCATAGCGTTTCTTTTTCCAGCCGCTCACGATGTCGAAGCCGCCTTCTTTGATCATGCTATACAGCTCTGGTATTTCGTCAGGACTATCCTGCAGATCGGCGTCCATGGTGATGATGACATCGCCTTTGGCCATCTTGAAGCCTTCGTTGAGGGCGGCAGATTTGCCATAGTTGCGCTGGAACTTGATACCTTTGATATTGGCATTGGCAGCGGCCAGGGTCTGAATCACCTCCCAGGAATTGTCAGTACTACCATCATCTACCATCCACACTTCATAGGAAAACTGGTTCTCCTTCATGACACGGTCTATCCATGCTGCCAGTTCCGGCAGTGATTCATCTTCGTTTTTTAAGGGAACGATTACGGAAATATCCATCTTAAGTTACTATGTGTTAAATGGTTACTTTCTACGAACGATCAGGGAAAGTATCGCAGAAAGGATGAATGATTTAATCAGCTTTTGCAGATAATTTATGACACTGCCTGCAATTGTCACGCCATATTCACCTGTTTCCGCCTCTTTTAGTTCCCTGTTGTAATCGGATTCAGAGTAACCCAGTGCTTTGTAAAGGTTTTTCATATCCCTCACATCGGCAATATGTGCCTGTTTCATCTGTTCTACCAGTGAAGGATCGATAAAATTGAATAGGACATAGGTAAAAGTGACCCCAATCAGCAGGGAAATTACGAAAGTGGTAAAGATAGGCTGCAGAACGGTCTTAAAATCTATTTTTCCCCCATAGGCTTTTCTACGTTCCAGGCCGGCCAGGAGGGCGCAGATGGCGGTAACTGCAAGTTCGATGCCGCCAAAAAGGAGGCTTTGCAGTTTGATTGGGTTGGTGAAATAGAAGATCAGTCCGACGGCAACGACGGATAATCCTGCTATCAGGCCCCATTTAACGCCCTGGTTGGGAGAAGATGCATTACTCATACTCAAAATGACATTTATTATAGTTGGGCATTGGTGCCGGTGGTTTGGGCAGATATGCCAGTGATCTGGGCATTGGTACCACTAATGATCCCTTTTACAGACCCTTTTAACCGGGCGCCAAGATACGCCGAATTTTTGGACCTGCTCGCCAGATGTGCAGGGGTCAGCGTCCATTCTTCCTCCGGATCAAAGATGGTGAGGTTAGCTACCGCACCTACAGCCAGACTGTGAGCAGGAAGGTTAAAGATCTTGCGTGGCTGAATGGCCAGCATATCGATCAGTTTTTCCAGCGGCACTTCCGGCAGGTATTGACGGAGTACGCCAAAGGCGCTTTCCAGGCCAATCATCCCATTCTTAGCATATTCAAATTCAAGGACTTTGGCGTCCCAGTCCTGTGGCAGGTGGTGGGTGGCAAAGCAGTCGATCAGACCATCTTTCACCGCTTGTTGCAGGGCTATTACATCATCCTTGCCGCGGAGGGGTGGATTGACCTTGAGGTTGGAATCGTAAGATTCCAGTTGATTGTCAGTGAGTGACAGGTGGTATGGAGTAACGGAGCAGGTCACTTTTATGCCTTTCTTCTTTGCTTCGGATATGAGCTGGATAGATTTGGCGGTACTTACCCCGGTAAAGTGAATTTTGGAATCGGTGTATGCTGCCAGTTCCAGGTCCCGCTGAATGATCAGTTCTTCAGCGATGGCAGGTTTTCCGGGCATACCCAGCTGTGTGCTGTAGATGCCTTCGTTCATGAGGCCGTGCGCAGAGATACTCAGGTCATCAGGCAGTTGTATAATAGTGCCGTCGACGGCCTTTACGTATTGGAGGGCTTTGAGCATGATGCCTGGGCTCTGGATAGGTTTCAGGCCATCCGAGAAAGCCACAGCGCCAGCTTCGCGCATTTCGTACATCTCTGCCAGTGAAGTGCCTTCGATGTTTTTGGTAACCGCGCCTATGGGGAGCACCTGAACACCGGTGTGGCGGGTACGGCTGATGACGTACTCGATTTGCGGCTTGGTGTGCAGCGCGGGTTGGGTATTGGGTACGATGAGTACAGTGGTATACCCACCTTTTGCAGCAGCGGCGGCGCCACTTTGAAGGTCTTCTTTGTATTCCTGACCGGGATCAGAAAAGTGAGCGAATACATCGGTCCATCCTGGAGACACGGAGAGGTTTTTACCTTCTACGATCCGGGCATTGGGCGCAGAGATGTTGTTTCCAATCTGGCTGATAATGCCATTTTCGATTAAAATGTCCTGTTGCTGGCCATGGTTGGGAGCACCTGGAGCTGTGATCTGTACGTTTTTGAGTAATATATGCATGCTATACTAACTGAGTCTAAACCGTTCTGAAATACCGGGGACAAAAGTAATAGAATTTCGGGGTAAGGAGTGCAGGCGGGGATAAAAAAGGCTATTGGGGTGTGGGATGCACCTTTCAAGGTGTTGCATCCTGCTAAGTCCTCTCCTACTGTGGGAGAAAGTTGTTTTCACGCTGTATAGGCAGGCAGGGGCCAGGCTTCAGGGCATAGATTCCTGGAATCGGCTATGGCCGGATGGTGGTATAAATACCCATTTACGCTTAGAAGAGCGTTTTTCATGTGATAAGTAATATGGAGGCTGACAATGCTGTGAAACCAGTTATTGAGTGAGGTCACAGTGGTGATATCCATCACTATTGCGATAATGAGTGGTAAGATTGAGTAAGGTCACGCAGGTGATATCCATCACTATTGCGATAATTCATAGTAAGATTGAGTAAGGGTCACGCTGGTGATATCCATCATCATTAATAACCCGATATACAATACCTGATCAATGGGCAAAGAAATATTTTTTAACAAAAGCATGCTGCTGATTTTCTGTCATCCTATCAGCTTGCATGGTTTCGATCTTTTTATTATCAAAATGATGATCTGTTTTCAACACATTTACCAGCTCAGTTTTAGCCTCAGTAGGGCCAAAAATTAACACCTCATCATAGCTTTCTATGACAGCAGCTATCTCTTTATAATAAGCAGATTCTTCATGCTGCTCTTTATGGTGCATTGCTTTTTCACCTTTATGCAAAGTCTCCTTCTTTTCCTCGTGGGTAAATTTTGAATTGATAGTTTTAATTTTCATTTCGCTACCTATCATTTCCATCAGGTTGGCACTTGCATGATCCATCCAGATACCTATATATTTTTTTTCCATAACTTTTCTACTTTTGAATAATTTGAAACAAATTCGTTTAGCAATGTATTGTAGTCGTCTAAATTGCCAACCGTGATAACCGGCTTCGCTACATTTGGAATTGTAACAGGCATCTCAATAATGTATTTAGATAATTCCGGAAAATCCTGGTGAATACCCATTGTGGTATTCATAATGGCATTATTAATTTCATTTTCTGTTTTCATATTTTTATCATTTATTTAAGTAAAACCCCTTCAGGAAATTATAATTTAGAAAGCGATCTTTTTTTGTAATTTAAACTGTGGAATAACAGGTTTTCAAAAATATTTATTGTGCACACATTCCACCATCAATTACCTGTGTAGTACCAGTAATAAACTGACTGTCATCGCTGGCAAGAAACAATACCAATTTTGCAATTTCGATGGGCTCAGCATAACGACCCAATGGGATAGCAGCCTCAAATTTCTTCTTTATTTCTTCGCCATGACCGGAGGATGCACCTTCTTCTATCGAACGCATCATCCGGTTGTTTACCGGCGACGGATGAATAGAATTAACCCTGATATGCAGGGGCGCCGCTTCAATAGCTGTTGTTCTCATAATACCGACAACAGCATGTTTACTGGTTACATAGGCACTTAAACCAGCAAAGCCCAATAGCCCTGCTACTGATGACGTCAGGATAATGCTTCCGCCTGTATTCATTTGGGGTAAGGCATATTTATTGCCCAGCCATATTCCTTTTACATTTACGGCAATTACTTTGTCAAAAATAGCTTCAGGATAATCTGTAATGGGTTTCACCACGCCTTCAATACCGGCGTTGTTAAAAAAAACGTCAATCTTTCCAAATACACTTACCGCTTCATTGATGTAACGTTCCACATCAACTGCCTTTGACACATCAGCAGTACAATATTTCACCTGGTCACTGTTTAATTCCTCCACACAATTTTTCAATGCGTCTTCCGAAAGGTCAACCAGCAATACTTTTGCGCCTTCTTCTAATAACAATTTTGCCGTTACTTTCCCTATACTGCCTGCGCCACCGGTTATAACCGCAACTTTATTTTCTAACTTTTTCATATTGTTTTGTGTTTCTAATATCTGTTATATCAATTCCTGTTCATTCAATCTCAAAATGATCCATTGACAGGTAGCAGCAGTACAACATTTTGAAACCGTTGAGGAAATTAATAGCATTTCATACTACTTACCTGTATATTTTTTAAATCAAGATACTACACGGCTTGCAGAAGTAGATACTTTGAATTTGCGTTGAACATGGAATAAATGGAATTTAAAAGGTGGTATATTTTTCCATAATGAATAAAAACGGTGGAAAATAACGCTTCCACCGTATTAATATTTTTTAGTCGACAAGCATAAATTCATAGTCAACAACTAATTCATTTTTTACATCCAGGATACCAGGTGTTTTCCAGGCGATACGGCCTGCTTCATCTCTCTGGTACCAGGAATTGACCGTTCCAGTTAATGTAACAGTTGTTCCAGATACAGATACGTTAATATCATTATCCTTTACGGACCAGTTTCTGGCAATGGCATCTTCAACTTTCTTCTTTTCAATCACATCGTGGCTTTCCAGTTTGATTTGAATGTTGTTGGTTACACCTTTCACACCAGTTAGATAACTGACAGCATTTTGTGCTGCTTCTCTCTGGTAATGCCATGGTAATTCACCTTCTAATGTAACCCACCCCTCTTCTACTTTTACCATTACCTTGTCTTTAGGAATTGCCCAGTTATGTTTCAATGCAACCAGGACTTCACTGGCTACTTCACTATCTGTTTTAATCCATGAGTTTGGAAATTTAACAGCGATTTTTTCAACCAGCGCTTTTACCCCGATTACTTTTTTGGCAGCATTTTCGGCTTCCAATTTCTTAGCGTAGCTATCTACTGTTCCTGTTAAAGAAACAATACCGTCTTTGGCTGTAACACCAATTTCTGCTACATTCAATAATGGCTCCCATTTGATGGCATTTTGAACATCTCTTTGTAATTCTGCATTATTTTTCATTTCGGAATAATTATGGATTGCAGCGAAAATGTTGCAACACCACAAAGGTGAAGATTTGGGTACTTTAAACTGTTATACAGTTATTAAAATAAGTTGCATGATTCACACATTATTTTGAATTTCATGCCGCTTAAAATAGTATTGCAGAATTCTGTAGTGGAGACGTGTTGGCGGATCTGAATGAACAACACATCAAAGAAAATTTATATTTTCCTTCCATTCTCCATACATTCAATTTCTGTTTTCTCCTTTTTAATGTTCTGACGAATAAAACTAAACAGGCTCATGTAAAAATTAGCTACCCAGACCAATGAAAACCCCGCAATCAAATATCCACGCCAGTCATCCATCAGTAATTTATAACCTGTTAAAAGAAGGATTGCTATAGCTATATAATGGCTAAAGCAATATTCACAGGTAAACAGATAAAAAAGCTTTCGCACTAATAAAGTTCTGGCTGTTTTACTTTTTTTACTGCAATAGTCTCTTGGTTCCCTGAATACCTCTTCATGTGTAACTGTCCATGCTATGCAGGCAACGGGTATTGCCAACAAAAAAAGCCATGCTGTTTGCAAAAAAATAGTCATACCAGTGTTGGTTTCTTTTGATAAATAAGATGATCAGTATATTTTCTCCCCTATTTTTACCAGCGTAAATGCGATAATGATAAAGCAATCGAAAAAAAGTGGGAACAAACATTACCTTGATCTGCTACCTTCCAAAAGTGTATTATTTCTTATTTTTCAATTTCTGCACTTTAAAAACAGGCATCGGTGCTGCGTACAAGGATTTGCCGGCCGTATAATTCCTATCCATTTCTGTCATAATTGCATATACTGCTATGCTGATGATAGATGCAAAAAAGCACCAGACAGAAAGTATATAGTGTTCATAAAACATTGCAGAAATAATATATGAAATCAAAATCGCCAAACCCAGCATCCATATTCTTTTAATGGGTGAAAAGAAAGGAGAAACAACGGTGGCAAGTGCATATAATACAATACCATATTTTCTGAGTGATGGAGGAAAATCTAATGTATATGCAATGTGGTACCCAACAATATCAGCCTTAACCGGATATCTTATTAAACACCAGGCAAAATATACCCCTACTATTAATCCTGCAGCAACTAAGTAACGCCCCATCCGTTTTCGGCTGGCTTCTTCTTCCAGCAGTAATATGGCAACCGGCACCCAAATAGGCCAGACCACCTGTGCAAAAAAAAGGAAAATATAGGTGAAGGAAACCTGGGTTGCCAAATATGCCGGATTGGGTAAGGATAGCCATAGTACTCCTTCTGCTGATTGCTGTACCGCAAAAATAAGGGGTATGGCCGCAAACATAATCTGAGAGGAATGTTTCACTTTTTTAAAAGTGGCCACTCCAATAATGGCAAGCACAACACCTGCGCTAAAACTTGCAGTGGCTGAAAAGCACATAGGATTTTTTTTTGCTGAATTAATTTAAACAACCAATTAGTTCATTAATTTGCTACCCTTCAGCCCTCTCCGGAAAAGGATTGGTTGATGGCAGTTGGTTATGTTTTTTGTGTGTGCCTGACTGAAAAAGCTTTAATAGATTTATCAAGGTCTTTTTCAAGTGTATTGATCAGGCCTTTATTATTAGCAGTCAGGGTTTTCTTTACTGAAACAATCAGCTTTTCTTTCAATTCTTTAATCTCTTTCTTTTTCATGATATATAATTTGATTTGAATATAGTATTCAACTTGTACAGTATTTAATGAATTAAAAAAACCGGTAAGCATTCTTCCCGTTTTTCTTAATGTCATTCATCCATTAATGAATAATTATAATAAACCACCAGTTCATTATCTACTGACCATACGCCAGGTGCATTAAAGGTAATCCGTCCTGCTTCAGTTTTCTGGTACCAGGAATCCACAGTACCTGTCAATGTAGCCTTATGCCCAGATACCTTAACATTAATGTCATTTTCATAAATTGACCAGTTACGTTTAAGTGCGCTTTCTATATCTGCTTTAACAATGGCTGCATTTAAATCAGATTTAATTTTGATATTGTTTGAAACCCCCGTTACCCCTAACAGATTCTTTACAGCATCATTAGCAGCTGTTCTTTCATAATGCCATTGAAATTCTCCTTCCAATGTAACCCATCCTTTTTCTACTTTTACTTTCACATTGTCATTTGGCACACGCCAGTTCCATTTAAAAGCATTTAATATTTCGGAAGCAATCTCATTGTCATCATTTGGAGCATAAGAGCTACTGAATTTAACCTCAATTTTTTCAACAACTGCCATAACACCAGCTACATTCTTTGCAGCATCTTCAGCTTCAGATTTTTTAGTATAATTATCTACCACACCGGTAAGTGTTACTACACCATCTTTTACGATTACGCCAATTTCTGTTGCGCTCAATAAAGGCTCCCATTTGATGGCATCCTGAACATCCTTCTGTAAGTCTGTGTTATTTTTCATTTTATTAAAATTGAAATTGCAAATGAATCTTACAATTATGTAAGGTCAGTTTATATCGTACAGCACTCCTTTACTGTCATTATTCTCTCGTATTCACGGCTGCAAGAGGAGTGATTTGGTTTATTATTAAGTAAAGGTCGGTCTATCCAGACTGGAAAGTATTACACAATAAAAAGAATGAGTTGTATTATTCACACATTTGAATGACTGTGTTACGTATTATAAGTAACTTGGATTTTTTAAGCGTTAATAAAGGTTTGCCAGGGAACCGTTCTAACAGCGATTCTAAAATGGGTAGATCATAAAGTAAAAGGAATCGTAAAATTAATAAATATTTGAAACGATCAAACAACGTCATGGAATCAGAAATACCTGTAACCTCCACACCGGAAAAATTTTTACTATCCAAAAAAGCAGATTCATTCTTCAGGGATATCTATAACGTTTATATATTCATTTTACAGTATTTTAAGGAACTCTTTTCAGTACCATTTGAATGGAAGGAATTAATCAACCAATGTTACCAGGTTGGTTATAGATCATTACCCCTTATTTCTTTAACAGGTTTTATAACCGGTACTGTATTTACAAAGCAATCCCGCCCGTCCCTGTCAGAGTTTGGGGCTACCTCATGGCTTCCCTCATTAATATCAATTGCCATCATCCGTGCGCTTGCTCCTTTGGTTACGGCTTTGATTGCCGCAGGAAAAGTAGGTTCTAATATGGGAGCCGAATTGGGCTCCATGAAAGTAACCGAACAAATTGATGCAATGGAAGTATCAGGTACCAATCCATTTAAGTATTTAGTTGTAACAAGAATCACAGCTATCACTTTAATGCTTCCTATATTGGTGATTTACACCGCCCTGATCGGGATGCTGGGTTCTTATCTAAACATTCATCAAAATGAGTTGACAAGTTTTCCTGCCTTTATCAGCAGCGCTTTTAAAACAATTTCATTTCTTGATATTTCCGCTTCCGTTTTCAAAGCAGTCTGTTATGGTTTTACTATTGGTGTAGCTGGCTGTTACCAGGGATATTATGCACAGAATGGAACCAAGGGCGTAGGAACTGCTGCAAATGTAGCAGTAGTGCTTTCGATGTTTATGATTTTTGTGGAAGAAATGGTAATTGTACAGGTTGTAAATGCATTTAGATAAAATGAATAGCGAGTTATGGATGAATCAGCAACAAATAATAATGACACAGTAATTTCTATCAAAGATTTAAAGAAATCCTTTGATACTAACATTGTACTGAACGGGATAGATATCGATATTTTAAAAGGAGAAAATCTTGCAGTGCTGGGTCGTTCCGGAAGTGGAAAATCCGTACTGATAAAAATAATCTCCGGCCTGCTAAAACCTGATAGCGGTACGGTAAAAGTACTAGGTCAGGAAGTGGATAAATTAAGGGGAAAGGCATTACAGGCACTGAGATTAAAAATTGGCTTCTCTTTTCAAAGCAGTGCTTTGTACGACAGTATGACCGTCAGAGAAAATCTCGCGTTTCCACTGGTAAGAAATAAACGCAACTTAAAAACAAAGGAGGTGAATGAAGCCATTGAATCGGTGTTGAATGATGTGGATTTATTACAAACCATCAATCAAATGCCCGCTGAACTTTCCGGAGGGCAGAGAAAACGCATCGGCATTGCCCGTACTTTGATAATGAAGCCGGAGATAATGTTGTATGATGAGCCTACATCGGGGCTTGATCCCCTGACCTGCATAGATATAAATACCCTGATTGTTAAGGTTCAACAACAATACAATGCCAGCTCAATTATTATTACACATGACTTAACCTGTGCGAAAGCTACTGCCGATAAAGTCACCATGATAGTAGATGGCAGGTTTTTGACACCCGGAAGTTTTAACGAAATATTCAATGAAAAGAATACAAATGCAAAATCTTTTTATGATTACAATTTTATTAACGACAAATGACTACATTAAAAAATAACCGTCCCGTAATTGTTGGGATATTTATACTGCTGGGCCTTGCGATATTAGTGGTTACCATTTTCACCTTAGGGGGACAGAAAAAAACATTCGTAAAATCGTATACCATATATGCGGTTTTTAATGATGTAGGAGGTTTAATAAAAGGCGGCAATGTTTGGTTTTCTGGTGTAAAAGTGGGTACAGTCAAGAACATCTCATTCTATCAAAATTCGCAGGTGCTGGTTACGATGAACATTGAGAAAGCAGCTCAATCACATATCCATAAAGATGCAATGGCAAAAATCGGTTCAGATGGACTGATAGGCAACAAAATAGTAATTATTTATGGCGGTAGTGAAAACATGCCCCAGGCCGAGGCAAATGATCTTCTACATGTCGAAAACATAGCTGGCACTGATGATATGCTGGCAACCTTACAGGCCAACAATAAAAATATATTGGAAATAACAAACGATTTTAAGAGTATAAGTAAAAAGATCGATAGTGGGAAAGGAACATTGGCTACATTATTAAATGATCCTGCAATGGCCAATAAGCTTTCCAACACGTTTGACAATTTACAGGCTACCGCATCAAATTTTAAAGCCGTTTCTATAAACAGTAAAGATGTTTTATTAAATCTCAAAGATTTTGCCGGCAAAATCAATAAGCCGGGTAATTCAATAAATGATGTGGTTACAGATACAGTCATGTATGCTTCTATTAAAGGGACATTATTCCAATTGAAAAAAGCAGCGGATGCGGTGACAATATTTACAGGCAACCTCGAAAAAGTAAGTGCAAGACTGAACCAGGATAACAATGTAGCAGGGGTGTTATTGAACGATTCACTGGCAGCCGCCTCCATTAAAATCACTTTAAAGAACCTGGAAACCAGCAGTCAGAAATTAGATGCAGACCTTGAGGCATTGCAACACAATTTTTTATTAAGAGGTTATTTCAGAAAAAAGAAATAATATCCGAATGATACGGCTACTCACCAGTATATATGAGTTTGACTGGTAAGGTGAAACAAACTTTATTTCTTTTTTACAAGCGTTTTATAAACTTCAAACCATCCTGTTATAATCAGGCTTACCCCCGCGCAAAGTATAAAATCCCGCGCGCTTATCCGGGTTAATTGAAACGCACGCTGTATAAACGGAATAAAAGCTATTCCTGCCAGAAAAATCAGCGAGGCAGACAAGACAAAAGGGACCAAATTATTTTTGAACCGAAAGGTTGTAAAAATATTCTCCTGGAAAGACCGGTTGACGAAAGTGAGAAATACATTACTGATTACAAGCGTAAGGAATATAACTGTGCGCACGTATTCGATTGTATAACCGCTTTGCATAAAACCATAGTACAGGGAAAGGATTCCGAATGCGATGACGAAACCCTGAATAAGGCTGATCAGCAGTTCCTTCGCGGTGAATATACTTTGAGATTCCTTGCGGGGTGGCTGGATCATAATGGAGCTTTCTACCGGCTCCTTTTCAAAAAAGATGGAGCAGGTTGGGCCCATGATCAGTTCAAGAAATATCACATGAATGGGGGTAAAGATATTAGGGAACCTCCAACCCAGTAATAAAGGAAGGGATGCCGTAAGTATAATCGGTATATGAATGGAAATGATATAGCGAACAGCTTTTTTCAGATTATAGTAGATCTTTCTTCCCTGTTTTATAGCTTCAGTTACTTTTTCCAGGCGGTCATCCGTGAGAATAAGGTCCGAAGCTTCTCTCGCGATCTCCGTGCCCCTGCCCCCCATCGCTATTCCTATATTGGCTGATTTCAGGGCCGGGCCATCGTTCACACCGTCTCCCATCATGGCAACGGTCTCGCCGTTTTCTTTCAATGCTTCAATGATCTTCAGCTTGGCCTCTGGAAACATCCTGGCAAAAACAACTACTTCCCCCGCTATTTTGCCAATTTCGGCTGACGTCATGGTCATTAATTGTTCGCCCGTGATAGCGGCACCATTCAATTGCATGCCGACCTGCTTAGCAATATGCATAGCAGTCTCTTTATTATCGCCTGTTATGAGCTTTACTTTTATGCCTGCGGCATACCATTGGTCAAATTCCTTTTTTATTCCCTGTTTAGGAGGATCATACAAAGCGAGAAGGCCCTCGAACTGCCAATTAAAGTTCTGCTGCAGTTCCGGGAAATCCTTTCCGGTGAAGGTGGCGGAACAAATGCCCAGTAACCGAAGTCCTTTGGCTGCCATACTGCTGATAACAGCATTTACTTTTCCGGTAGCTGCCGGGGACATTTTACAGACCGCCAGGATTCGCTCGGGTGCTCCCTTTCCTGCAACAATGAGGTGGCCGTTCATCCTGTAAACATGAGTCATCATGGGTGGCACGCCGCTTAACGGGTATTCCCGGATCATTTCTTCCTTTTCGGCCTGTTCCCGGGGAACTCGTTCATAAGCGGCGATGATAGCTTTTTCCATGGCATCAAAAGCCGCTTGTTCACTGGCCAACCTCGCGTATCGAAGCACTTTATCGCTCTTAATAGCACTTTCCGGCGTTATAATTTCTGTAATGTCTTTTTCAAAATCATAGATACTGTTGACTTCCATCCTATTTTCGGTGATGGTACCCGTTTTATCGAGGCAAATGACACTTACAGCCCCAAGATTTTCTATAGTTAACGGTTGTCTTGTTATAATGCCTAGTTTTGACATATGGAATGCCCCGAGTGCCATAAATGAAGAAAATGCTACAGGAATTTCTTCTGGTATAACGGCCATCGCAATGGTAAGACCTAACAGAAGGCTTTGAATAATACTTCCGGAATGAAGATAATTAACTAACCAGATTAAAGCAAAGGTGATAAAACCAATGGCCGCCATAATTTTCACGAATTGCGCGATCTGATTTTGTAACAGCGTTCCCGAGGTTGAAATAGCTGTGATGGATTTCCCTAACTTTCCCAGAACAGTGCTATTGCCAATGGCAGTGACGATTGCGTAACAACTTCCCGAATTGATGGTGGTGCCCTGGAAAAGCAGGTTGTGCCCCTCAGCTGCACTTTTATCTACCGGCTGAGATTCTCCAGTAATAATTGATTCATTGATACTCAAATCATTGGCGTGTACAATTGTACAATCGGCTGGGATGCTGTTACCTTCTTCCAGCAACAATATGTCGCCAGGTACGAGGTCCTCCGAGAATATGGTCTGTTCTTTCTCATCTCTGATTACGGTAACCTTTGGCTGTGTGAATTGTTTGAGCGCCGCCAGGGCTTTGGAGCTTTTGACCCCCTGAAAGATGGAAATAGCTCCAACAAAAACCATCGCAGCCAGCATAAGTAGTCCTTCTTTTACCTCTCCCAGTATGAAATATAGCAGGCAGGCAAGTAGAAGCATAAGAAACATAGGTTCTTTCACGATTTCCCAGACCATTCTGATAAACCCATGTTCACGGGCTGCTATGAACTGGTTTTTACCATATTGCCTGACAAGTGCAGGTACGTCCATGTTTCTCAAACCTGAAAAACCTGGTTCTAATTTGACGTTTTTCATGCCGGCTGATTTATTGGTATTGGATGGAGGACTTAGGTAAGTTAGTAAATTCCGGGGGGAAATGAAATGACTAGACTCATCAAGGGAGATGATTCGTAATGCCAGGTAAAGATCGATTCTATGAGGTGCTATAATTCTTCAAACGCATACATCTCACGAAAGTCCGGGACCAATACCCTAACTATGGCCTAAAGATTGACAATACCGTTCCTCTATGCAGTTAATGCTCCCGGTTCGTTCCAACCTGTTTCAACATTCTTTTATACCGGGCAAATGCCGGTCCCATCATATACCCGATATTCAGCTGTACCCTAAATCCATTATACCGCTCCAGCCCCCCGATATAAGGATCATATTTAGGTGTCCATAAGTATTTAACAGACAAATCATAGGCGAATCTTTTGCCTGCCCTGGTAAACATACCTACCCCTGCTTCCATAGAAAAACGTTTCTGCGAATAATCCTTTGCGTCAATATCAGCCATGGTTCCTTTTATTTTAATCAGGGTAGTATTTACGGCCCCCACTCCCAACATCAAATAAGGTCTTGGTTCTGCGGCTAACAAGCCTCTCAGGAAACTTCTCCGGCTATTCAGATAACCAAGTTCGATTTCATCATTCTCTTTCGCAATTTCCTCATCCAGTGCTCTGATCTTCATCCACTGATTCGCTTTATATCTCTTGCTATAAATTCCGCCCAGCCCCCATTTAAAATAGGAATAATTTGATAAAATAAACCCGGTGCTTGCACTGATCGAGGAACCATTACTGCCAATCAGGGCCATATACCGTTCTGTTCTATTCATCTGGATCTCCGTTCCTATCCGATGTCTATCTGAGATAAAACTCTCAGAGGCTATACCAAAGTAAAATTTCTTTTCTGCGATGTTTATCCTCGTTTTCACATCCTCAGGTGTTTGATAACTACGCGGAATATAGGTATTACCAAATGTAATACTGATGACCTTGTTGCTTAAATAGGAATCCAGCAGTTGGTCAGTCATCTCCTTTCGTAGATGATTATACATTTTTTCATACCGTGCCAGTCTTTCAACTTCCCATTCGTAGTCATTATCACCGTTCATTTTCCTTTTCTGAACATAATACATCGTATCAGCCGGAATTTCCCCCGTAAGCAGGCTATATTTACTCTTTTCTTTGTTTACATGGTGATAAGGGAAAATGGCATCGCCAAAGTAAGTAGTAGCCAGTTGCATAGATGGCATCATGATCCAGATACCGGGGGAAGAAGAAAAATATTCCGGTAGAAAGGACATTACCGGCATCATGGCTGCTCCCTTCGCAGCGGCATCTACATTTCTATTCAGGGGTTTTATGGCCCTGATATTTGTAAATTTAACACTGTCAAAGCTTGGCGCCCCTAGTTTAACAGGAATAGGAATAGGGATAAATGGCGGCCGTTTAACAAATACAAGGCATGAGTCAGTTACACCGATCAGTACTGATTCAACGTAATAGGTATGCCTGTTAAAATCAGTCCTGGTGAGGGGTTGTTCCATCTTTATCTTTTTATCTGACCAGAACCATAATTTTATGAAGCTCCCTGTTTTTATAGTATCACAAACCTTTGATTGAAGATTTTTAATGATAAGAATTTTTTGTGTTGCAGGTAACTGGCCATAAGCAAAGGAAACTAAAAGACAATAAAAAATGATTTGTAGGAAGTACTTCATAAATTGTAGATCGTATCTTACAAATCTATTAGTGAAACTAACTCTTCAACAAAAAAATGGGTAAACCAACCGATTGTCAGGGAGAATAAAAAGCATTGCAGGCAGGAAATAAACGAGTTTATCAGCGGTAGCATATTTACCGGTAAATTGGTGGATTAATCGATTAATTTTACATTGGATGATTGAAAATTTTACTTTTCCCCCGATGAGAGCAAGATTGATCACAATAATAGTTCATGTGTTATTTTTAGCAGCATTTTTTTATGCTCCCTTATTCATTATTCCCGACTTCCCCATGAAAATTAAACCGGATGAATGGCGGGTGACAATCATCGTCAACAATTTATTTGCAGTATTTGTATTTTATATCAATTACAGCCTGCTAATACCAAGGTTCATACTTTCCGGAAATTATTATAAATACATAATTTACACTATTCCCATTGCATTAGCCTGTTTAGCAACACCCAATTTAGTAAATGTCGTTCTTGACTACCTTTACGGGCATAACCCTGATATCCGCCCAACAAATTTCATCATAGGCACTATCCTTATGTCTGCCATGGGGTTAGTGCTGGCATTTGCCATGCGATTCTCTGAAGACTGGAAAAGAATGCGGGAGGAAAAAAAAGAGCTGGAGAATACAATAAAAGCAACAGAGCTTGTATATTTAAAAAAGCAATTGAATCCGCATTTCTTTTTTAATACCCTGAATGGAATTTATGCAATGATCATTAAAAAGTCGCCAATGGCTCCTAAGGCGGTGTTATTATTATCTAACCTCATGCGGTATGTACTATATGATTCCGACAATACGTTGGTAGAACTCGAAAAAGAGGTCAACTATGTAACGAATTATGTTGAAATGCAGAAAATGAGACTCAGTGAAAACAATCATGTATCTCTCACTGTAAAAGGTGATATGTCACAGGTAAATATACTTCCGCTGGTGTTCATACCTTTTATAGAAAATGCTTTTAAATACGGGATTTCTTCAGAAGTGGAAAGCAGCATAATTATAGATATCCATTACATTGACAATTATGTTTTCTTTTCCAGTATCAATGATATAAATGAGAATAATATGCCTTCTTTTTACTCGGGTATTGGCATCAGCAATTCTATCAAACGATTGGATATGACCTATCCCGGCAAGTATTCGCTCTCACATCTTGCCAGAAAAGGGAAATATTATGTGGAGTTAAAAATTGACCTTTTATGTTAAGTTGTATTGCAATTGACGATGAACCACTGGCGTTAGATGTGTTGAAAGAGTACATACAGCTCATTCCAGAGGTGACATTGTTTAAGACTTTTACCAGCAAGGAAAAAGCGAAGAACTATCTATCCGACTACCCGGTAGATTTTATTTTTCTTGATATTGAAATGCCGGATCTCAACGGCGTTGATTTTTATAGATCGCTCACCAGGAAACCTCCGGTTATATTTATTACCGCCTACAGCAATTATGCGGTGGCAGGTTTTGAGCTGGACGCGGTCGATTACCTGTTGAAGCCCATAGACCCGGAGCGGTTACAACAATCCGTAAACCGGGTATTGTTAAGAATGAAGAACACACAGCCGGATGTTCAGTCATTTCTTACCATCCGGCATAAATACCAGTTAAAAAATATTTTGCTATCGGAAATCCTGTATGTGGAAGGGTTAAATGATTATGTCAAGATTTTTACCCGCCAGGAATCCAAACCTATCATCGCCTTAATGTCCATGAAAGAGATCGCCATGAAACTTCCCCAGCAGATTTTCCTTAGAATACACCGCTCTTTCATTATCCCTGTCAGTGATATCGTATCCTATAATAGTAAAATAGTGCAACTGAAAAATATCTCACTTCCTATCGGGGATACATATCGCACGAACATAGCCCAGATCCTTAAAAGTAAGAATAGCTGATTCTCCATTATTATTCATGGGTTCACCCGATTATTTTGCAACCATTCCCCTGCCACCCTAATTTTGAGCATCAATTAAAATTATATGAAAAGAATGATGCTTGGCTTTGTTTCATGGTTGCTGCTTTTTCAGGCCAACAGTGCAGCACAGGAAAAGGCAGATACGTTAAGGCTTAAAGATTGCATACAGTTTGCACTCGGCCATCATGAAAATTCCCTCATCTATGCAAACAAAGTAACAGCATCGAAAGAAGCCATCCGGGAAAGTAAATCGGTACTATTACCGACGGTCAGTGGCAATGCGTCATTTGATTATAACCTTAAACTGCAAACGTCCGTCATCCCAGCCGGCGCACTCTCAGAAAAAGAACTTCATTTGCAGATGGGTAGTAAGTATAGCACGGGGGCTTACCTGCAAGCCGATGAAACCCTTTTTGATAAAGCTAACTGGCTGAATATAAAATCCGCGAAAACAGACAAAGACCTGGCCGATCTGAATTTAAGAAAACAGCAGGAACTAATTGTATATAATACCGTGAAGGCATATTACAACGTATTGTCCTACGCAGAGAAAGTCCGGTTACTGAAAGAGAATGAAAAAGAATATCTCCAACTCGAGCAAATTCTGAAACTTAGGTATGAACAGGGTGTAGTAAAGAAAAGCTCGTACGATAAAACCCGCGTGGACCTGAATAATATTCAGACCGAAATCAGCTCAAATGAAAATTACTACCGGCTGGCTTTAAACCAGCTGAAAAAAGAAATAGGGGCTGATCTTGAAACGGAAGTAGCGATCAGCACCCGGATCAAATTCGATGAATCAGCGCCATCACCTGGCTTCACCAATTTACCATTAACCCAGCTTACTGATTATAACATTGATTTACAACAACTGCGTAAGCAGGAGATTGCTGCACAACAGAAAAAGGCCGCCTTCCTTCCTACGCTTTCCCTGTATGCAAAGTATGGAGTAAATGCATATGGAACGAAGTCTTCAGATGCATTTAATGACTGGTTTGACTATTCTGTCATAGGCATGAAGCTAAGTGTGCCTATTTTCAGTGGGTTCAAAAAGCAAAGTCAATACCAGCAAAGTAAAATCGCACTGACCAATCAGCAGCTGACTGCCGCGTTGAATGCCAGAACATATAAGCTTGATTTCCAGGATGCGAATGCGAACTTATATAGCTCCTATACGACCTTGATAAAAAATAAAGAAAATCTCTCACTGGCGTCAGAACTCCTATCTGAAGCTACCGTGGAATTCAAGGAAGGGAAAACAGATCTTTCATCGTACCTGGACACAGAATATTCCTACAAAGAATCTCAGAGTAATTACATTAATTCCCTGATAGATTACCTCAATGCCAAAGTAGCCATGGAAAAGGCAAACGGCAGTTTATTGAATTACGTTAACAATCTTGAATAATATGACTGGAAAAAGAATAATAACTATAGTCGTTGCAGTTGTTGTAGTCGGTATTATTTTCCTAACACTGACTAAGAACAAAAAGAAACTGGATGAGGATAAAAAACCGGAAGACAGGTCAAAGATAGCGGTCAATGTACTTACAGATACTGTGAGGAAACAACCTTTATCCAACACCTTACAATTACCGGCTACTCTCATTGCAAAGGATGAAGGTACCATTACCGCCGAGACCTCAGGTCGTATTGATGTACTGCATATAGAACTTGGTTCATATGTCAACAAGGGACAAGTGGTTGGACACATCGACATGACGGAGAACAAAATAAAACTGAGTTCGACAGAATTATCCATTTCAAAGCTGGAACGGGATTATGAACGCAACAAAGTGTTATTACAGGGGAATGCTACCAATGCAAATGCGGTCAATGATGCCAGGTATGACCTGGACAGTAAAAAACTGGAAGCTGATCAGCTACGTGCCACTATCAGTAAAGCCAATATTATCTCACCCGTTTCAGGTACTATTATAGAAAAGAAAGTATTAGCAGGTGAATATGTAAGCACGGGCGGAGCAATTGCTTCCGTGGTCAATACAACTACTTTGAAGGCTCGGATTTATGTACCTGAATCCAGGATCATGGCAATAAAGGCCGGTCAAAAGGCGGTGATCACGACCGAATCTTTGCCGGGAAAGGTCTTTCATGGTACGGTTGCTTTCATCAGCCCCAAAGGGGATGACAACCATAATTTTACAGTAGAATTGGTGGTAGACAATACCAACGGTCATCTATTAAAAGCAGGTTTATATGTGAAAGCCACCCTGATGGAAAATGAGATAGTGAATGCATTGCAGATACCCAAAATTGCACTGGCTGAAGGTGTAAAAAATCCATATGTCTATACCATCGTGAATAATAAAGCAGTCGCTGTAAAAATTACGGTTGGCCGGGAAAACAATGATATGATTGAGGTACTGAGCGGACTGTCTGAAGGACAGGTTGTAATCACCAGTGGCCTTATTAATATCGTATCAGGAAATAACGTACATGCGATCAACAAAAGCAAATAGTTCCGTATGAGTTTAACAGAATTTTCAATAAAACGTCCACTATTCATTACGGTAATATTTGCATGTTTACTACTGTTTGGATACCTAA
>Ga0316604_10001399_pt1 | contig 21519 bp, 25 predicted proteins | sample OWC_soil_day20_C_FD_207650 | JGI IMG/M metagenome (GOLD analysis project Ga0316604, IMG submission 207650) | Wetland soil microbial communities from Old Woman Creek delta, Ohio, United States - OWC_soil_day20_CT | ecosystem: Environmental > Terrestrial > Soil > Wetlands | place: USA: Ohio...
AAGTCCTTGACCACGGGCAGCGCCACGTCGGCCTCAAGCAGCGCCATACGCACTTCCCGAAGCGCATCGGCAATATTGGATTCAGTCAGGCGAGCTTCGCCCTTCAGCGTCTTCATGACGCGAGCAAGGCGATTGGTCAGGTTATCGAGCATGTCAGGTAGGCTTCTAGTAGAATCTGCGGATGGCCGACATTGTAATTCAGCTTCTGCCGCACATTCTCGCTGCCCTGATATATGGCGCGCTCGGGTTCCACTTTTGGAACACCCGTTGGCGCGAAGGCGAAAACCAGTGCGTTGCCTGCCCCATGCAAACCTGGGAACGCGCGGCCATTGCCGCCACCTTGGTCATTCACGCCTATGGACTGTATGGCGCCCTGTTTGCCGAAGCAGGCATGCGCTTCTCGTTCAGTTTCGCCTTGTCGCTAATGATGTGGCTGGCCGTGCTGATCTATTGGCTGGAAAGCTTCATGGCGAGAATGGAAGGCATGCAACCCATGGTTTTGCCGCTGGCTGCAGCCTGCACGGCGCTACCGGTAGCCTTCCCCAATGTTCATCTGGTTGCCCACGCCAGCGCTACCGGCTTCAGGCTCCATTTCTTGGCCGCCATGCTGGCCTACAGCCTGCTGACCCTGTCGGCACTGCACGCAATTTTCATGGGCTTTACCGAAAACGCCCTGCACAAACGCTCGATGAAACGTAGCCTGGCCAGCCTGCCGCCACTGCTGACCATGGAATCGCTGCTTTTCCGGATGCTATTGCTCGGTTTCATCCTACTCTCCCTGACCGTCGGCAGCGGCGTATTTTTCTCCGAAGCGCTGTTCGGAAAGCCGATGTCGCTTGATCACAAAACCCTGTTCGCCTTCGCTTCCTGGGGAATTTTCGCCACCTTGCTGGTCGGACGCCATGCCTGGGGATGGCGTGGCAAACGCGCGTTGCGCTGGACGCTCGCCGGTTTTGCCCTGTTGATCCTGGCTTACGTCGGCAGTCGTTTTGTCGCCGAAGTCATCCTCGGCCGCCTCTAGGTCGTGAACGACATCCCCCTCTCGGCGCTGGCAGCAACGCTGGTCGTGCTGTTGGCGCTCTCCGCCTTTTTCTCGTTGAGCGAAACGGCGATGATGGCGTCCAATCGCTTTCGCCTGCGCCATCTCGCCCAGTCCGGCCACCATGGCGCCCAAAAAGCCCTCGCCTTACTTGATCAGACCGACAAGATGCTCGGCGTCATTCTACTTGGCAACAACCTGATCAATTCAGCGGCAGCCACCCTGGTTGGCGTCATTACCATCGAATTGTTCGGCGACGGCAAATGGGCGCTCGGGGCTGGCACACTGGCGGTCACTCTGGCCATCCTCGTCTTTTCCGAAATTACCCCGAAAATCATCGGTGCCACCTACGCCGATCGCCTTGCGCTCGTCCTTGGCTACATCCTGACCCCTCTGCTGCGCCTTTTCTATCCGGCCGTCTGGCTGATCAATCTGATGGCAGGGGGGCTGTTACGACTCCTAAAACTCTCGCGCGATCCTTCCGGCGAGAACAGCAAACTTTCACCCGAAGAACTCCACAGTCTGGTTCTCGAGTCATCACACCTGATCCCGCAAAAGCACCGGACCATCCTTTCCAGTCTCTTCGAACTAAACAACATTACCGTCGAAGACGTAATGACACCGCGCGGAAGCATTGAAATACTTGACCTTGACCGCCCATGGGAAGAGGTCAGGACGCAGTTGGCCACCAGTCACCATAGCCGCCTTCCTGTATGCCGGGAATCGCTTGATCAACTGGTCGGCATCTTGCCGGTTCGCCGCCTGCTCGCCAGCCTGGGCGACCCGGAGTTTGATGAAGCGGCGCTTCTCCAGCAGTTACAAGCCCCCTACTACATTCCGGCCGGGACGGCCGTCTTCTCCCAGTTGGCTTTTTTCCAGGAAAACCGCCAACGCATCGGGTTTGTCGTTGATGAATACGGTGAAATACTGGGACTTCTGACTCTTGAAGACATTATTGAAGAGTTTGTCGGAGATTTCACCACATCGCTTCCCGGCCTGGGCAACTCGCTGACCTGGCTTCCGGAAGGCTACGCCATCGTCGAGGGATCCCGCTCCCTGCGGGATATCAACCGCATGCTCGGCCTGGATTTCCCGCTCGATGGCCCGAAGACGCTGAACGGCCTGATTCTCGACCACCTCCAGGACATTCCCGAAGCGGACGTCAGCATCAAACTGGCTGGCATTCCAGTGGAAATTCTTCAGACACAGGACCGCAGCGTCGTCACCGTCCGTATCTATCAGCCCGACAAGCAGCGCTGACCAGGACGCCGCCTTTACAAACAGGCGCCTACGTAGCATCATCAAACGATCTAGACGGCATTTGACTGTAATTAATGGCAGCGACCCCTCAAACATCTCCTCTTAGCGGCTTGGCGCGAGCACTGGTTCAGGCTGGGCGACTCAAGGAGGCGGAGGCGGAACAACTGATTTCCCAGGCAAACTCGGCCAAAATCCCGCTGATCGAACAAATCATCGCCAGCCAGAAAGCCTCGGCCATTGATATCGCCCGCTTTGTCGCCGATACCTTTGGCTATCCATTGCTTGATCTGGCCGCCTTCGATGAGGCTCACATCCCGGCAACGGCGATCGACCGCAAACTGATTGCCACCCACAAGGTCATCCCGCTCAACAAGCGCGGCAATCGCCTGTCGGTGGCCATCGCGGACCCAACAAATCTCCGGGCGCTCGACGAAATTCGTTTTCAGACCGGCCTGGCCGTCGATCCGATTGTTGTCGAACACCCGAAGCTGATCCCTCTCGTCAGCAAGTACTCGGAAACCGCCGAAGACACCCTCAGAAATCTGGCCAGCGACGACATCAATCTCGACTTCCTTGATGAAGAAGCTGCCGCCAAAGCTGATGAAGCCAACGGCCAGGACATTGATGACGCGCCAGTCGTCAAGTTCATCCAGAAAATGCTTCTTGACGCGATCAACGATGGCGCCTCCGACATCCACTTCGAACCCTACGAGAAGTACTACCGGATACGCTTCCGGGTTGACGGCATACTCCGTGAAATAGCCACCCCTCCGCTCGCCATCAAGGAAAAGATCGCTTCTCGGATCAAGGTTATCTCCAGGCTCAATATCGCGGAAAAGCGGGTGCCGCAGGACGGCCGGATGAAACTGGTGCTCTCCAAAAACCGCGCTATCGACTTCCGCGTCAGCACCTTGCCAACCCTGCAGGGCGAAAAAATCGTCCTGCGTATTCTCGACCCCACCTCGGCCACCCTGGGCATTGAGGCACTCGGTTATGAACCCGATCAGAAGGCCGCCTTGCTTGACGCGGTGAACCGCCCATATGGCATGGTTTTGGTCACCGGCCCGACTGGCTCCGGCAAAACTGTTTCACTTTACACATGCCTGAACATCCTGAACAAAGATGGCGTCAATATCTCAACGGCTGAAGATCCGGCGGAAATCAACCTGCCCGGCGTCAATCAAGTTAACGTCGACGACCGCGCCGGCCTGACCTTCCCGGTTGCCCTGAAAGCGTTCCTGCGCCAGGATCCGGACATCATCATGGTCGGCGAAATTCGCGACCTGGAGACCGCCGAGATCGCAATCAAGGCCGCCCAGACAGGTCACATGGTTCTGTCGACACTGCACACCAACGATGCCCCGCAGACGCTAACGCGCCTGATGAACATGGGTGTCCCGACCTTCAATATCGCCTCCAGCATCCTGCTGATTACCGCCCAACGCCTGGCCCGTCGCCTCTGCAATTGCAAGAAGGCAATCACAGTTCCCGAGCAAACCCTGCTCGACGCCGGCTACAAGGAATCCGACCTCGACGGCTCGTGGACGCTATACGGCCCAGGCGGTTGCGACCGCTGCAAAGGGAGCGGTTACAAGGGGCGGGTTGGTATTTACCAGGTGATGCCGGTCACGGAAGCCATGCAGCGCCTGATCATGAGCGGCGCTACCGCACTCGACCTGGCCATCCAGGCCAAAGCCGAGGGCGTCCGTGACCTGCGCGAATCCGGCTTGATAAAAGTAAAACAGGGCGTGACCTCGCTTGATGAAGTTCTAAGCACCACCAATGCTTAACGGGAAGGAATAACAATGGCCACAGCCGCCAAATCAAAGGCCAGGATCAAGGAAAGCGCCTTTCTCTGGGAGGGCAGAAACAAAGACGGCAAGACCGTACGCGGAGAAATGCGCGCCGCCAGCGAGTCCGTTGTGCAATCCACACTGCGCCGCCAGGGAGTTATCAACGCCAAGGTCAAGAAAGTTCGCTTCAAAAGCGGCGGAAAAATCACCGACAAGGACATCGCATTATTCACACGCCAACTGGCAACGATGATGAAATCGGGCGTTCCACTACTGCAAGCCTTCGACATTGTCGGTCGAGGTCATTCAAACCCTGCTGTCGGCAAGCTGTTGCTGGACATCAAGGCCGATGTTGAGACAGGCAGTTCACTGTCACAGGCATTCCGGAAATACCCGCTCCAATTTGACGTTTTATATTGCAATCTGGTTGCCGCTGGCGAACAGGCTGGCATTCTCGATACATTGCTTGACCGACTTGCCACCTATAAGGAAAAGATCCTTGCAATCAAGAGCAAGATCAAATCAGCACTGTTCTACCCTATTGCGGTCATCGTTGTTGCCTTCGTCATTACCGCAGTCATCATGATCTTCGTAATTCCGGCATTCAAGGACGTCTTCAAGAGCTTCGGGGCAGACCTCCCCGCACCAACTCTTCTTGTGATTGCCATCTCCGATTTCTTCGTTGCTTACTGGTGGGCCATTTTTGGCATCATCGGCGGCGCGCTATATTCATTTTTTGAAAGCTGGAAACGTTCGGAGAAAGTCCAGATGGCCATGGACCGATTGCTCCTCCGCGTCCCAGTCTTTGGCGACATCGTACGTAAATCAGTCATTGCCCGCTGGACCAGAACCCTGGCCACCATGTTCGCCGCCGGCGTTCCACTGGTCGAATCTCTGGACTCCGTTGGCGGGGCCGCTGGCAATTACGTTTACAAAGCCGCCACCAAGCAGATACAAAATGAAGTTTCGACCGGCACCAGCCTGACCAACGCCATGCAAAATGCCAATATTTTCCCCAACATGGTGACCCAGATGGTCGCCATTGGCGAAGAGTCTGGCGCACTGGACTCCATGCTCTCCAAGGTCGCCGACTTCTTCGAACAGGAAGTCGATGATGCCGTCGAGGCCATGTCCAGCCTGATGGAGCCGATGATCATGGTCGTTCTCGGTACACTGATTGGTGGCATGGTTGTCGCCATGTACCTGCCAATCTTCAAACTGGGATCGGTGGTCTGATGCTTCCTGATTCAATGGGTGGCCTGGCTGCCATAGTCGGGCTGCTTGGCCTGTGCGTCGGTAGCTTCCTCAACGTTGTCATTCACCGTCTGCCCAAAATGATGGAACAGGAATGGCAAGCACAATGCGCAGAGTTGCGGGGCGAAACGCTTTCGCCAGCCAGCGCGGCCTTGACACTATCCACCCCTCGCTCACGCTGCCCCGCTTGCGGCCATCAGATTTCAGCCCTCGAAAACATCCCCTTGATCAGCTACCTGCTGATTCTCAAGGGTAAATGCTCGGGCTGTGGCACGAGCATTTCGCCGCGCTATCCAATTATCGAAGCAGCCACCGCCTTGCTCTCCGCCTATACGGCGTGGCACTTTGGGCCAACGCTTGCCATGGCCGGGGCTTTATTGCTGGTGTGGTCGCTAATCGCGCTGGCCGCCATCGATCTTGATACGCAACTCTTGCCTGACTCGATCACCCTGCCCTTGTTATGGCTTGGCATTGCATTCAATCTAGCCGGCGCCTTCGTCGACCTGCCAACTTCGATCATTGGCGCGATGGCCGGTTACCTTGCCCTGTGGAGCGTGTATTGGCTGTTCAAGCTGACGACCGGCAAGGAGGGCATGGGCTATGGCGACTTCAAGCTGCTGGCCGCACTCGGCGCCTGGCTGGGCTGGCAAATGCTGCCAACCATAATTTTGCTCTCCTCGGTCGTCGGGGCGATTGTCGGGATTAGCCTGATCGTTGCCGCCCGCCATGGTCGCAACGTACCGATTCCGTTCGGCCCCTACTTGGCCGCGGCCGGGGTAATCGCCCTGTACTGGGGGCCGCAACTAACCAACCGTTATCTTGGCCTGATCGCTTGAAATTTCGTGCCTGACACCAATATATAAGCATCACGGACACTCGGTTATAATTCAAGGTTTTGGAGGATTCCCATGCCGATCTACGAATATCGCTGCGACTCCTGCGGTTCCCAGAAAGAGCATCTGCAAAAGATGAGCGACCCGCAGCTCACCACCTGCCCGGCCTGCGGCCAGGAAAGCTACAACAAGCTGCTCTCCGCTGCTGGCTTCCAGCTCAAGGGAAATGGCTGGTACGCCACCGACTTCAAGGGTGGCGGCAAAGCTGCGCCCAAGGCTGACAGCACGCCACCTTGCCAGGGTGGCTCAGGAGCATGCACTCCGTGCGCGGCCAATTGATCAAACGCTACTTCATTACCGGGCTCCTGATCTGGGTGCCCTTGGTCATTACCGGCTGGGTGCTATCGCTGATTATCAGCACACTTGATCAGTCCTTGCGCCTGTTGCCGGAAACGGTACACCCGCAGCATCTTTTCGGCTTCGCGATCCCCGGGGTTGGCGCACTGCTGACCCTGGCCATGATCCTGCTCACCGGCCTGCTCGCCGCAAACTTCATCGGCCAAAAGCTGGTCAGCTGGTGGGACAAGCTGCTGTCGCGCATCCCGGTCGTCAACTCGGTATACAAAAGCGTCAAGCAGGTTTCAGATACGCTGTTTGCCCCGAATGGCAATGCTTTTCGCAAAGCCTTGCTGGTCCAATACCCGCGCCTGGATAGCTGGACCATCGCCTTTCAGACCGGGCAGCCGGGCGGCGACCTGGTCAATCACCTCGACGGTGACTATGTCAGCGTCTACGTGCCGACCACCCCCAATCCAACCTCCGGTTTCTTTCTGATGATGCCGGCCAAGGATGTGGTCGAACTCGACATGACCGTCGACGAAGCACTCAAATACATCATATCGATGGGTGTCGTGGCCCCGCCGCCGCACCCGCGCGTCATTACCAACATTTAAAGAACCATCGGAAAGCTTCATGCGCACCCATTATTGCGGACAACTCAACGCCGCCCTCGACGGGCAAATTGTTACCCTGTGCGGCTGGGCGCATCGCCGGCGCGACCACGGCGGCGTCATCTTCATCGACCTGCGCGACCGCGATGGTCTGGCCCAGATCGTTTGCGACCCGGACCGCGCCGATACCTTCAAGATCGCCGAATCCGTCCGTAACGAGTTTTGCCTGAAGATTACCGGCAAGGTGCGTCCGCGCCCGGCTGGCACGACCAACGCCAATCTGGCATCCGGTGAAATCGAAATCCTCTGCCACGAGATCGAGGTCCTGAATGCTTCGGTCACGCCGCCGTTCCAGCTCGACGAAGAGAATCTGTCGGAAAACGTCCGCCTGACCCATCGCGTCATCGACCTGCGCCGCCCCCAGATGCAGCACAACATGATGCTGCGCTACAAAACGGCGCGCGCCTTCCGCCGCTTCCTCGACGACAACGGCTTTATCGACATCGAAACGCCGATGCTGACCAAGTCGACCCCGGAAGGTGCCCGCGACTACCTCGTGCCGTCGCGCGTCCATTCCGGCCAGTTCTTCGCGCTGCCGCAGTCGCCGCAATTGTTCAAGCAATTGCTGATGGTGGCCGGCTACGACCGTTACTACCAGATCGTCAAATGCTTCCGCGACGAAGACCTGCGCGCCGATCGCCAGCCCGAATTCACCCAGGTCGATATCGAAACCTCGTTCATGACCGAGGATGACATCACCGCGCTGATCGAAAAGCTGATTCGCTACGTCTTCAAGGACGCGATCGACGTCGACTTGCCGGCCCCCTTCCCGCGCATAGCCTACAGCGAAGCGATGAGCCGCTTCGGCTCCGACAAGCCGGATCTGCGCGTCACGCTCGAACTGACTGAGGTCACCGATGCCGTCAAGGATGTCTCCTTCAAGGTCTTCGCCGGTGTCGCCAACAGCGAAAACGGCCGCGTTGCCGCGATGCGCATTCCGGGCGGCGCCAGCCTGACCCGCGGCGAAATCGACGAATACACCAAGTTTGTCGGCATCTACGGCGCCAAGGGCCTGGCTTACATCAAGGTTAATGACGTCACGCAGCTCAACGAAACCGGCCTGCAGAGCCCGATCGTCAAGAACCTGCATGAAAATGCCCTGAAAACCATCGTCGACCGCACGGGTGCCCAATCCGGCGACCTGATTTTCTTTGGTGCCGACAAGGCCAAGGTAGTCAACGATGCGCTCGGCGCTCTGCGTGTCAAGATTGGCCACGAAAAGGGCTTCCTCAATGGCAAGGCTTGGGAGCCGCTGTGGGTCGTCGACTTCCCGATGTTCGAGTACGACGAGGAAGACAAGCGCTGGACGGCCTGCCACCACCCCTTCACCAGCCCGAAGGACGAGCATGTAGCCCTGCTGCAAAGCGATCCGGGCAAGTGCTTGGCCAAGGCCTACGACCTGGCGCTGAACGGCTGGGAAATCGGCGGCGGCTCGGTGCGTATTCACAAGTCGGAAGTTCAGGAAACCGTCTTCCAGGCCCTCAACATCGGCCCGGAAGAACAGCAGGCCAAGTTCGGCTTCCTGCTCGACGCCTTGAAGTACGGCGCGCCGCCGCATGGTGGCCTGGCTTTCGGTCTGGATCGTATCGTCACCATGATGACCGGTGCCGAATCCATCCGCGACGTCATTGCCTTCCCGAAAACCCAGCGCGCTCAGTGCCTGCTGACCGATGCCCCATCCGGCGTCGACGAGAAGCAACTGCGCGAACTGCATATCCGCCTGCGTCAGAAGGTGGAAACCCAGATCGAAGTCACCCAGGCCTGAAACCGGGCATGAAAAACTGGCTGCGCTTCCTGATCGTCACCTGGCTGGCGATCGGAAGCGCATTCGGTTTTAGTTTCACCCGCGACAGTGCTGCGGTCGACGTCGTCCTGGCGGCAAATTTGCCCCACGAAGCGCAGCAAACACTGACCCTGATCAAAACCGGCGGTCCTTTCCCCTACACCCGCGACGGCATCGTTTTCGGCAACTACGAAAAGCGACTGCCGCTCCATCCGCGTGGCTACTACCTGGAATACACGGTCAAGACACCGGGCCGGCGGGATCGCGGGCCCCGGCGCATCATTGCCGGCGAACGCGGCGAGTATTACTACACCGACGACCATTACCAGAGTTTTCGGCGCATTCAGGAGTAGCCGGGATGAAACACCGCCTCTTGCAGGACGCCTCCCTGGCCGGGCTCTATCATTTGCCTGCCGCCCGCCATAGCGAAGCGCTGGCCCAGGCCAAGGCAGCACATTTGGTGCAGCTCAATGCCGACCTCGGCAGCGCTGGCGATGCCGGTGAAATCCTGCGCGAGTTAGGCCGGGCCTTCCAGTTCCCGATCTGGTACGGCGCCAATTTCGACGCCCTGCACGACTGCCTGACCGACCCCGACTGGCACGCACGCAAAGGCCTGCTCCTGTTGATTTCGGGCCTGGAGACACTGCGCCACAACGATCCCGAGGCATTCACGACGCTGATCGAAGTACTGCGCTCGGCGGCGCAGATCCGCTCGGCCGAAAAACACCCGATGTGGATTCTGCTGACCAGCCCGGCCCGCGGCATCGCCAATCTGCCGGACGCATGAGCCAATACAAGCAACCCGTTTCGGTTCTGGTCGTCATTCATACCGCAGCGCTCGAGGTGCTCCTGCTTGAACGCGCCTCGCACCCCGGTTATTGGCAATCCGTCACCGGCAGCCGGGAAGCGGAAGAAGCCCTGATCGAGACCGCCCATCGCGAAGTTCTTGAGGAAACCGGCCTCAACAGCCACCGCTTCCGGCTCAGCGACTGGCAGCAAATCAACACCTACGAAATATTCCCGGAATGGCGGCATCGCTACGCGCCCGGGGTAACGCAGAATACGGAACATGTTTTTTCGCTGGAACTGCCGGCGATTCAACCAGTGCGCATCGCCCCCGGCGAGCACCTGGCCTACGCCTGGCACCCCTGGCAGGAAGCCGCCGAGCGCTGTTTCTCCGCCAGCAACCGCGACGCCATTCTCGCGCTACCCAGCCGCCAGCGCTGAGCAGCGACCATTTGGACGACCTCCCGCACAGACGTTTCAAAACAGCCGAAGACAGGCCTTGAAAGCCGCCGCGCTCGCCCTATATTTGGTACACGCATCACCCACCAACCTGAAGGAGAGCAATCATGGCAAACATCACCCGTCTCGACCCGCTTGATGATCTTTTCCGCGGCTTCTTCGTTCGCCCGGTTGATATCAACGGCACGCCGCAACAGCAGCCGTCGATCAAGATGGACGTCACGGAACAGGGCAACAACTACCTCGTGCACGCCGAACTGCCCGGCGTCAAAAAACCGGACATTCACGTCATCGTCGATGGCAACCAGGTGTCCATCAGCGCCGAGATCAAGCAGGAAAAGGAAGTTCGGGAAGGTGAACGCCTACTCCGTTCGGAGCGCTATTTCGGCAAGGTTTCCCGTTCCTTCCAACTTGCCCAGGAAATCGATGAAACGCAGGCCGTGGCCAAATTCAATGACGGCGTTCTCGAGCTGACCCTGCCCAAACGGACCGCCAGTCCGAACAAGCGGCTGAGCATCGAATAAGGCACCATCGCCCCGAGCACAAGGCCGGCCCCGTTCCGGCCTTTTTCTTTGTACAATCCGCGGCGATTCCACACGGAGCACGCCATGAGTCTCGACAATCTCACCCCCGGCATCAAGGCCGCCGTTCTGGCCGAAGCCCTGCCCTACATCAAGCGCTTCCACGGCAAGACCATCGTCGTCAAATACGGCGGCAATGCGATGACGGATGAACACCTGAAGAACTGTTTCGCGCGCGATGTCGTACTGCTTGAACTGATCGGCTTCAACATCGTCGTCGTCCATGGCGGCGGCCCGCAGATCGAAAACCTGCTGACCCGCGTCGGCAAGAAGGGCGAGTTCATTCAGGGCATGCGCGTCACCGATGCAGAGACCATGGAAGTCGTCGAAATGGTCCTCGGTGGCCAGGTCAACAAGGACATCGTCAACCTGATCAACCAGCACGGTGGCAAGGCCGTCGGCCTGACCGGCAAGGACGGCAACTGCATCCGCGCCAAGAAGCTGATGCTGGAGAACAAGGACAATCCGGGCGATCTGATCGACGTCGGCCAGGTCGGTGAAATCACCCAGATCGACCCGTCGCTGATCGACCACCTCGACAAGGGCGCCTTCATTCCCGTCATCGCCCCGATCGGCGTTGGCGAGAACGGCGAGACCTACAACATCAATGCCGACGTCGTGGCCGGCAAGATCGCCGAAGTGCTCAAGGCCGAGAAACTGGTCCTGCTGACCAACACGCCCGGCGTACTGGACAAGGATGGCAAGCTGATCACCGGCATCACCCCGAAGCAGATCGACGAAATGGTCGAGGATGGCACCCTGTCCGGCGGCATGCTGCCCAAGATCGGTTCGGCGCTCGATGCGGCCCGCAACGGCGTCAAGGGCGTGCACATCATCGACGGCCGCGTCGAACACGCCTTGTTGCTGGAAATCCTGACCGACCACGGCGTCGGCACGATGATCAAGTCGCACTGATGCTGAACGCTGGCGGCGTCTGGCTGTTCGATCTCGACAACACGCTGCACAACGCCAGCCCGCATATCTTCCCCCACATCAACCGCTCGATGCGCGAGTACATCGAGCGGCATCTGGGGGTCGATGCAGCCGAAGCCAACCGCATCCGGCAAAGTTACTGGCAACGCTACGGCGCCACGTTGCTCGGCCTGATGCGCCACCACGATACCGATCCGGCCCATTTCCTGAAGGAAACCCACCAGTTTCCCGACCTGCGCCGGATGGTCGTTTTCCCCCACCCGACCCTGCACGCCCTGCGTCGCCTGCCGGGGCGGAAAATCATCTTCTCCAATGCGCCGCGCCATTACCTCGACGCCGTCCTCGACATCACCGGCTTGTGGCGCCATATCGATTCCGCCTATTCGGTCGAGAGCACGCGTTTTCGCCCCAAACCGATGGCCGCCGGTTATCGCGCCCTGCTCAAGGCCGAGCGCCTCGATCCACGCCGCTGCATCATGGTCGAGGACAGCCTGCCCAACCTGATCACGGCCAAAAAGCTGGGGATGAAAACCGTGTGGGTAAGCGCTGGCTCACAGAATTCGCCATACGTAGACGTGAAAATCAAATCTGTGCTCGAACTACCGCAGCGCTGCGGTCGACTATAATTTTCGGGCAAAAACCAATAATCAAGGGGGCAACAATGGCGACAAAACCGGGCGAACGTCGCCTGCAGATTCTGCAAACCCTGGCCGGCATGCTGGAAACCCCGAAAGGGGAAAAAATCACGACCGCCGCCCTGGCGGCCAAACTGGCATGCTCGGAAGCGGCGCTCTATCGTCACTTTGCCAGCAAGGCGCAGATGTACGACGGCCTGATCGAATTCATCGAACAAAGCCTGTTCAGCGTCATCAACCAGATCACCAGCGACGAAGAGCAGGGCCTGAATCAGGTCGAGCAAATCATCGCCCTGTTGCTGCGCTTTGCCCAGAAAAACCGGGGCATGACCCGAGTCCTGATCGGCGATACGCTGGTCAATGAAAACGAACGTCTGCAACTACGGATCAATGCCCTGCTCGACAAGATCGAAGCCTCGCTCAAGCAGGCGCTGCGCATCGCCGCCACTCAGGAAAACCTGAAGCACGATGCCGATTTCGGTGCCCTGGCCAACCTGCTCCGCTGCTATGCCGTCGGCCGCTGGGAACAATATGCGCGTAGCGGCTTCAGTCGCGAGCCCTTGGCCCAATGGCCGCAACAATGGCCGATGCTCTACTTCGCCTGCCTGTCGCAATCAGGTACACCGGGCAGCGACTGAAAAGCCAAGGGCGGCCGCAGCCGCCCTTCATTTCTTGCAGCAAACCGGGCAGGTTAGCGCTTCAGATACTCCGCGGCATCGAGCGCGAAGTAGGTCAGGATGCCATCGGCCCCGGCTCGCTTGAAGGCGAGCAGGCTTTCCAGCACGCAGGCCTCTTCGTTCAGCCAGCCGTTCTGAGCGGCGGCCTTCAACATCGCGTACTCGCCGCTGACCTGGTAGGCATAGGTCGGCACACCGAACTCTTCCTTGACGCGACGCACGATGTCCAGATAAGGCATGCCGGGCTTGACCATCACCATGTCAGCGCCTTCCTGCAGGTCGAGCGCCACTTCCTTCAGCGCCTCATCGGTATTGGCCGGGTCCATCTGGTAGGAGTACTTGTTGCTCTTGCCCAGATTGGCCGCGGAACCGACGGCATCGCGGAAAGGCCCGTAGAAGGCCGAGGCGTACTTGGCCGAATAGGCCAGGATGCGCGTATCGATGAAGCCGGCCCCATCCAGGCCGCCGCGAATGCTGCCGATCCGCCCGTCCATCATGTCGGACGGCGCCACCACATCGACGCCGGCCGCGGCATGGCAGAGCGCCTGCTTGACCAGCACATCCACCGTTTCGTCATTGAGCACATAGCCGGTGTCGTCGATCAGGCCGTCCTGACCGTGCGTCGTGTAGGGATCGAGGGCGCCATCGGTAATCACTCCCAGCTCCGGAAACTCGCGCTTCAGCGCCCGCACCACGCGCGGCACCAAGCCATGCTCGTTGAAAGCCTCTTCGGCGCCCAGTGACTTCAGCGAGGCATCGACCACCGGGAACAAAGCTAATGCCGGAATACCCAGCTTGGCCACCCGCTCCGCCGTCTTCAGCAGCACATCCAGCGACTGGCGCTCGACGCCCGGCATTGAAGAGACCTTCTCGACCCGCCCCTCGCCTTCGAGCACGAAAACAGGGTAAATAAAGTCGTCGACCGTCAGCACCGACTCCCGCATCAGACGACGCGAAAAATCATCGCGCCGCATCCGGCGCATGCGGGTTCCAGGAAAACGTCCGGTAGCACTCATGCTTCAACCTCGATAAATTCGAAAGAGAAATTCTCAAACAGCGTGGAACTTTTTGCATTGACTCACGTCAGAGTCTGCAGATGGCACGCGCTATCTCCCGCTTCACCTCCCTGAGCGGGTGCCTTGACCACGTTAAGGCATTTTGGCCCCCGGACCCCCCTTATCCGGGGGCCCTTTGTTTTCCTTCTTCTTGATTTCGATATCCAGCCAGCCGGCCAGCACGGCCTCGGCGTCTTCGACCCCAGTCTTTTTCAGGCTGGAGAAAAGCTGGACAGAATAAAGTTCGGCATCCCCCCAGGTTTCCACCTCGGCCTTGACCGAGCGCAGCGCCTTGGTCTGCTCCTGGCGGCTCAGCTTGTCGGCCTTGGAGAGCAGGATGTGAATCGGGCGACCGGTCGGCCGGAACCAGTCGATCAGTTTCAGATCGAGATCGGTCATCGGCCGACGGATATCCATGATGACGACCAGACCGGCCAGCTGATCGCGCTTGCTTAGGTAAGGCCCGATCAGGCCTTCCCACTGCGAACGGATCGCCTCCGGCGCCTTGGCATAGCCGTAGCCCGGCAAGTCGACGAAGTACTTGCCTTCGGCCAAGGTGAAATAATTCAAATGCTGGGTTCGCCCCGGCGTCTTGCTGACATAGGCGAGCCGGACGCGACCGGCAAGGGTATTGATGGCGGAAGATTTCCCGGCATTGGAGCGACCGGCAAAGGCCACTTCACGGACAGAATCCTGGGGTAAATCACGGAGATTGGCGACGGTTGTAAGAAAAACCGCCTGCTGGAACAGAGGCATAAAAAACTCGGAAGACCCGCCAAGGGGGCAGGGAACTGATATAGAATAGCAGGTTTGTAACCTTCCGTTCCGGCCAAAGCGCCCACAAACGCGTACAAGGAGCTCGATAATGATTCGCACCGCGGCAATGGCAATTCTTCTTGCCACCAGTTTCATCGCTCATGCATCCGAAGAAGCCAAGGGCAAGGCTGATCCTGCCAAGGGCAAAATCATCGCAGAAACCGTCTGTGTCGCCTGCCATGGCGCCGACGGCAACAGCGCCGCCTCCGCCAACCCGCACCTGGCTGGCCAAGTCGAACAATACATCTACAAGCAGCTGCAGAACTTCAAGTCTGTCGACGGCAAGCCTGCAGCCCGCAACAACGCCATCATGGGCGGCATGGCAGCCCCGCTGTCCGATGAAGACATGAAGAACGTTGCCGCCTGGTTCGCCAGCCAGAAGGCCAAGCCGGCCGCCGCCAAGGACGAAACCAAGATCGCCCTGGGTCAGAAGCTGTGGCGTCAAGGTGACTTCAAGAAGGGCGTTCCCGCCTGTGCCGGCTGCCACGGCCCGGCCGGTGCCGGTCTGCCGGCGCAGTACCCGAAGCTGGCTGGCCAGTTCCCGGAATACACCGAAGCTCAACTGAAGGCCTTCCGCCTCGAAGAGCGCGCCAACGATCCGGAAAAGATGATGCGCATGATCGCCGCCAAGCTGTCGGATGCCGAAATCAAGGCCGTCGCGGAGTTTGCCGCCGGTTTGCGTTAAGCATTAAATCGCACCACGACCAAGGCAGCTGCGGCTGCCTTTTTTATTGTCAGCAAAATGCTTGGCAGCAGGATCACTCGGGGATAGACTCATTCCACGAAAATGTCCCACAATAAGAGGAGACTCCGATGAAAACGCTCAAGCAGATGCTGGCTGGCAAACACCGCCCCTTGGCAGTTGTCGCGCCAACCGACTCCGTTTTCCACGCCTTGTCGGTGATGGCCGAGAATGACGTTGGCGCGCTACTCGTGCTCGATGGCGAGCAACTGGTCGGCATATTTTCGGAACGGGACTATGCTCGAAAGATCATCTTGCACGGCAAATCCTCGAAGGAAACCCTGGTTCGCGAAATCATGAGCGACCGCGTCGCCTACGTGACGCCGTCGGCGACGCTCGACGAGTGCATGGCGCTGATGACCGAAAAGCGTTTCCGCCACCTCCCCGTCCTCAATGAAGACAACAGCATCGCCGGCATGATATCGATCGGCGACCTGGTCAAGGAAACCATCAGTTCCCAGCAATTTCTGATTACCCAACTGGAGCGCTACATTGCCGGCTGAAAAGAGCGCGGAATCGACACTGCATTTCCGCATTCTTGAGGACATCGCCCGTGACCTGTCGGGGGATATCAATTTCCCGACCTGCATGGACGCGGCCATCATGGTCAGGAACACGCTGAAAGACCCGTACGTCAATCTGGACCGGGTGGCGCTGGCCATCGGCGTCGAGCCCCTGATCTCGAGCAAGCTGCTGCGCCTGGCCAACTCGGTGAGCTACAACCCGTCGGGCGTCGCCATCCGGGAATTGTCCAGCGCCATCGGGCGCCTGGGCTTCGAGGCGGTGCGCACGACCTCGCTGGCCGTCGCCATGGACCAGATGCTGAAGTCCCGCAACCTTGCGGGCTACGACGAAATCGCCCGGCAAGCCTGGGAGTTTTCGATCCAGGTAGCCGCCATCGCTCGCGTCCTGGCCCGCCGCCTCGGCCGGGTCAATCCGGATGAAGCGATGCTGGCCGGACTCGTCCACAACATCGGGGTTTTCTACCTGCTCTACCGCGCCGCCGAGTACCCCGAATACCGCACCGACAAGCCAGCCATGCTTGCCCTGCTGCATGGCTGGGAGGCCAGCATCGGCGAAAGCCTGCTACATATTCTCGGGCTCCCGGAAAGCATTACCGATGCCGTGCGCGACCAGGGCGAGACACGTAACGTCGAAACACCATGCACCGTGCGCGACGTGCTTTACTTCGCCAAATTGCTGGCCGGCGGCCCGCAGGAATGGCAACCAGGGCAATTTAGCCCGACCGAAATAGAAGCACGCAATGCCGACCAGGCACGCTATGCCGACCTGCTGGAAGAAGCCGAGGAAGACATTCAGGAACTGCGTTCGGCACTCGCCGCCTGAACCTTCGGCACCGCCCCCGGTCTGACCTCGCACGATAAGCATCGACACGTGTAAGGAATTCGCTGCCGCAAGCGACTAATGAGCATGCAACCGCCAAGGAACCGACATGCTGATACGCCCCCCCGCCGACCACCTGCCATCTGAAATCACTTCACCTGCGATTTTTGAAAAAAGACGCCAACTGATTCTCGGTGGCAGCGCCTTGCTATTAGGTGCCTCAGGCACAGCGCCGGCCACTGCGGCAAGCCTTGGCGAAAAGCTGGGCAAGACCCGCCCCGGTCCTTTTTCCAGCGATGAAAAGCCGACCAGTTTCGAATCGATGACCAGTTACGGGAATTTCTACGAGTTCGGCCCCGACAAGGACAGCCCGGGCAAAAACGCCCATCGACTACGGACCCGGCCGTGGACGGTCACTGTCGATGGCGAAGTCAAGCAGGCCAAGACCTTCGCCATCGAAGACATCCTCAACTGGGCACCACTCGAAGAACGGACCTATCGCCTGCGCTGCGTCGAAGGCTGGAGCGCCGTTGTCCCATGGATCGGCTTTCCTTTTGCCGAACTGCTCAAGCGAGTCGACATCACCGGCAATGCGAAATTCGTCGAGTTCTGGAGCCTGGCCGACCGCGAACAGATGCCGTACATTCGCCTGCCGCTGCTCGACTGGCCCTATATCGAAGGACTGCGCCTCGACGAAGCCATGCACCCACTGACACTGTTCGCGGTCGGCATGTATGGCGAAGTGATGCCCAAGCAAAACGGCGCCCCGATTCGCCTGATCGTGCCTTGGAAGTACGGTTTCAAGGGTGCCAAATCGATCGTCCGCATTCGCTTTGTCGAAAAGCAGCCACAAACGGCGTGGATCAAGGCGGCACCTGACGAATACGGCTTCTATTCCAACGTGAACCCGGACGTCCCGCACCGACGCTGGAGCCAGAGCCAGGAACGCCGCCTTGGCGAGTTTTTCAAACGCAAGACCCTGCCCTTCAATGGCTACGGCGAACAAGTGGCCAGCCTGTACAGCGGCATGGATTTACGGAAGCATTTCTGAACCATGGCTGCGACACCGGACCAACGACAACTGCAACTGATCAAGAGCGCCCTTTTCCTGCTCTGCCTGCTGCCCCTCGGCCGCCTGCTATGGGCCGCCTACAGCAATGACTTCGGGGCCAACCCGGTTGAATTCGTGCAACGCTGGACCGGCACCTGGACCTTCAACATGCTGCTGCTTACCCTTTGCGTCACGCCGCTGCGCGTCCTGACCAAATTGCACTGGCTGCTCCGCCTGCGCCGGATGCTCGGCCTGTTTTGCTTCTTTTACGCCACCCTGCATTTTTTGTCGTTTATCGGCTTCGATCACGATTTTGTCGTCAGCGACATCGCCCGCGATGTCCTGAAGCGGCCCTTCGTCACCGTTGGCTTTGCCGCTTTCGTGCTGCTGATTCCGCTGGCCGCCACCTCAAACCAATGGGCGATCCGCAAACTGGGCGGCCGCAAGTGGCAGGAACTGCATCGCACGATCTATCTGATCAGCCTGCTGGCGGCGGTGCATTACTTCTGGCTGGTCAAGGTTACCGCGCTGCTCTGGCCGCTGGCTTACTCGGCTGCGCTGGCAGTGCTACTCGGCTGGCGCGTCCGTGAATGGCGACGCAAGGCGATTCCGGTACCGCAATTCCCGAGCGCCAAGCCGCTCAAGTTTTTCAAACAGAAACCGGAATAGCTATTTCTTGCGCAGGCCGTCGAGGCGAACGATGGCGCGCCCGTCCGCGGTCTGTTTCGCTTCGGCCTTCCAGGCATGGCCATAAACCACCTCGAAGGTGGCTGGCAGCTTGCCGTCCCGACGCATGCCTTCGTAAGCGGCACGGGCCACCGCCCATGAATTGCGGCCGGTCAGGCCATGACGCCGGGCCTTCATTGCACAGGACGAACCGGCCGCCCGCAAGTCGGCAAACATGGCATCGAGATCGTCGTAGGTCAGCGTGATGACTTCCATGTCCATGACCGGATCGGCAAAGCCGCAGCCGACCAACATGTCGCCCAGGTCGTGCATGTCGATGAAGCGCTGGGTGTGGGCGTAGCCATCGGCAAAGGCCAGGCGCAGTTCGCGCAACGAATCGGGCCCCAGGGTCGAGAACATCAGCAGGCCGCCGACTTCGAGCACCCGATGCGCCTCCGCCAGGGCCGGCAGCGGGTCGTCCAGCCAGTGCAGCAGCAGGTTCGACCAGATTAGTGCGGTCGACCTCGATTTCAAGGGCAATTTCGCGGCATCGGCGGCCAGGCGTACCGGTTCGGCCGACTTGCCGAGCCCCAGCCAGCGCTGCCAGGCCGCCCGTTGCGGACGAGCCTCGCTGAGCATGGCCGGCGCCACATCCAGACCGATCAGTTGCGCTTCGGGATAGCGTTCCGCCAGGCTGGCCAAACTCGCCCCCCGGCTACAGCCGAGGTCGAGAATGCGCTTCGGCTCGACCTTGACGTAGTCGAGCCGCTCCTGCATGCGACGATCCACTTCGCGGGCGAAGAAATCGCCTTCGGCATAGCTGGCAGCCGCCTTGGAGAAACGTCGACCGACTTGCTGCCGGTCGACAAAGCCAGCGTTCAAACTGCCTTCACGCCGAGGCGGGCAAACAGCGCATCGTCGCGGTCGACTTCCGGATTGCCGGTGGTCAGCAGATGATCGCCGTAGAACATCGAATTGGCACCGGCCAGGAAGCACAGCGCCTGCAGTTCGTCACTCATTTCCTGACGGCCGGCCGACAGGCGAACCCAGGATTTCGGCATGGTGATGCGGGCGGCGGCGATGGTGCGCACGAACTCGAAAGGATCGAGACGCGGATTGTCGGCCAGCGGGGTACCGGGAATCGGCACCAGGTTGTTGATCGGCACCGATTCCGGCGACTGCGGCAGGTTGGCCAGTTGGACGATCAGCGCCGCGCGATTCTTGCGCGACTCGCCCATGCCGATGATGCCGCCCGAACAGACGTTGATACCAGCATCGCGCACCTGATCCAGCGTGTCGAGCCGATCATCGTGCGTATGGCTCTTGATCACCTGACCGTAGAATTCCTTATCGGTGTCGAGATTGTGGTTGTAGTAGTCGAGGCCGGCATCCTTCAGCTTTTCAGCCTGGCCATCCTTGAGCATGCCGAGCGTGACGCAAGTCTGCATGCCGAGCGCCTTGACCTCGCGCACCATGTCGAGGACGCGGTCGAGATCATTGTCTTTCGGCCCCTTCCAGGCGGCGCCCATGCAGAACCGGGAAGCACCCTTGTCCTTGGCGGCCTTGGCGGCGGCAACCACCTCGTCGAGCGGCATCAGACGTTCGCGCTGGGTATCGGTGTCGTAGCGGGCCGACTGCGAGCAGTAGCTGCAATCCTCCGAGCAACCGCCGGTCTTGACCGAGAGCAGCGTCGAGCGTTGAATGGCGTTCGGATCGAAATTGGCGCGGTGCACGCCTTGTGCCCGCCAGATCAGATCCATCAACGGCAATTCGTACAATTCGAGCACCTCGGCAACCGTCCAGCGCGGAACGGTTGCAGACTGCGGATTGGAAGAAACGGCGGCGAGAGTGCTTGCTTGCATGGAGATGGCCTTGCTTGAAAAATACGATAAAAATCAGATACGAAGCGTATCGATAATTATGAATTATCGAGGACACTGCTGACAGATGTCAATTTTACCCCAGGCCAATCTCTTCCGGCGCTTCGCCCGACGACTCCTCGCCAATGTGCTGCCCGGCAGCTGCCTGCTGTGTGGCGCCGATAGCCCATCCAGCCTGATCTGTGCTGCCTGCCAGGCTGATTTACCCATGTTGCCCGGCGCCCTGTGCCCGCTCTGCAGCGAACAGACCACGCATGGCGAACGCTGCGGCGCCTGTTTGAAGGAGGCGCCGCATTTCGATCGGACGAGCGCCCGTTTCCGCTATGATTTTCCGGTCGACCGCATCATTCACGCCCTCAAGTACGGCCACCAGCTGGCCGTCGCCGAGTGGCTCGCCGGGCAAATGCGGGAGAGCCTGGGCACAGCCGATGTTGACCTGATCATCCCGCTGCCGTTGCACAACGAGCGCCTGCGCGAACGCGGCTTCAACCAGTCGGCCGAAATCGCTGCCCGCCTGGGAAAATGCCTGAAATTGCCGGTCGACCGCAGCACTGTACTGCGCACCCGCGCCACACCACCGCAGGCCGAATTGCCGCTCAAGGAGCGCCACAAGAACGTGCGCGGCGCCTTCGAGTGCCGAGGCGACTTCAGCGGCCAGCGCATCCTGCTGGTCGATGACGTAATGACCACCGGCGCCACGCTGAACGAGTGCTCGCGGATCTTGAAGCTGCATGGCGCCAGCACGGTCAGCGTCGCGGTGGCCGCGCGCGCCCTCAAACACTAGCCGGAAAAAGCGTGTTCTAATCCGCAACCTTGCCACTCACGGAAGCCTGACACGTGTTCGCCGTCGTTCTCTATCAGCCGGAAATTCCGCCCAACACGGGCAACATCATTCGACTCTGCGCCAATACCGGCGCCGAAC
>Ga0316604_10001401_pt1 | contig 21505 bp, 17 predicted proteins | sample OWC_soil_day20_C_FD_207650 | JGI IMG/M metagenome (GOLD analysis project Ga0316604, IMG submission 207650) | Wetland soil microbial communities from Old Woman Creek delta, Ohio, United States - OWC_soil_day20_CT | ecosystem: Environmental > Terrestrial > Soil > Wetlands | place: USA: Ohio...
ATACTTCTTTTTCCAATTAGTGGTTATTCCCGGTCACCGGCCGTTTCCTGTATAGTATTTATTTTGTGTTTGTCTTCAAATTCAAATCCCCCTTCGTCTCCTGCACATAATATCTAAAATTAAACCACGGGGCCAGGTTCTTCGTATTCTCATCTTTATAATCAGGCGCTGTCGCCGGGTTATCCTTATACAAATTCACCAACTCCACCTTCACATACCTGTTATCTTTCAACAAAAAGATCAAAGACCTATCCTTATAAGGCACCAACGAATGATCACTAAACTGATAATACCCCCAGCTATCAATCACATCATTTATATCAAAAGAAATCGGCACACTATTCCTGATCATAGAATCCGCCGGCGCTGCCGTCAACTCATCAAACGCAGTTCTCACTACCCTGATCTTCCCCAGCCCATTCTTCCCTTCAGCAGTAGCCGCATCCGCATTTATCTGTGAATTATAAATGCTGTTGAACATGATATGCCATGTAGCTCCACCATCCACCGCAGCAGCACTATCTACTGCCTTGTGCGTATCAAAATTAAAATACCATGCACGATGCCCTTCTGATGCAGCATGCCCTACATCAGGAGCTGGATAATTTACCACATACACCACATTGTATTTCTCATCCAGGTAAATATGTTCATCCAGTTGCTTCACACGGCTGGGTACCCAGTTGGTCCCTTCTAAATAAGTTGCTGCAGGTGTAGTCGTATCATTATCTTTCCCACAGGAGCAAACAAAGAACAAGGTCAGTGCCAGCAAACTATTGGTTAAATGTCTTATCGCCATCTTTATTGATCGTGTATTTAAAAGTGATATAAGGTGCAGCAGTATGAATATCCGGGTTAGCCGGGTTATCTTTATAAAAACTGTAGATCATCAGTTTTGCATAATTCCCCTTCGCAGTTTTAATAATAATAGTACGTGGCAACCCATACACCACATGGGCTTTCTCACTATCACCCGGATACATCTGTCCATAAAAATCATAGAAGGCATATCCATTTGTACTCCCATTAAAATGATCCAGAGTGAGATAACCATTTATCAACAGATCAGCATCTACCACAGGTACAGTCGTCACTTTATTAAAAGCCTCCTCCATTAAACTTTGTGCAATAGGCACAGCAGCAGGACGCTGGTTTTCATAATCGAAATATTGCTTATCCACTGCACTATCTACCACCAGGTAAATGCCCCCTTTGCCAGGTCCACCCTTACCAGGATTGTAAGTAGCCGTGCCATTATTCGCCCATACACTGCTGTTGTAAATGCTGGCAAATGCAATGTCCCATTTGTCAGTCGCTGCATAAGCATCGGGGATCACACGGCCATCTTCCAGGCTATAATACACAGTTTTGAAAGTAGCGCTACCACCAGCTCTCGCTATAGTATCACCGATTAGGTTATTCACAGTATACGTACCACTGGCGGTCACTGTCACTGCAGGTAAATCAGGTAAAGCAGGATCGTCCTTTTTATCCTTATCCGAACAGGATGCGAATAAAAAGACGGCTAACAACAAGAAAGATATACGCATTATGATCAAGGTGTTTTCAGGTTATGACTACCATCCTGCTGTACAAAATAGCGGAAGGTGAAATAAGGTGCCGGCCAGAAAAGATCAGTCACAGTAGGAGGATTTCCCTGGTATACATTGATCAGTTCCAGCTTTCCATATTTACCATCTGCTGTGCGGATGATAAACGTGCGGTTCTGAATAGGCACTGCCAGATGTGTGTTCAGTGAATAGAAATACCAGCCGGTATTATAAGGTTGTGGATAACCATCCCATCCTGCAAAACGAAGATTCCCTGTTTCGAATGCATCCTCTTCGGGAGCTATTGTCACTTTGCTATAAGCACTATCCACAGCGATGATCAGTCCCTTTCCCGCACCACCTTTTCCGGGGCCTTCTCCACTACCGTTATTCACATATACGAGGGCATTATAGATATCTGTAAATGCAAGGTCCCAGTTGTTACTTTGCTTAAAGGTGTTGCTGCTATCCCATGATTGCAGTTTGGTCGACAGCTTGAAATAAAAACTCCGGAACGGGCGTTTCTCTTTTCCTTCCACACCATCCGCCACAGAGGCTTCAGTATCGCCAGCAAGGTCGTAGATGACAGTGCTCACGCCATCTTCATAATTTAGTTTAGTAACATTGTTGTTCTCTTTCTTACAGGCCATAGTCAGCAGTACGATGGCTGCTAACCATTGCCATTGGGCTCGCTTGTACATATTGGTTATTGTTTAAACAGTCGCCATTTCAACCCGGCCATCAGGATGCGTCCGGGTTGTCCTGGCATCAACATATCCGTATAATTCATGAGGTTGTCTGCTGTGATCTGAACAGCCAGATGACCTTTGCAAAGTTTCTTTTCGATAGAAGCATATACCAGGCAGTAGGCATCAATGAATGTATCGTAGGTATCCAGAAACCGGTTATTGTTTGCATCATCATAGCCGGACCTGCTCTTATAATTCGCGCGGAAAGTAGCGCTGATGCCCCAGGGAGCATATTCATAAAACACACGTAGGTTTAGCATATGCCTGGATCTGTTTTCAAGACCGATATAATCACTGACTTTGGATGCCCTCGTCTCTCCTGTATTATTGTTACGTATCTTATTGTATGGATAGGCGCCGGTCCTGATAGAATCCATGATCCCCCTATCCTTCGCATACAGTAACTGATAACCGAAAGATATGTCCAGTCCTTTCAGTACATGTGTACTGACACCGGCTTCTACGCCTCCGGTAAAAGATCTGTCGAGATTGATATAGGAATAAACGGGTTGAAAATTTGTGCGGGTCGCAATCTGAACAGTGTTGATAAAATTGTGCAGCTGGTTGTAAAAGCCATTCACATCGATGCGAATTTTTTGAACAGGTGTATAACTCATTCCAACATTGTAAGAGACAGCCATTTCGGGTTTCAGTGCAGCACTGATATCTTTTGCCACAGGTCTTACCTCACTGATCAACCCCGCTGCCTGCATGGCGGCCAACTGAATAGCTACTTCTTCCACACCCAATACGGTATATCCTGCCTGTGGATTGGTAAATACCTGGTATCTCTTCTGAAAATCAGGTGTTTTATAACCAGTTCCAAAAGCAGCGGTCAACGATATTTTTTCTGACAAACTATATTTCAATCCAGCGCTGGGATTGAGTCTGCCGCCATAAAAATCAGAATGGTCATAGCGGAAGCCCAAACGGGAACTCAGGCGGTTATTCACTTTCCAGTCACCTTGAGCATAGGCATACTCACTTTTTAAATCATTCCCATCCATCACTTCGAGATTACCTCCTATGCCCCCGGTAAATGATAACTGATTCGACACAACATATTGCACCTGCTCCTCAAAGCGATGATAGTATTGGGTAAAATCATTTGAGCTCAGCTGTGCAGACTTACCTGTACTTACATCCTGAGTAGTGCTATATCTTGTCAGGTAGTACTGTGTTTTTAGTTGCCAGGTATTAGTAAGGTTGGCGTTCCAGCCATTATTAAGGTTAGTTTTCCTGTCTTTATTAAGGTTAGCCTGCCAGTCTTTATCAGGAGTAGCGTTCCTGTCTTTATTAAGGTTAGCCTGCCAGCCTTTATCAGGATTAGCGTTCCTGCCTTTATTAAGGTTAACCTGCCAGACAATCGCTCCATTCACATCACTTTCATGCAGTACATCCCTGGTAGTATTCGTCACCTGACTACTGCTATAGACAGATTCATTGATAGAATTACGGAGTGCCCATCGACCGGCAATGTTTAGTGAATTGTTAGCATTCAATTTATACCGAAGCCGGCCCTGCAGACTATAACTATCATAAGGTGGTGCGGTCGCGCCTTTGCTCAGGAAGGAATTCACATTGAAGCCATCGGTATGATAAAAATTACCTGATAGGTTGAGGGAGCCGTTACCACTCTTATTAGTTCCTCCACCAAATGGTGTTTCCCCTTCCAAAGTAAAATCCTGCGTATGCTGCGAACCATATCTTACAATAGCCTGCCCCTGTGCCGCATCAATATGTTGGCGGGTAATAATATTCACTACCCCTCCCAATGCTTCACTCCCAAACAAACTCGAGCTGGCCCCCTTCACAATTTCGATTCTTTCAATATCAGAAACAGTAATTCTTGATAAGTCGAAATTTCCCGCATTTCTACCTATCATAGGTTGACCATCAATTAAAATCAAAATATAATCAGCGCTAAACCCTTGTAGTTGCATACCAATTGCCCTCGACCCTGCAGAGACATCATTGACAATCGCAATACCCGTCTGTTCCCGCATCACCTCATCCAGTCGGCGGCTGCCCATCATTTCCAGTGTCTTGCGACTAATCACAGTCACAGGCATGGCAGCCCTGCTGGTAAGTGTTTCCAGGTGCACGGCTTTGACTTCCACACTTTTCAAAGTACGGGAGGTATCGGATTGACTAAAGGCACATAAACTGCTACAACACAATATGAAGAGCGTGTATAAATCTTTGCTGGTACGCATGAAAATTGAAGGATATTGCTATCTACAGCATATCGGGTACAATAATATATTTGGTTCGGGGCGGAGTGGTGTAAAAGTAAGAAGGGAATGTGACAGGGAAGTGACGAAACGGGAAAACCATTTACGCAATCAGGAAAATAAGGAGTGCTTACTAAAAAGTGAGGGATTATGATTTCCGCTTTCGCGAAAAAAGGGAATTCTTCAACGTTTTGCGCATGCAAAACGTTGAAGAATTCCCCCTCGAATTTTTTGAGGTTTGCGAAGCAAGCCTCAAAAAATTCGCCTATTCTTTAATTAATGCATACTCCACAACCGGATACCCTCTCTCACCACCATCATTAATCCCCATACTCACAAACTTCAGCTTATAATAGTTACCCGCCGGATCTCTCACGATATAATAATATTGCTTGTAAATGCCACTGCTGGTAGATCTCCAGCTACTACCAATCGCATCTCTTTTAGAAGAGAAAGTCAGTGAAGCCGTATCCGCCTTCGTGAAACTTGAATACCCAACCACAGTAGAATCCACCTTGGCAGCAGACACACCAGCATACTGGTTGATCACCACAAAATCAGAGAAGAAATAAGGAATAGTAGCAGTATAATACGCTGCATAAGACCATGCAAAATCCCACTCAGCTTTCTTAGGCTCTACACTCACTGTAGCATTGGTAGCAAATGAGAAGAACACAAAGTTATAACTGGAATTCTTAGTAATAGTAACAGAGTTAATAGTCGTAGCACCCAGTAAAGCATATTGTAAAGTATAACCAGTCGTACCATTGCGGGTAATTTTCACTTTATACCAGGTAGCAGGATCGGTAGTACCATCTTCTGCTTTTACCAGGTATACATAGTTCGCATCAGCAGTAGCAGATACTTCAGCAATCACAGTAGCACTCAGATCACCATATACATCATCGATCATGCTAAGCGTACCCTGACCCTGACCAATCGCCATACTTACACCGCTGGCATCATCAGTAGTCACCGCAGTAATATCAGTTTTAGTAGTCACTTTCGCACTCATAGCGCTAAAGCTATTCAGAATAACTCTATAATCACTACCGCTATAAAAACCCAGTGACCAGCTAAGGCGTTTTACAGCAGTTGCTGAATCAGTACTCATATCAACATATACAGTGTTTGGTGCGCCAGTACCGCCGCCGCCATCTAAAGTTAATTCGGATCCATCAGAAGGAGCAATCACCACAGTGGCATCATCATCTTTACTACATGCACTAAATAAACCAGTAGTAGCAATCGCCAGCACGAGTAAAAGTCTGCTTAATTTCATAGAGTTTTTAATTTTTGAATTGTATTTTATGAGCAATTGAATTATTTCCTGTTCTATTGAGATATCGAATCGGATCATATTGTTTTATTTTATGGATAACAACCCGTCTGGAATTGGTTTATATCAACCATACTTGAGATTAGTTTATAGCAACCCATTCGGAATTAGTTTATATCAGCCCTGCTTGAGATTAGTTTATAGCAACCCATTTGGAATTAGTTTATAACAATGCTGCTTGTTCTTTAAAGCAATGCCATTGGGATTATTTCCTATCCCACGTAAAACTCACCCCAAAAAAGTAACTCCTCCCATACCACATCGGCAACTGCGTCCCAGCACTATGCGCCACTCCACTATTCGCCGTACTATTATTAATATTCGTCACATTGAATATATTCCTCACCCCAGCATTAATATTGAACATCTTTGTCAACGACTTCATCACTGTAAAATCAGCCATATTATAAGCTGCCGACTTCACCTGATGCAAATAAGTCGTACCATCTGTAGCCGTCGCCGACTCATACGTAGGTCTCACACCATTATATTTATAAGACAGATTTAGCGTAGTCCCAATTTTCCTCATATTATAAGTAACATTCCCATTCACCTCTGGCGTCCACATAAAAGTAGGCGTAGGATCTGTCGCCTTATAAGTATCATCATCAGAGAATTCATTGTATCTACCAATGTAAGAAGCCCCTACACTCACATCCAGGTTCTTCCAATTGAGCTTACCCATCAGCGTCCCACCCGTAGTTTTGAATTTGGCAATATTCACATAAGTCATCGTATCACTATTCGCCACATACGCATAGTCAATCATATTATCAAAGTCATTATAGAACCCGGTCGCCGTTACATTCAATTTCACTTTCCCTGACTGAATCGCCTGCCAGCTCAATGATCCCGTAAAACTGTTAGAATATTCCGCCTTCAGGTTGGTATTCCCTTTAATAGCATGACTCGCATCATAGAAGTTAAAATACAACTCACGCAAAGCCGGCGCCCTGAAACCACGGGCATATGACAAACGCAAATCCAATGTCTTAGACAATGCAAATTTTACATTCAAAGAAGGTATCACCGGAGGCGCATCGTAAATAGAATTCTTACTAAATCGGACACCCGGGCGGATATTGATACCTGCAATTGGTTTTAATTCAGCAGAAGCAAAAAGAGAATAGTTAGAAATACTGGGCGTACCCTCTATACGCTGTCCGGACGAGGCATCACGACTATATTCAACACCCGGCTGAAAAGACAGATGAGAATTCAGGGCATACTGCGCTGTACTTCTAAAGAACACCGCATTGTATTTAGTCACATCCTGCGCACCTGAAGCGGTAGACAAAGTTTCCGACCCATCAGTAAAGTTTTTAATAGTAGTACGTGTATGTCTATTGTAATCCTGGTAAGACAAAGCACCATTAAGACTCAGGTCATCATTCACCTGCCACATCGCCTGTGCCTGATGTGTATATCTTTTAGTCAGATAATGTGCGTCTGTCGCTTTTCCATTATCATAATTAATATCTCCTTTAGCAGCCAGATCTTCATCCAGATAATCAAGACGATACCAGGCCTTCACATTTTTCCTGTCAATGCCCACTGTACCATAAGTCATCAACTGATCCTTCGGATGCCATGCCTTAGCTCTTCCAGTCAACGTATCACTCCATCCCCCAAAATTATTTCCCGTAATACCTGCTCCAGCAAAATAACCATGATCACTCCAGCGCAACCCCAACGATGCATTGTGTTGACCTTTACCATCCAGTGCTGCATATTCTTTGCCCACAGTTTCTTCCTGCACACTCGCATTTACAGACAATTGCTTATCGCCATTATACTTCTTCGTAATAATATTAATCACACCTGCGAGTGCATCTGTACCATAGACAACAGACATCGGTCCTTCTACAATCTCAATACGTTCAATACTATGTACATCAATCTGGGCAAGGCTCTGGCGGGTACTTCCACGATCTACCAACGGCACACCATCCAGTAAGATCTTCACTTCAGCACCAGACATTCCCATGAGTTCCACATCAGTTTCACCCAATGTGTTATCATTAGAAAAGCGAATACCCAACTGATTATCCAGCACACCTAAAATGTTGGTAGCACCCCGCATTTTAATATAATCAGCAGTAATGGTCCTCACCTGGTATACAGAATGCTTTAATGATTGTGGGGTGTATTGTCCTGTGACCACAACATCATTTAACTGTACCGAATCCATTCCTTTTTTAATCTGAGCCCAGCATTCGTAAGAACATGCGAATAGCAAGGCTAATAGAATTACCCTAAACTTCATAAGTATTTTTTGATTGCAGTCGAGATACTTTTCCCAGGCTGCATGCGGTGCGAACACAGGCAGTTAAGGGACATAGATGTTAGTCCATGATACCGGAAAAAATAAGATATTGTGTAAGCTGTCGCGGAGTAAACAGTCACACAATACAGAACACTGGCGGAGTAAAATTGTGAAGCAAAGATCATAAAGAATCTTTGCTTCAAATAATCTGATCAGGAAAATGATTTACGCAATAAGGAAACTTTAATGAATCGATTTTGAAATCTTAGTATGTCAATTTTGAAACTTAGCCATACTAATTATGAAACCTTAGTATATCAATTTTAAAACTTAGCCATACCAATTCTGAAACCAAGCACCCCTACCCCAAAAATTCAATCTACCAATTCAGCCACCTAGCGTATCAATTCATACACCTGCTGTAGCAGTAACGCCTCATCGATCGCATCTCTGAGGTCATTGAATTCATCCTGGGTAAAAGTAAAGCTGATATCCTTACAAGGGGCGTGAATGATGACTCTTTCTTCCCCATCAGGGAAGACCATACAACAATCTACAAAGTCTTGTCTATTCATCGTTTCACGAAAGAACTGAAAGTCTTGAGGGGAGAAATTGAGTAACAAATTATTATGCCAGATGAAAATCGTCTGACAGTGCATACAATGGCTAATTTGTGCCGTATTCTTTATACATAAAGTCCTGATGTCACACATATAATATCTTGTTTTAAAAATAGGGTTTCGTAGGATATTAATATGTGACAAAAGTAAGGGGGAATCAGAATGGTGATAGATCGATTCGGGAAAAGGATTTACCTAAACAGGAAAAACTGTATGCCACCTCAAAGTTTTCCTCCTATAAAATATACCGTATTTTTTTAGCCACCCGCAGGCCCTGCCCTCCAACATAGAAAAGCTCCAGCCGAGGGCCGGAGCTTTTCTATGTTGCTTTTATAGTTTACTCTTATAACTTCGCCACCAACTCTCTCCACTCTGCCAACTCCGGATTACCCGGCTTCCTCTTCCCAAAGAACTGTGCAATCATCTCCCCCTCCGCATCAAACACTTCCACCGAAGTCACCACACCATCCACACTTGGCTTCTGCACGGCCCAGCTCTGCGCAATATCATCCGTCTTCAAATGCAAATTAAAATCAGCATCCATCACATTGATCCATCCTGGAATCTCCACAATCTTCTCCACCTTTCCTGTATGAATCTCAATATTCCCAGGATTACCCACAAACACCATGATCTCCAAACCACTCGCCGCCGCACTCTCCAATATCTTCTTCACACTTTCCTTACCTATCTTCCGCGTAAACTTCCCATCTCCAATTTCCAGCGCATACGTACGGGAAACTTTATGCTTCATCAACAAAGGGAAGAAATCATGCGTATCCTGCAAACCAGCCCATCCTTCCAGGAAAGCCGCTTTATCCGCCGTCTCATTCGCATGAACAGGCGGCGCCGGAGCAGGCAATACTGTAATTCCCAGTGGTTGTTCATCAGCGGTAAACTCAGTCACTAGTTTATCCCATGCTGTAATATTTGTCTGTTCTACTGCATAAATCTTCACAATCGCATTTCCCTGTGCATCAAAGATCTGGATTGAACGCTTGAACCCTGTTGCCGCATCATCATTCACTGCAAATCCAAACTTCCAGCGACCAAAGAACATACGCAGGTCAATATCTTTTCCCAACACAGTACCTACATGTCTGCCAGCAGCATCCACCTGCTCGAACAAACCTTTCCTTTCAATCACACAATGTTCATTGCGTGTCAGCACCATTACCTTACCCAGTTCAGGCATACGCTCCATCAAAGCAGGGAACGCTGCTTTCAGATGTTGTACAGCCGTACCAGTACAGGCTGCTACCACCTCGCCCTCACTTACCTGCAATTGTTTTGCCGCATCGCGAATCCTTACTTTAGGATTTTCTGCCCGAAATGCGATCCATTGGTCTTTCAGAGTTGGTGTTACAATTTCATTCATTTTTTAAAAAACATTTAATGCCTTCCTGGCAGGTGATTGAAATAAACCAGCGGTAGCGGCGGTAACCACCAGCGGATAATTACATTGGGGATGCGACAATATCGACACATCCACTCCAAAACTATTTTTAATATGCGCTGAAGTAAACACGTCATCCACAGTACCCTGTGTATACAATGCTCCTTCTTTTAATAATATTATACGATGTGCAAATGCAGCGGCCAACTGAAAATCATGCAATACAGCCACCACCAATACCCCGGCAGCAGTCAGCTTCGTCGCTAGTTGCAAAGCCAGCTGTTCATGCAGAATATCCATACCCGTAACTGGCTCATCCAATAATAACATCTTTTTACCAGTATAATCCAGCTCCTGCAAACCCGGTGCTTCCAGCAACTGCGCTAATACTCTCGCCATCTGCACACGTTGCTTTTGCCCACCGGACAAGGTTGGATAAGCCCTGTCTTTCAGGTCATAGACTTGCATGATCTGCAATGCACTCTTCACAATTTCCTTATCCAGTGATCCTAAATTCCTGCTATATACATACCTTCCCATTGCTGCTACATCCTGCACAGAAAACGCCTGGTTCAATGTTACGTGCTGTGATAGCACAGCCCTGGTGGTAGCTTGCTGCGCTACTGGTATATTACGCAGCTCCTTTCCGGTAATCATCACGTCTCCATTGTAAGTTGGGTACTCACCGGCAATCACTTTCAGCAACGTCGATTTTCCTGCACCATTGGCTCCCATGATTACACAAAGTTCTCCTGCCGATGCGTCAAAGCTGATACCCTTGAGTATTGGCATTTTCCCCAGTGTGAGCGATATATTTTTAATGTGCAACATTATTCCAGTATTGTCTTCTATTATTTTACTATAAGTGATAAAAGCGTAAGGAAAGTATTGCCTTCTTTCCTTTATGATAAGCAATAACAAAATCGCGCAAGTATTATCCTCTTCTCCTTCACAATCACCAATAACAACATCACACCAGTATCAACTTCTTCTCCTTCACAATCACAAATAACAACATTACGTCAATATCATCTTCTTCTCCTTTACAATCAGCAATAACTACATCACGCCAATATCATCTTCTCCTCCTTTACAATTAGCAACAATAACATCACGCCAGTATCATCTTCTCCTCCTTTACAATCAGCAACAATAACATCACGCCAGTATCATCTTCTCCTCCTTTACAATCAACAACAGCATCACGCCAATATCATCTTCTTCTCCTTCACAATCAGCCAAATAAAAAACGGTGCACCAATCACAGCCGTAATAATCCCCACCGGCAATTCTGCAGGTGCAATCATCGTCCTACACAACAAATCTGCAATCGTAAGCAACACGGCACCTGACAACGCAGCACCAGGTATCAAAATTCTATAATCCGGCCCTGTAAACTGCCTCACAATATGCGGTACTATCAACCCAATAAATCCAATAATCCCAGCCACTGCCACACCCGCCGCCACCGCCATGGTAGCCAATATCACCAACTGCACCTTTAGCCGCGCTACCTTCACACCACTATGCATCGCTTCTCTTTCACCCAAAGCCAGAAGATTGATGGCAGGTGCCAAACCCGGCAATAAGATAACGGGTATTAATATAAAAGGTGTCACCCCCATCACCGTCGTCCAACTCGCACCTCCCAAACTTCCCAATGACCAAAACGTAATACTTCTCAACTGTTCATTATTCGCCACATACGTCATCAACCCAGTCACTGATTCACACAAAGCCCTCACTGCAATACCTGCCAACAACATAGTAGATATCACTGCCTGTCCGCCACTACGCGCTACTTTAAAAATAAACAACGTCGTAAGAATCGCACCTGCAAAAGCAGCGAAGTTGAGCGAATAAAAATTCAGTAAGGGTACAGATTGAAATATAGGCAACGAACTTTGTACAATTATCATCACCACAGCAGCCATCGAAGCACCGGAACTAATCCCGATCAAACCCGGATCAGCCAATGGGTTACGAAATAGTCCCTGCAAAGAAGCCCCTGCCACACCTAATCCCGCACCAATCAAGACACCTAATATCACACGCGGCAAGCGGATCATCCACAACACCCCTTCCATATTTTCTTCATAAACTATAGGGATATGAATACCTGCTTTGTGCAGAAGAATAGCCAGCACCTGCAGCGGTGACATATGCATGGCACCGGTACCTGTAGCAATGAGAATAACCAGTACCAATAGTATGCTAAGCCCACCAATGGCACTGATATTCTTAAATATCTTATTCATTAACTATTCTGTTTAACGGTACTGTTACTCCTGAAAATCTTAGTCACTAAACATTCATCTACCAACTCCGACATTTCTGAAAATTTTAGCCATTAACTTTCCAGCTTCAAAAGCCGAGATCCATGAACGTCTTAGTCACTAAACATTCATCTACCAACTCCAACATTTCTGAAAATTTTAGCCATTAACTTTCCAGCTTCAAAAGCCGAGATCCATGAACGTCTTAGTCACTAAACATTCAGCTACCAACGCCGACATTCCTGAAAATCTTAGTCATTAACTTTCCAGCGTCCAAAGCCGAAATCCCAAACACCTTAATCACTAATTTTCCGATTACCACCACAGATCCTCCTAACATCCTCCCCTTCCTAACTATTCAACTTCCCCGCCAATTCCTTCACTGCACTTATCACCCTGGGCCCAAAACCCGTCAACAAAGCCCCATCCATCACCACCACCTTCTTCTCCTTCCCGGCAGTCGTTTGCTGCACTCCCTGCACCTTCAACAACCCATCAACTCCACCCATACTCTTCAACCCATCATCAAACATCAAAATAATATCAGGATTAGCTGTCACCAACGCCTCTGGTGTCAGGGGTTTAAAATCATTAAAACTATTAGCAGCATTCTGTGCTCCTGCCAGTGTAATCATTTTTTCCGTAGGGGTTCCTGCACCCGCTACCAACATAGTACCCGCACCACGTGCATATATAAATAACACCTTCTTACCAGTCGGCTTTATTTTCAGTGCCGCCTGCTCTTTCTCTAATTGTTTAACAAGTGCAACACCTTTTGCCGGCACCAACAACGCAGCAGCCACTTCAGTAATCAACTTCTTAGTCCCTTCAATAGAAAATTCCTGTTTAAAAATCTGTGTCTTCACTCCCACAGTCTTAAACTGTTCAATCACAGCCGGCTGTAAAAAATTATCCGTCCCCAAAATCAGATCAGGATTAAGTGCCAACACCGGCTCTGCAGAGATATTTCTATTATGCCCTACTTTGGCAACCTGTTGCATGCTGGCAGGATAAGTACTGGTTACATCCACACCCACAATATTTTTCTCAAAACCCAATGCAACAACAATTTCAGTAACGGCGCCATTCAGGGAAACAATTCTCTTCTGGGCAAAAGTATTCATCGCCACAAGTAATGCAGCGGTCAGGACGATCAAGCGGTTCATAAAATCTTTAAAATAAGTTTGATAGAAAAAATAATGGTTGACCCTACCCGGGGTTGCGGGCCAACCATCGCTCACCGGAAGCACTTTACTCCGCCATGCTCCGGCAAGGTTTCTTTAATATGTTTATTACAGTCAGGACATAGAAATCCCATGAGGATATTAGCATCCCCTGACAGTAAGTCAAGTCAATAAATATTGATTATCAACCAGCCTGAATGGTATGCGGAGATATACCAGAAAGGTCGATGATGTGCGGCGGAGTAATTGAGTAATGCAAAGCTATGTCATAGAAATGTAAAGAACTAATCGAATCGGGAAAATTTTATGACAATCTTTACGCAAAAAGAAAAATAAGGATGAACGGTGATTTCGGTTTTCCTGAAATATTTTAAGCTGGCCGCAGGCTATTTCCAGACAAATGAAATGCTTTTGCTTTCTGTATCAGTCAGCAAGCCGCTTACTCCCTAAAAACAAAAGCCCGCTGCTATCTGCGTCCGTTAACAAACCGCAATCCCCACTCCCAATAACAAAACGCCGCAGCTATCTGCGTCCGTTAACAAGCCGCAAGCCCCACTCCTAAAAACAAAACGCCGCAGCTATCTGTATCCGTTAACAAGCCGCACCCCCTCTCCTAAAAACAAAACCTCGCGCTATTTGTATCCGTTAGCAAACCGCACCCCCCTCCCTAAAAAAAGCTAAACACTCCACTAAAAGTGGATGCTTTTTTTCATGACAATACCTGAATCAAAAAAAAACAACTACTCAATTTGCATAATCGTTAAACCAAACCCTCCAATCCATTGTTTTAATATTTTTACCTGTAACCAGAAAATTTTAAGCCCATGGATTGGGAAGAATTGTTAAATCCATTATCGCCGTACTATCAAAATACTATGCGCGAACAAACACAAATCGTCAATCTCCAGGATGGATTGATCACTGCGGCAAAACGTCTCATGGCTTCACTCTATCCTCAATTGTACGAATTAGAATCAGCAGGGTACACCGAACTGGATAGTACTATTATTTCAGAATGTGTAAAGCTATCGTGTCGATTAAACGAAATCGTCTCGAAGTATCAGATCGAAAAGTAAGGGAGTTATTCTACAGTAAAGAGGAGCCTTGCCGCATTAATGCCAGCCATAATACCATATCCGTTTTCTACATTTGAATAAACGTTTTCCGGATCAAGGGAAATGTTTTGCGAATCGCTCAACCTTTGAGATGATGTAGACTGTAAGTACTGCCAGGCTGCAGGAGTGAGCGAACTTACTTCTATGATCATGTGCGTGCTACTGACTTCCTTCTGGGTCTGTAGTACAAACTGTATAGTTTTACCATTGAAATTTGCATCCGTTATGATGTACTCACTATTGTAATCATTGGTGATGATGTCAGGCAGATCATTATTTAATGCAGGGTCAAGTCTGAAGTGAATGGTATCACTCTTGTCAATTACCCATTTGCCATCGACAGAATCTGCGTTGAAGATGCGTACACGATAGTAGTCGGAGGTAGCGCCATTTTCCTTCAGGGTAAAGCGAACCCGGTTGAATGTGCGTTGTGCATACCCGTCGCTGATCAGCGGACGTATTGGTGTGCTGTCACCTGCACTTACAGAAGTTAATCCATCATTGTCCACATGAATGGAATAATGACTACCCGTCTTTGCAACAGCGTGCGATACGTAATATCCTAACCCATTTATCAATGTGTAAGTGGGGGTGGGCAGGGTAATGCCGTCTTCTGTCAATACAACGGTTGCGGAGTCTAATGGGTCAAATTGATATTCCGTCACTTGTTTACTGCGGGTGACACGGATATAGATCAGGCTGTCAGGTTGAATCAGACTGTTTACAACGATCTTGTCACCAGCATAAGGGATTTCAATTCTTGATTCCTTTACGCAGGAGATCAATGTTATGATGATAAGGGAAATTAAAAGTTTCCGCATGGTGTTAAAATTTGATTGAAAATGTCACACACTGAACAAAGCTACTCCCACACTATACCCTCCAACCTTCTTCACGATATTAAAACTTGATTGAAAATGTCACACTTGGCAGTATTGGCAAAATACTAATCTCCTGCAGGTACCGCTTCTCATTCTTCTTATCCGTCACGATAGAATACATAAACGGATTTGCATGATTATATGCATTAAACAAACTAATCGTCCAACTCCTGCTCCCCCACGGCTTCTCCTTCGTATTCGTCGCACTCAGGTCCAATCTATGTATCACACTCGTCCTATACTGATTCCTATTACTCAACTGATCCAACACCGGCAAAGTACTTCCCCCATCATAAGGCGAAGAATCATTCACCCCTTCAAAACTCGCCACCGGCAATGTCAACGGCAACCCTGAATTAAAATGCCAGTTCGCCGCCAACTCCCATCGCTTCCCTATCTGCTGCATCAACATTACCTTAATATCATGCCTCCCATCATAATTATAAGGATACGACTCCCCATTATTCACATTCGGAAACCGCCTGTACGCCCACGAAAGCGTATACGCTATCCACCCTTTCAACTTCCCTTTCCGCTTCTCCAACATTACCTCCCCACCATAACTCGTTCCCGTACCCACCTCTACATAATCATCCCAATTCTTACTCGCCGAGTTGAAAATCTTACCATTATCCTTATACTCAATCACATTCTTCATACTCTTATAATAAGCTTCCAGTGAAAGCGCATACCGCTGATCTTTCAATAACTTATTCACCCCAAAACTAAACTGCCTTGAAAACATCGGCCTTACCTTCCTGGTAGAAGGCACCCACAAATCCATCGGCAAACTCGAATTCGATACACTCAATACATGCAGGTACTGGTTCATATGTGTATGCGCCAGCATCAGCGTCCAATGATGCGGTAACTGATACCTCGCCTGCAACCTCGGTTGCAAAGAAGAATAGAACTTTCCCGGCACCAGAAATTCTGAAGCATGTAAACCAATATTCACCCGCAATGCATCCGTAACCGTCCAGTCATCCTCCACATATAGCAACGCCTCTCCTCCCGTAGAAGTCGCCTGATTATAAGACGTATCCAACAAAGCTTTAGACTGAGAATAATCCTGAAATGCCGATACCCCGGGATTAAATTTGTGGATAATTCCACCCACGCCAAATTTGAATATATGATTCGGAGAAGGAATAAATTCTACATCCGTTCTCAGTATCAGATCCTGCACCATTGAATAGTATTTCCCATACAAATGAATAGAATCAGCACTCTTCGAAGGCTCGTAATAATAGTTGTAATCGATATTGAAATAATACTGTGAATAATTCAATGTCGTATTCATAAACAACTTCGGATTAAAAACATGGTTCCATCTCAATGCACTCGTTTGATTCCCCCAACTCAATTTTGTAACAGTATTCTCTTTAAAAGGATTCGAAGCAGTCGTACTATCCGCATTATTTTGCAAGGTCAATCCAAGGTTATCATTACCTATATAACTACTGAAGTAAAGCCGGTCCTTAGGAGAAAAAATATGATTTATTTTCAGATTCACATCATGAAAAACAAGGTTCACCTTTGTCCCTTTCTCCTTTTGAATTTCCTCATAAATATTATCCAGAAAAGGTTCTAAAATAGACCTGCGGGCAGAAACGACGAAGGAGGTCTTATCTTTTTTAATAGGTCCTTCCACCATTCCTCTTACAGCAATCACACCCACAGAAGCCTCCCCATGATACTCTTTCATATCCCCATCTTTTGTGGAAATATCAATCACAGAAGAAAGCCTGCCTGCATAGCGTGCAGGAAATCCACCTTTATAAAAGTCTGCACTTTTCACAATATCCGGGTTGAACACAGAGAACAATCCAAACAGATGCGAAGAATTAAACACAGGCGAACCATCCAGCAAAATGAGGTTCTGGTCAGAACCACCCCCTCTTACACTGGTCACCGTACCTCCATCTACCCCACCGGATACACCTGGCAAAGTCGCAATCGCACGCATCACATCAGACTCCCCCAATAACCTGGGCATCGCCTTTACATCTGCCGGTGAAACATGTAAGGCGCTCATCTGCCGGTTAGATTGCGCGGAGTCAGATACCGTGAACTCCTGCAGACTATTAGAAGGCTGCAATCCTATGATGACAAATGATTTTTTTGTAGAGGAAAGTCTTTCCGGGTTATAACCAATATAACTGACCCACAGATTACAGGAATCTTTTGGAATGGTCAGACTGAAAAACCCAAACTGGTTAGTAGTAGCTCCTGCCCGTTGACTGGGAGCATATACCGTAGCACCAATGAGTCTTTCACCATTGCGCACGTCCTGCACATAACCACAGATAGTGACGTTGGGAGATTTTTTTACGGTCAGCACAATTTGTTCACCAATGCGGGCGAAGCGAATATCAAAAGGAGAAAAGAGTTCGTCAAGGGCTCTTTTCAGGGGTTTATCTTGAAAATTGACTGTTACCCGGCGGGAAAGGTCTACTATCTCCCTGCTATAGGAGAAGTGGATGCCGTACTGGGATTCCAGTTTTCCGCAGATAACGGAAAGCGGCTGATTATTTACGGTGACAGTGATCCGGGTATGCCAGTCCCAGCCTAACACCTGCAGGGGAATGAGTAACGTTCCCAGCAGCATTCTTCCGAGCAATGACATAGTGTGATTTAAAAAAATGGGCTTTCCAGCCTTCTTGATTGAAATACTTTCTGGACTTCTTTAATGTGGTGCTGTTCAATTGAATTAATTAATCCTGCGGCCGCAACTCATAATCAGCACCCTTATTAATTACATTTGCATTCGTCGAATAAGCGATGGCATCCAATACATTCTTCACTGGTTCTCCTGTATAAGTGCCGGTAACCGGCAGCTCCAGCAACGCAGCATCTGCAGTTACGTTTATATGATACAGCACATGAATGGTCTGCAACACCTCCCGCAAAGGAGTATCTTTAAAGACTACAGCACGGGTCTCAACATCACTAATATGCGCGCCAACCTGGAAATGCTGCTTACTGGTATCTTCCTGCAACAACATACCAGCAGTTAAAATTACACTATCCTGCTGGTGGGTTACTTTAACTTTCCCTGAATGAATGAAGACACGCAGCTGACTGCTGTTATCCACACTAAAACGGGTACCCAAAACAGTTATTGCCTGATTGCCCAGGTCAATAATAAACGGATGAGAGGCATCAGTAGTTACATCAAAGGTGGCTTTTCCTTTCAGGATAACTTTACGATCTTTTTTACCAAACCCAGGGGCCACCTGTAATTGTGCGGCGGGGTCCAGCTGGATGCTGGTGCCATCATCCAGTTTCACCAGCTGGGCGCCGTTATAGTTGATTTGCCGTTCGTTTTGATGCATAATGTACCAAAGGCCTGCGCTGATCAGGAGGAAAACAGCAGCTGCAGCTGCCATCCACCTGGTAAGGGTTTTTGCGGGGGCTTTGGGTTGGGATGACTCATTATGGGTCATTCCATTATTTAACTCCAGCGAATCCGACCCATCTACCCGACTACTGACACTTTCCTTCGCATTTAAGCCTTCTCCACCACTGACACTTTCCTCTCCGGTTACACCATTTTCGCCAATCATTCCCCGGTGGTCCATTCCTCCTCCCTTCCTTTGCAGCTCCATCCGCTCACTCAGCATCCTCCAGGCCGTCTCCGTATCCATTCCTCCTGCTACCGCCTGCTCTGGAGCTGTACTTAACAACTTATCCAGAGAAGCCAGCAATACCGGATGCTCAGAATTCGCCTGCAACCAGGTATTCACCCATCGCTGCTCAATGCTATCCGCTTCCTTCAGCAGATACTTGCATAGAAGTGCATATAATGCCTCATCTGGTGTAAGCATAGTCATGTACAGTTAGTAGATTTACAGATTTGCCGGGCAAAAATAACATTTGCCGGTATGATAAATGACGCGTGCGGAAGGAGGACTCCCCTATTGTGGAAAATAAATTTTATCATAAAACCTGCCTATAAAAACAGGAACATCCCCAAATAATCCCTCAATTCTTTATGCATATGCTTCAGCGCCTTCCCCATTTGATTCTCGACAGTCTTCACCGAAATATTCATCAGGGTCGCAATCTCCGCATATTTCAACTGCTGCTGCCTGCTCAGTACAAACACTTCCCTACACCTCTCCGGTAACTTCTCCAACGCCTGCTGGTACAATTTTTCCAGCTCCCATGCCTGAGACGACGTCACTGTTGGGGATAACTCATACCCTGAAGCCAGCTCCTTTTCAGACCTGACGGTATCTTTCCGCCAGTTACTAATCGCAGTATTCCGGATAGCGGCAAAAAGATAAGACTTCACCATTCCGGTAATATCTACACTCTCCCGTTTCTCCCAAAGCTTGAGAAAAACCTGCTGTACTACCTCTTCACCATCATGTATATCTCCGGTATAATGCACGGCAAAAGCCACGCACTGTGCATGGTACTCCTTAAAAATGGCTTCTAATTTCTGGCGGTCTAGCATGATATCGGTTACAAAAATAGTATTCCCTAATGAAGATCAATGCAATTATAAATAATAAAAGTTTCATTGTGACAACAGTGAAATGACGAGGATCTCTCTTTTGCTTTTCTGGTTTAACATTATCTTTGTGCCGCATGTATAATTTAATCAAAAAGGTGTTTTTCCGTTTTCCGCCGGAAAAAATCCACTATCAGGTAATGAAAGGCCTGCAGATATTGCATGGCGTTCCAATGGGCAAGCAGATCCTCCATTCATTTTGTATGTCTAAAAAGACCGGGCTGGAACGGACTTTATGGGGACTGACCTTTAAAAATCCCGTTGGCTTGGCGGCAGGGTTTGACAAGGATGCGAAGTATACGGATGAATTGGCTAGTCTGGGGTTTGGATTTGTAGAGATTGGGACTGTAACACCGGTGGCTCAGCCGGGTAATGACCAACCTCGTTTGTTCCGTTTGCCTACAGATAAGGCGCTGATCAACAGGATGGGATTTAATAATGGCGGCGCCGCTCCGGCAGCAAAACGACTGCTGAAGCGGAAGTCAGATATTATTATTGGGGGGAATATTGGGAAGAACAAAATCACGCCAAATGAAGAAGCGATTAATGATTATGAAAAGTGCTTTCATGCGCTTTTTGATGTGGTAGACTACTTTGTAGTCAACGTCAGCTCTCCCAATACGCCTAACTTAAGGGCTTTGCAGGAAAAAGAACCGCTGAAACAGTTATTGCATCATTTGCAGATGCTGAATGAGCAGAAGGCGAAGCCAAAGCCGATTTTATTAAAAATAGCACCGGATCTGACGGATAGTCAGCTGGATGATATTATAGAGATTGTTACTGAAACAAAACTGGCCGGGCTGGTAGCTACGAATACGACGATTTCAAGAGAAGGATTACAGACTCCTCAGCATGAGGTGGAGGCGATTGGTGCAGGTGGTTTGAGTGGTTTACCTGTGAGAGAGAAGGCAACGGAGGTGATCCGGTATATTTCTCAGAAGACGAAGGGGAGTATTCCGATTATTGCGGTTGGTGGGATCTTTACGGCGGCAGATGCGCAGGAGAAGTTGGATGCGGGGGCGAGTTTAGTACAGGTGTATACAGGGTTTATTTATGAGGGACCGACGATAGCGAAGAAGATATGTGATGGGTTGAAGTAAAAAGATTGAAAAAGGCTGCTTTAGAGCGGCCTTTTTTATTGCCATAAATCTTCTTCATCCCAATTCTCTGGAAATCCCATGCGTTCCAGATCAATTCCTCCATATTTTACTAACAACTCCATTAGTTTGTAACTAAAATCATTTCCGGGGTAAGCATTCGACGCGGAGCATTCACCAAAGATATTGATTAGCTTCTAACTTTGCCTTCGAAAGAATTGCAAATATGAAACGAAGAAAATCATCCGTGGCAGGCCGCCATCATTTTAGTGACCA
>Ga0316604_10001402_pt1 | contig 21504 bp, 22 predicted proteins | sample OWC_soil_day20_C_FD_207650 | JGI IMG/M metagenome (GOLD analysis project Ga0316604, IMG submission 207650) | Wetland soil microbial communities from Old Woman Creek delta, Ohio, United States - OWC_soil_day20_CT | ecosystem: Environmental > Terrestrial > Soil > Wetlands | place: USA: Ohio...
ACTCAGTGATACACTTATTTCCTTATTGACGGCAGAGCAAGGAGCAGTACGGGAGTTTATTGGTCAGCGCCTGAAAGAGTCCAAATTGGAATTGGAAAAAGCCGAAGGAGCTCTGGAAGAATATAAACGTACACAAAAAATGATAGCCCCTGATGTCCAGTCCAAAGCAATGTTGGATAAGGTTATAGGTATTGATAAACTCAAGGCTGAAAACAGAGTGAATTTAATGTCCACCCAGGCAAGGCTGAGCAGTATTGAACAGCAGTTGGCAGGGGAAAAACCGGGTTTTATTGCCGATAGCCCACTTATTCAACAGCACAAGTCAAAATTGGCTGATTTAGAAGTGGAATTGGTAAGCGCATTGCCTAAGTATTCAGACAGCCATCCTAAGGTAATTTCCCTTAGAGCGGCAATTGATGAAGTCAAAACGAAACTAAAAGCCGAAGCGGCCCTAGTTGTTAATGCCGAAGCTGCCTCTGGTAATACAATCCATCAGAATCTGCTGCAGGCAAAAATAACATCGGAGGCGGAAGTAGCCGCCACAATGGCACAAAAAGCGGCAATCGAAAATATAATAGCTTCTAGCGAAAAAGAGATGTCAGCGCTTCCTGCCAAGGAACAGGGGATAAGCCGTCTGATGAGGGAGGCCCTTGTTGCTCAAGAAATATATATTATGTTGGATAAGCGGTATGAAGAGGCCCGAATTAATGAGGTAATGCGTCCTTCAGACGTACAAGTACTTGATGCTGCAATTGTACCTGAATTACCGATTAGACCGCGAATAGTACTAAATGCAGTAATCGGGGCAATACTCGGACTAGGTATCGGCATAGTTTTGTCACTAATACTAGAGTATAAAAACTGGACGATTCGTAATGAAGAGGAGGCTAAGCAACTTTTGAATTTACCGGTAATGGGAATTGTACCAGATATGGATAAAATCATAGTTGGCAGAAAGGGGCCATTTTGGAATAGAATTCGCGCTCTATTTAGTTAGCGCAGATCATAAAGAATAGACTGGATGTGAGGTCATATGAAAAAGAGTCGAGAAAATACGATTGATGGTGTGAAGCAAACAACTATAATATCGGAAGTATTTCGAACCATAAGGACAAATATTTTATATTCTAAAGTGTATAGAAACGTGCAAAGCATACTGTTTACCAGTGCTGAACCAGGAGAAGGAAAATCATTAATTACTAGGAACACAGCTATTGTCTTAGCACAGACCGGCAAAAAAGTAATTGTTTTGGATTGTGATTTGCGTAAACCTACGCAGCACGCACTTTTTAGAAAGCACAATAAGGGGTTAACAAGCTTTCTATATCAGGGATGCTCCCTAGCAGATATAGTACAGGACACTGATATCCCTAACCTCCGTTTGGTTACCAGTGGACCAACGCCACGTAATCCTGCGGAGCTTCTTGATTCTGGTAGGTTAACGGAAGTAATAGCCGCACTTAAGTGTCAGGCCGACTATGTACTTGTTGATAGTCCGCCGGTACTGCCAGTTACCGATGCTTGCATTCTTGGTTCAAAAGTTGATGGTATTTTATTAGTAGTAGGAATTGGCAGAGTTAAGCCTGAGATGGCTCAAAGAGCTAAGGAGCAGTTGGAAGACGCAAATGGAAATATATTGGGCCTAATTATTAATCGCTCAGAAAGCACCAAACAGCGTGCTTATTATCATTATTATGAGACATTTGCTAAGACTGCAAATTAACTTATGCGGGAGATGTTCGAATGCGACGCAAATTATTTTTAGGGATTTTACTATTTATTGACATAGTTATAGTTAGCGTTACTCCTCTGTTTGCGCTGGTAATACGTTTTGAGGACATGGCTGTTATTGAACCATATTTGCAAATTCTATTTTCTGTTTTACCTGTATTTATTGCGGTTCGCCTTAGCGCGTTCTATGGGTTTGGCTTATATCACCGTTTGTGGCGTTATGCCAGTATTAATGAATTGGTAGCGATAAGTGGAGCAGTGACGGTTAGCTCGATCATCATTGCGATGTACACAGCATTCGTTGGTCCTGACATACCTAGAAGCACTCATTTTATAAGTTGGTTCTCGACCATTATTCTTATTGGTGTATCTCGATTATGTCTGCGTATTATATCTCATTTGCGTCACAGAAAGGGCGAAAAAGACACTTCTAATTTACTAATCGTCGGTGCCGGCGACGCGGGAGCAATGATTGCCAGGGAAATAAAGCAACGTTATTACAACAGTAAACATATTGTCGGCTTTATTGATGATGATCCATATAAACGCAACCAAATGATGTATGGGATCAAAATTCTTGCCGGCCGGGCAGCTATACGCCAAATAGTGAAGAAATATCAGGTGGATGAAATCATCATTGCAATGCCTTCTGCAGGCGGTGTTGTTGTGCGGGAAATCTTGGGCGAGTGTAAGCATACCAATTGCTCAGTAAAAACGCTTCCCGGCATATATGAGATGATAGACGGCAAGGTTACCATTCAACAACTGCGCGATATAGATTTAGAGGATTTGTTAAAGCGAGAACCTGTCCGGCTTAATCTGAATGAAATTGCTGGCTATATTTCCGGAAGGCGTGTTCTTGTAACTGGTGCGGGAGGGTCTATTGGCTCAGAGTTATGTCGGCAGATTGCAAAGTTATCGCCAGATAGACTTTGTCTTCTAGGAAAAGGCGAAAATAGTATTTACGAAATCAACAGAGAACTGCGAATAAAGTTTCCACATATAGATATACGGCCAATTATTGCTGACATACGTGACAGTGATCGAGTTGATGAGATATTTAACGCCAATACACCACATGTGGTCTTTCACGCTGCTGCTCACAAACATGTACCTCTCATGGAGTTTCAACCTAAAGAAGCAGTACGTAATAATATTTTCGGCACGAAAGTAATCGCCGAAGCAGCAGACCGATTTAAAACAGAAGTATTTGTCATGGTTTCAACAGATAAAGCTGTAAATCCCACTAGTATAATGGGAGCTACTAAAAGGGTGGCTGAGCTCGTCATTCAAAGCATTAATAATGCTAGTAATACAAAATTCGTTGCAGTTCGATTTGGCAATGTATTGGGAAGCCGGGGTAGTGTAATACCGTTATTTAAAAAGCAGATAGCAGCAGGTGGGCCAATAACGGTTACTCATCCGGATATGAAACGCTACTTTATGACCATTCCCGAAGCGGTACAGCTAATTTTGCAAGCTGGGTCAATTGCCAAGGGCGGTGAGGTTTTTGTACTAGATATGGGTAAACCAGTTAAGATTGTCGATTTAGCCCACGACCTAATTGAACTTTCCGGCCTTATACCATATGAGGATATTAAAATTGAATATACAGGAATAAGGCCTGGCGAAAAGCTGTTTGAAGAGTTGCTTACTGCTGAAGAAGGCACTGATGCAACCAAACATGAAAAAATTTTTGTTGCCAACATAAAAACAGTTGGTGAGAAGCAGTTCCATTTGAGGCTCACCGCTTTAAGAAAGGCAATTCATGATGATGATGCAGTTAGAATTATAAAGACGATCGTACCAACGTATTCGGCTGGAAAGTCACCCAATCCTCAGCCGATCAGCAATCAAACAAACGAAAACAAGACTCAAAACAATGGATATGCTGGAGGCTATCAGACTGCAACAGGATTAATGCACTGAATCGAATAGTAAGAAGGGTATAATAGACGGGGTGCAAAAGGGGGGAGATCTAGTGCAGTCTTATGCAGGTAATATTTATAACAAGTTATCCCCAGAATTTAGGTTGCTATTACTGTGTTCTAATCTAAAAAGTAAAGATAAAGACCAGGATACCATAGATAAGCTGATTGAAAGTGGGATTAATTGGCCTGTTTTTACCCATTTAGTATTGCACCACCGGGTGTATTCGTTGGTGTATCGATACCTGCGAACACTAGCCCATCCTTCGATACCTAATGAAGTAGTAGTTGCTATGCACCAATTAAACCAGAATAATTGTCACAAAACTTTGCAGATGATAACAGAATTCGTGCGAATACTGCAAGCATTAGAGGAAAAAGGGATCCACGTGATAGTCATCAAGGGGTTTCCCCTCGCGCAGCAGCTATACGGGGATATAACACTAAGGTCATCAAGAGATTTGGATCTTCTTGTACATAGGGAGGATCTTTGGACGGCTAGAAAAGTTATCGAAGAATATGGATATATTTGGAAAAATCCATTGTCTGTCTCTAAATCTATTCCATTAAAAAAATGGATGGATTGGGAAAAACATCTAGAGTATTGTCACCCACAGTTGGAGGTATGTGTCGAACTTCACTGGCGGTTAGATTGTCAGGAAATGAATATACCGTTCAGTCTAATAGATAATAGTATTATCTCGACACGTATGTTTGGCCGATCAATAAATATGCTTGGTCATGAGGAGATGCTTTTATATTTAGCAATACACGGATCTGCACATAAATGGTTGCGCATCAAATGGTTACTCGATATTAACCTTATAGTAAGGAAAAGAAAGTATTCTTGGGAAAAGATATATCTACTGTCTGATAATCTGGGAGTTAGAACAGTCTTTAATCAAACCCTGATTTTGTTACAAGTACTTTTAGAAACTCCTCTTCCTAAGACGATAACTGACTTGATAGAAAAAGATGCGAAAGCTAAAAAAATAGCAATGATTGCACTAAAGTATATAGTAGACAATGGTCTTGAGACTAATAAATCTCTGAACGAAAAAGCAATTCGGCTATATCAACAAAAAACATATGAATTCAATATGAATTCGAAATGGCAGAGGCAATTGTCCTATTTGTCTAAACGTTTTATTCCGTCCTTAAAAGATGTAGAGCTAATATCGTTATCTAAGCGATTATATTTTATTTATTATATTATATCGCCATTTAATTGGTTTTACAGAAAGATACTAAATGTTATGAAAATTTAACGCGAGGTTTGTGATGAGCGAGCAATGCTTTAAAAATAACAGTATTTCTAGTTATAATTATGAAGCTTTTGGCTTGAACTTTGATTCTCAAATTATACTGCCAGAGTTGGCAAGGGCAATAGGAAAGATGGGCGATGTTAGAATCAACTATGGTGATGTGCCTAAACAGGTTGAATCTCCTATAGAAGAAACACATTACTACCAGGCTAGCAGCGATGAATTTTTGTTGCGAGTAGACGGAGTTGCTACATTTTATGTTGATAAAGGGGAGCAAATAATAGTAAAGACATGCAATTCAGCTAATCCAAAATTGGTGAGATTATATCTCTTAGGTACAGTTATGGGGATTTTGCTCATGCAGCGCGGAATATTGCCCATCCACGGCAGCACAGTAGATATCAATAGTTGTGGCGTTCTATTCACCGGTATATCTGGAGCTGGCAAGTCAACAATAGCAGCCGCGTTGCACAAGCGGGGATATTTATTATTAGCAGATGATGTCTCAGTGCTTACTTGTGCTCAGGGAAGGTTTCAGGTGCAGCCTGGATATCCCCAGCAAAAACTTTGGCCGGATTCTGCGGCGATGCTTGGCATTGATACGACAACTTCTAGTCGAGTAGCCGAAGGGCGAGATAAATGTGTTGTTCCCGTGTATGAGCGTTTTAGCAGATTGCCGTTACCGATTATAGTAATTTACCAAATTGTGGTGCAGCCATGTAATGATATCTCTATACTTCCACTCAGAGGGGCAGTTAAGCTTGCCACAATCATGGGTAATACTTATCGAGCCGAGTTTATAAATTGTTTAGGTAAAAAGTTTTCCCATTTTAAGCAGTGTGCCGATTTAGCTAAGCAAGTCCAGGTCTTTCGTTTGACAAGGCCAGCAAACAGAATGTTATTGGATAGGCAGATAGAGACTGTGTTGAAGCATTATACCGAAACTTATTCCAATGGTATAAATGATCGGTTTAAAGGGAGAAATGTAGATATTTAGAAGAAAAGTGCTGCTGATTACAGTGGGCGGTGCTATCTATCAATTGGCTATAGTGAGGTTATTTTAGTGAAGGAGGATATAGATGGACACAAGAAAGGATGAAATATCAAAATGTATATCCAAAATATATCTATCATCACCTCATATGAGTGACGCTGGATACGAACAAGTATATATAAATGATGCTTTTAAAACTAATTGGATTGCGCCACTTGGACCTAATGTTACTGAATTTGAGAAGGAATTTTCGGAAAAAGTTGAGGCAAAGTGTGCTGCTGCATTATCTTCTGGAACTGCTGCTATCCATCTCGCCCTTAAAAGCGTTGGTGTAGGTGAGGGTAAAAAACCAGGTGTAACTTTTAATGAAAATGATAATAAAGTCGGGAATATAGTATTCTGCTCCTCGTTGACTTTTTCAGCTACGGCTAATCCGATAGTATATTTGAATGCAACACCTGTTTTTATTGATTCAAATGAGGAAACTTGGAATATGAGTCCTGTTGCATTAGAGAAGGCATTCCAGAAATATGAGGGGAAAGTTAAGGCTGTATTAGTGGCTCATCTCTACGGCTTATCAGCAGACCTAGATAAGATAGTAGCGTTGTGTGATAAGTACAATGTTCCACTGATAGAAGATGCAGCTGAATCGTTAGGTACATTATATAAAGGGAAATACACAGGAACATTTGGCAAGTATGGGATATTTAGCTTTAACGGAAATAAAATTATTACGACGTCCGGCGGTGGAATGCTTGTTGCAAACGATTCTGAAACTGCAGAGGAGCGAATTGCGAAAGTAAGGTTTTGGGCTACGCAGAGTCGAGATGCGGCCAGATGGTACCAGCATAGTGAGCTTGGCTACAATTACAGGATGTCCAATATTGTGGCAGGCATCGGTCGTGGACAGCTTAAAGTTCTGGACAAGCGGGTTGAGAAGAAGAGAGATATATTTGAGTTTTATAAAAGAGAGTTAGATATGTTAGACGGTGTTACAATGATGCCTATTAATGATTGGAACAAGCCAAACTATTGGCTTTCTTGTATTATGTTGAGTGGAACTGTAAAGCCGCTCGATATTATGCTTGCATTGGAAGAAGAAAATATCGAATCTCGTCCTATTTGGAAACCAATGCATTTGCAACCTTACTATAGTGAGTGTGATTTTGTAAGTCAGTGCGAAAGTGGCAGTGTGAGTGAGCGGATATTTAAGAGTGGCGTGTGTCTTCCCAGTGATACTAAGATGACGGAAAGTGACTTGGATAGGATCGTTAAGATAATTAAGAAGTTGTGGTGATAGGAATGCAGGTAAAGACAAGAACTGAACTAACTGTAAAGCCACTTCAAAAGATAGGGCTGTATAGAAAGTGTTTTAAAAGACCAATGGATTTTGTATTGTCGCTTTGCGCACTAAGTGTCCTAGCACCTGTATTATTTATTATTGCTTTACTTGTCAGAGTTAATTTAGGTAGCCCAGTGTTATTTAAGCAGAAACGACCGGGGCTGAATGCGAAGATATTTATAATGTATAAATTCAGAACAATGACAGATGAAAGAGACGAGAGCGGAAACCTGTTAGCTGATGAGCTACGGTTGACAAGGTTTGGAAAGATATTACGCTCCTCATCCTTAGATGAACTGCCGGAGTTATTCAACATTCTTAAAGGGGATATGAGTGTTATAGGCCCACGGCCACAGCTAGTCAAAGATATGGTTTTCTTCAATGAAGAACAGATGAAGCGTCAATCAATCTTACCGGGTCTTAGTGGGCTGGCGCAGGTGAATGGACGCAACTGTATATTGTGGGAAGATAAGTTTAAATATGATCTACAATACATAGCAAACATCTCATTCTTAGGCGACTGTAAGATAATATTTCAGACTCTCATAAATGTTTTTAAAAGAGACGGCATAAGCTCGGACGGAATGGCTACGGCTGAAGACTTTGGGGATTATCTACTTCGTGAGAGCAAGATAAGTCAAGATGAGTATTGCTCTGCGATAGAAGAAAGTAAAACATTAATGAAGTAGTAGTAGTGCTGTAATTGTATAGAAATGGTAGGAATGTAAATTTGATACATACAAAGGGAAAGATAACTAAAGAGCTTGACAAAGGAGAGACTAAGTTTTCAGTATCAATGTGCGTATATAAGAACGACAACCCCGAACATTTCAGAGAAGCACTAAAGAGTGTGGTTAATCAAACGAGACAGCCAGATGAAGTTGTTCTGGTGGTTGACGGACCAATACAAGATTCAATAAATGAAGTAATTCAAATCTATGAGGGTGAATTATGGTTTAAGGTAATCCGTCTGCCTCAAAATGTAGGACATGGTAATGCCCGCAGGACAGGATTAGAAAATTGCTCATATGACTTAGTAGCCTTAATGGATGCTGATGACATCTGTGTATCCTATAGATTTGAAAAGCAGCTCAGGTGTTTCGCTCAGGATGAAAAACTAAGCATCGTGGGAGGAAACATTAAAGAGTTTATTAACTCCGTTGATAATATTGTAGGAATAAGAGAAGTTCCGCAAAAGGATAGCGAAATTAAAAGTTATATAAGGAAACGTTGTCCGTTCAATCAGGTGACAGTTATGTTTAAACGCTCTGACGTGGAAAAGGCGGGCGGTTATCTGGATTGGTACTGTAATGAAGATTACTACCTTTGGCTCAGAATGTATCAGAACAACGCTACTTTCAAAAATCTGAAAGATTGCATTGTAAGCGTGCGAGTTGGTGAAGAAATGTATCGACGCAGGGGGGGGTGGAAGTACTTCAAGAGTGAAGCCAAGCTTCAAGGATATATGCTTAGCCATAGCATTATCAATTTAGTTACATATATCAGCAATGTAGGTATTAGGTTTATTCTTCAGGTAATTATGCCAAATATTATAAGAGAATTTATATTTAAGAACTTTGCTAGGAAACAAAGTTAGAGATTAAGGCTTTGAGAAGAAAAGATAGGGAAAAAAAGCTAAGGGAGCGTACATAATGGATAAAAAATATAAAGTGGGCTATACAGCCGGAGTGTTTGATTTATTTCATATTGGACACCTCAATATATTAAAGAAAGCAAAAGAGCAGTGTGAGTATTTGATAGTGGCCGTCAGTACCGATCAGCTTGTACAAAGCTATAAAAATAAGACACCGGTTATTCCTTTTGAGGAACGAAAAGCAATTATAGAAGCGCTTAAATGTGTAGATGAGGTAGTCACACAGGTAAATCGTGACAAGATAGCAGCATATAATAAGTATAAATTTGATGTTATGTTTGTCGGAGATGATTGGCAAGGAAATGAAGTGTTTGAAGAAGTTGCTGCTTATATGCATAAACACAGAGCATGCGTTGAATATTTTCCATATACGAAGAATGTATCTTCAACGTTACTTGCGGAAGTATTAAATAAAATATATACAAGCGCGTAAAGAATAGAGCGTCAGTAGGAAAAAGAGAGAGAAGATTGACGATGTTTATATATATACAGTGGGAAGAATTTTGTAGAAAACTAAAAGAAAAAAAATTCATCAGTATCCCGGCGGCAATAGTGCTCAGTGAGAGGGAAAATAACAAGCAATCAACTAAACAATACATCATATTAAAGCATGATGTAGAAGCAAATCTACAAAAAGCGCTGATGTTGGCACAGATTGAAAATAAGTATTTACATAAAGGCAGTTTTTATGTACAGGCATATTTGCTGCATCATAAAAAAAACATAGATATTCTTAAACAAATTCAAGAACTAGGGCATGAGGTTACTTATCACCATGATGTAATGGATAGCAATAAAGGTGATATTGTTAAAGCTACGGTCGAGTTTCAGAATAATATTGAGATGTTTAAACATAATGGATTTTCAGTGAAGACGGTTTGCCAACATGGAAATCCAGTGATTGAAAGGGTAGGTTATTCTTCAAACAGAGATTTTTTTCGAGATGTCAGTATTGCAAAACGGTATGAGCATATGACAGAGATGATGGTTAATTTTAAAAGCAGACTGGGTAAAAGTTATCATTATATATCCGACTCTGGGTATGGCTGGAAGATAATATTTGATCCTGAGAATAACGATGTTGTAAAGAGTAATGACAAAGATACGCAGCTTGAAAACTTAGGAGATGTTATCAAGCTGTTGAAAAGTGGCAATTCTGTAATAGTAAGTACACATCCACATAGATGGCATAGCAATATTGTGGTAGCTCAAATTATCAATATCTTATTTAAAGCAATAAGGATAATTACTATATTTTTACTGAAAATTCCATTTATGACGAAATTCATGGGCAGGTTCTATTATTTGGCGAAGAAGATATAGAGAATGAGCTTATATGGTTATAAAAGAGAAAATAGCGAGATACTAAATAAAAGGTTGCATAAAAAGTAGAGGATTGAAATATGACCAAACAAGTAATTAAAGACGTTCAAACAAAAATATTAGAAATAATGGTGTTTATTGATGCAGCTTGTCGCGAACATGGAATTATTTATTACATCATGGGGGGAACTGCATTAGGTGCGGTACGTCACGGCGGATTCATTCCCTGGGACGATGATCTTGATATATTTATGACACCAGAGAATTATGAAAAGTTTAAAGTTGTATTTAATAGACTAAACAGTGAGAAATTTGTATTACAGGAATGGACAATCACCGAGGATTATTTAGAGTATGCTAAAGTACGTATGAATGGCACTACATTTATTGAAGATGCTTATCGAAACCTCAGAAATATGCATCATGGTATTTATGTTGATATTATGATTCTTCATAAGTGCCCGATTAACCGTTTCTTGCAAAAGGTTATGTATTATGAATCAAAGTATGTGACGCTTGTGGCTTTATCACAAAGAAATTGGAAGCCTAAAACTCTGCTACAAAAGATAGCAGTTAAAATAATTACATATTTATCGAATAAGCATATTTCTAATAAAATTTATCAGCAAATTTTTAAGTATAACGGATTAATGAATGATTTTGTATATTGCTACTTTATTACTAAAGCTAATTTTATTCAAGGTGTATTTGATAGTTCAATTTTCGCAGAACCGGTAGATATAGTGTTTGAAGATACCATTTTAATGGGGCCAACTGAGATAAAGAAATACTTAAGATTAAGATATGGTAATTACATGAAACTGCCATCTGTAGAGCAGCGAAAAGCAGCGATTCACGCTGAGATATTTGATACTGAAGTTGGGTATGAGGAGTATTTTAAAGCAGATCGGATGGTGGTTATATGATGAAAATAGAAGTGTTAATGTCTGTAATGCACCAACAGACTATGTTAATTATAGAGCGAACGAATATACAAACAGACACTGTTATTATTAATCAGTGTGATAGCGATGATTATTGTGAAATGTTAATAAATGAAAAGAAAGTAAGGATGTATTCAAATAAAGAACGAGGATTATCAAGAAGCAGGAATAGAGCGATAGCTGCATCAAATGCGGATATCTGCCTTTTGTGTGACGACGATGAGCGGTTTTATGACAACTATCCAACACTTATTGAAAAAGCATACAAAGTTTATCCTAAGGCTGATATTATTGTGTTTAGGGTAAAACAAAATGGAAAAAAATACATGGAAAGACCTACTTGTGTAGGTTATGTTCAAGCACTGAAAATCTCGTCTTGTCAAATTACATTTAAGCGACAAAGCATAATAGAAAAAAATATAAGATTTAACGAGAACTTTGGAGCAGGAACAAAATATTCAAGTGGTGAGGAAAATATTTTTTTGTATGAATGCTTAAAAAAGGGATTGAAGATATATTATGTACCTTTCGAAATTGGAATGGTTGATCAAAAACAATCTACATGGTTTAAGGGATTTACAGATAACTATTTTGTTAATCGTGGTGTAATTACTAGATACTATATGGGAGTTTTTTTTGCAACAATATATGCAGTATATTTTAGTATTGCAAAATATTGTAATTATAAAAAGGACATTTCCTTTACAAAAGCATTTGTTAAACTGATTAACGGGATATATAGTACAAAGATTGATAGGCCTATTAATGAAGCGAAGAGGTGGAAAATCTAATGCAAAATCAAAGTACAAAAGTAAGTGTAATTTTACCAACCTATAATCGGCCAATTATGCTAAAAAGGGCAATTGAGTCAGTGTTAAATCAAACTTATCAAAACATTGAAGTTATCGTAGTTGATGATAATGGTCCAGGGACATCGGCTCGTGACGAAACCCAGGTCTTAATGCACCAGTATTTTAGCAATAAAAAAGTTGTTTATATTAAGCATGATAAAAACAGAAATGGTGCTGCAGCACGGAATACAGGAATCAGAGCAGCGAAAGGGCAATTCATATCGTTTTTAGATGATGATGATTTTTATTTTCAAGCGAAAATAGAAAAAGAAGTACTGTTTTTAAAGAAAACAAAGTACATGGGAGTGTATTGCGGGCGTATTCAAAAAGGGCAAGTAGTTACTTCTGATTTGCATGGTGATTTAACAAAAGAATTATTATGTATGAATTTTGCTCCGACAACCTCAGCGTTAACATTCAGAAGACAAGTACTTGAGGAACTAAATGGATTTGATGAATCTTATCGAAGACATCAGGATTATGAATTTCTTTTACGATATTTTCAACTATATCCAATCGGGGTAATTAATGAAGTGCTTATTGAGATAGGGGATAATCAGGGAGAAAATGCGAGGACAGGTAATTCACTTGAGGAGCTGAAAGAAAAATTTCTTCGGCAATTCGCTGAAATTATTCTTAATTTAGAATGTAAGGGCATAGTAAGCAAAACAGAGGTTTATTCCTGCCACTATGCTCCTGTTTTTTGCAAACATTTAAGAACTGGCCATTTAATGATGGCTTTTAAACTGTATTTAAAGTTTTTCTTATTGTCACCACTTCATTTTAACAAAAAGATTATAGAACATTTTTATGCCTATTATAAATACAAGATGACTGATAAAACAAAGCATACTGTATTATAGTTGAGGGAGCGACTATGTATAAGGAACATATCACTTTATCACAGTTGATGGGAAAAAATCAAAAAGTGCAAAACACATCGTTAGTTAAATCAGTAGATGTTCCTGCAGTAGTGTTGGCAGTATATTACTGGGGATTTATCCTACTACGTCCAATATTGCAAATAGCTAAATCGAATAGTACCCTCATTCTATTAGGATTTGTTTTAGTTTTGTTAAGTATTTTTAGTTTAAATATATTCATAAAGCGCAGGCTGCAGTTAAACGAAGCGTTATTGATGATTTTTTCTTTTGCTATCTTATTTATTTTAGACGTATTACTTAGGAACAATGAGTGTTCTTATAAATACATATATCAGTTCACTTACTCTGGTTTAATTCCGGTTATATTTTTATCACAAGTTGAAAATTCTAAGAAATTACTATATTATTTTTCAATTTTATCTTCTGTAGCATTTATCATATATGCTTATGATCCTATAGAGAATTATGTACTGTTTGGTAATTATATGGATTTTGGATTTAATCTTGCAATGCCGGCATTTTTGGGGTTATTTATTGGATTTCATTATTTTGGAATTAGATGGATGTTTTTGCTGGAAGTTTTATGCTTCATTGAAATACTTGTTTTTGCAAATAGAAGCGCACTTCTTAGCATAATGGTATTTGTGGTGTTTTATGTGCTGGGGCAAAAACAATTAACGAGAAATTTATGGGTATTGATACTCATTAGTAGTTGTATAGGTGGGTTTTTATATAATAACGCAATTAGCATTATTGATATGCTATATGAATTTGTACATGATCTAGGCTATAGCAGTTATGCTTTGAGTGCAATGCACAGTTATTTTACTATGCAAGATATTGAAACATTATTTTCGGGGCGATTTTATATATGGGAAATGGCAAATGCAATGATATATGAAGAACCATTATTTGGTCAGGGAATGGGTTCCTTTGAAGCTAAAACTGGCCTATATTCACACAATATTGTCTTAGATATTATGCTGTTTTATGGGATTATTGGTTTAATTATTTTTTGCGCTATAATAAGTAAATCTGGTTGGTGCTTACTGAAATCAGAAAGTTCGACAAAAGTATTAGGCACATTATTTTGCTGCTTATGGTTTCCTAAATTACTTTTCAGTGCATATTTTTATGAAGATATAGGTTTTTGGTGTTTTTTGGTATTTGGCTTTATTAAATGGAAAACAATAACGAAAGAGGCTATGCCTTAATGAAAGTGTTAATTGAAAGCTATAATATGGCTGCTCAAAATGTATCCGGAGGCGTTCAGATAAAAATAAGAAATTTAGTACACCATCTCAATAAAAATAAAATTGAAGCACATTTTTTTAATAAATGGGAAGATAAAGTAACAGATTTTAATATATTACATATATTTAAGTTAAATATTGAAGATTATCATCTAATGAATTATGCAAAAAATATTGGTACTCCCGTGGTAATTTCATCTATTGTAAATATAGAGAAAAAAATGCAAATCAAGGCAAATCAATTTTTGAGCAAATTTTTACCAATACACACTGGCTATGCAATTATGGAAGATATGCTAAATACAGCTGATGCGATTATTGCAGAAACTCAAAAGGAAGCTGAATTTATTGCTAAAAATTATATGATTAAAGAGAAAAAAATTCATATCATCCCAAATGGCGTAAATATACATGTAACTCATGGTGATCCGAAATTTATTCAGGATATAATCAAAGCTGACAGAGAAATTATATTGCAAGTAGGTCGGTTTGACCGTAATAAGAATCAATTAAATGTAATACGTGCAATGAAAAATTCTAATATACCTGTTGTATTTATCGGTGGGCCTGACGCTGCCCAAATCGATTATTTTAAACAATGTAAGTTTGAAGCAACAGATAATATGCATTTTCTAGGCTGGCTTAAAAATGATGATCCACTGCTTTCTTCGGCATATGCAAATGCGCGGGTAGTAGTTTTACCGTCATACAAAGAAACATTTGGTATTTCACTCATTGAGGGCGGGGCCGTTGGGGCTAACCTTGTGGCAACAAGAGAGCTGCCTATAGTTGAGTGGGGATTATCAGAGTATTGTCTTGGTATCGATCCACAAGATAAAACTGATATTCAAAGAACTTTAATTCAAGCCTATAATAATCCCCGGAACCCATTGTTACCGGAGATCATAAAAAACAAGTTTTCTTCCGATGTAGTAGCCAAGCAACATATCGAGATTTATACAAATATCATAAAGTAAGAAGCGCTGTTGGAGACGAATGCCAATTGATATGATAGAAGATACTTTACCTCAAAATATATTTAATCAGTATAAGGGATGATAGTTATAAATATTGACAGTAGCAATAAAAATATCATCAAAGCATCTGTTTGGTCATTTGCTGCAGAAATTGCAGCGAAAACAGTTTCGCCGCTAGTATTCCTAGTTATGACTAGACTATTATCACCGGAAGACTTTGGTGTTGTAGCAATTGCAACTACTGTGATAGGGCTTGTTAATATAGTTAATGATCTGGGTATTAGTAAGATTATTATTCATGATGACAGCGACGAAATACGAAGGTGTCGATTAAATAATGTAGCCTTTTGGTTTAATTTAATTTTTGGAATTATTTTAAATGCAGTAGTAATATTTTATGCAGATGAAATTGCGATATTATATGGTAATGTTGAAGCTAAAAACATTATTATAGCCATGTCTATGCAAATTATATTATTTTCAATATCTTCAGTGCAAAATGCTAACAAACGAAAAACACTTGAATTCAAGTCTTTATTTTTTATTCGCTTTATAGCAACATGTTTGCCAGCCTTGATATCGATACCTTTTGCCTTTATGGGATTTGGTATTTGGGCATTAATTTCTGGGCAGATAGCAAATTCATTAGCAAATACTAGTATGCTTTGGCTTACATCTGGATGGCGTCCAAGTTTGAGTTTTGATTTTAATTTATTGCGATCTGTTTTAAGTAAGAGTATCTGGAGTACGCTTGAATCATTAATAGTATATGTACCTGTTGTTTTAGATACATATTTAATAACGAAGAATATTTCTTTTCATGCACTAGGTTTGTACAGTACGAGTAGGAGCCTTTTTACTGTTGTATCGAGTCTTTGTTTTGCACCAATTTTTCCAGTATTATTTAGTGCGCTTTCTTTAATTAGGAATGATTGCTTAAGATTTAAGCAGTCAATTTTAGTTGCGCAAAAATTAGTTTTTACTGCTTCCATAATAATTGGTACAGGCGTATTTGTTTTTAGAAAGCCTATTGAATTGTTGGTATTTAATATAAAATGGCAAGGAGTTTCAGAAGTATTTGGAATAATATTTTTGATGCTTAGCCTAGAAAACTTTTCTAGTGTACTTGTTGAAGGTTATCGAGCAAAAGGTAAGTTTAGGTTGTTAGCACTTAACCAAGGAATATATGTTGTCATAACAATACCGCTGCTCTATTATGCTGCATCCTATGGGCTGATGACATATGTTTGGATAAGAATATTATCTTTATTCTTGCTCTACCCGTGTTATCTTATATACTCTAAAAAAAATTTTTTAATTACGGTTAATGAATATCTAATTAATACGCGAAATGTTTGGCTATTCATGGCTGCTGTAGTGATAGCCTCTATTACTATTGAATACTTGAAATTAGATACTGCAATAGAATATACTTCGAAATTGATTGCATATACAATTTTATTATTGGGTTTTATGTCAGTGGAGAGAGCCAAAATAATATATTTACGGAATTTGATATGTAAAAAGGTGAATATATGATTATAAAAATTATTAAAAAAGTTATAGCGCAGTCTTTTGGTGTAATGAGAAAATTGCAATGGCTATATCAATACTACACGCTAAAAATAGAAAAGAAACACTTTAAAGCAGAGTTACTCAATTTGAATCAGTTTAACAAAATAATGATTTTAATCCCTCATGCTGATGACGAATTAATTGGTTGTTATAATATTATTAAGAACTCTAAAAAACAAGTTGTAGGCTACTACCTTGGGTTTAACGGAAGTAACAAGTCAGAAGAAAATGCTATAATACGAAAAAATGAAATAGAATCTATTGCAAATGCATTAGATTTTAAGTTGAAAATATCTAACGGAGATAGGAATAAACAATTAATGAGGATACTGATAAATGAAAATCCTGATTTAATATGTGTTCCTAGTTTTATCGACTGGCATAATGAACATATAGAAGCAAATAGAATACTTATCAATGTGCTTGAGAAACTAAAGGATAAAAGAGTAAAAGTTAATATTTTGACGTACCAAGTTTCTGTGCCAATGTTAGAGAAAGATATAACGCATTTTCAGTCGATGAGTAAAATAAGCCAAAATGAAAAATGGCATTTATTTAAGGTATATAAGTCCCAGGAATATATGCCGTCATTCAGATTTAAGTTAAATGAAAAAGTATCGGGAAAGCTGATATCTTGCTATGCGGCAGAAGTATACAGATTATTTCGATATGATGAATATAAAGAAGAATTTAATAAATGGGAAAGAATTGATAAGAGTCAGTTGAAAAGGGACATTAATAATCTTATTAATATCCGGAAAATAGTTAATAAAATGAAGTGTTACAGGGGGACGGTTTTTTATGGACAACCCTAGTGCATACTGACCAGTGGCACTAGGGTTGTCTTTTATGTTGAGATAAGTGCAACTCGTGTGCAAATAGTTGTTTGGATAAATATGGGAACATATAATGGGAATAATACATAATGATTGGTACGTTGAGGAGGGAAAAGTAAATGAAAAAACAAGTAATTGGACCTGATACAATAATATCTCGGATTGTGGAAGTAGTAGCCGCTGAAATGGATGGAGAGATAGTGATGATAAGTATTGAAAACGGCAAATATTATGGTATGGATTCTATCGCGAGTAGAATATGGGAGTTGATTGAAGTTCCTAGAAGTGTGGCTGAAGTAGTACGTATTTTGGGGGAAGAATATGAGGTCGAGCAGCAGCAGTGCCAGGCAGATATTTTTGGATTTTTTGATTGTTTGCATAAAGAAGGACTTGTAAAGATTGCTTAGACTTAGTTTGAAATATCTTCGATGTTCACGGACTGATAAGCTGTTATTACTGTATATATTTATACTGCTGGCAATTGTCAGGTTACTTCTTTTGCTTGTTCCTTTTCGCTATATTACTGTCTGGCTAGGCAAGTATATGAAAGAGTCTCCTTATATTGATGGAACCCAAGACATATTTATTAATCGGGTTGGATGGGCTATTCAAGTTGTAAGTAAGTACACTCCCTGGGAGAGTAAATGTTTGGTGCAGGCAATAACAGCGAAGATAGTACTTCGTCACAAGCGGTTGCAAAATACAATGTATTTAGGTGTTGCAAAAGATCGGGAAGAGCAAATGATTGCCCATGCATGGCTTCGCTCTGGAAACAAACTGGTAACAGGGGGCCGGAATAGTAGTATGTTTACTGTTGTTGCTAAGTTTGCTGATCTTGGCAGGAATAGTGGGACATAGAGGTTGGAGGCATTTTAATGTCAGAGTTATGCAGTATGTTAATAGTAGCATGGTTACTACTTTCTATTGTGTTTTTCATAGGGGCTGTATCTGCAGTATCTGCGGGAAAAAGCAAACACGGTCAACATATCAATAGAAAAAAAGGTATATATTTTAAGGCTTAAAGCAAGGCGGCGAAGTAGAAATGAAAGATATAGGCAAGAAAGGAGGTGAAATTGTTATGTCTAAAAAGGATTGGGGTAAACCTATTGTTAAAAATTTGGATGTATTGATGACTGAAATGTCATACGATGCTTGGTTTAAAGCATGGACTGAGTTTCTTGGATCATTTAAACCTGGGCATCCTTCTGATCCGCAAATTAAGGCTTGGATTGCAGGGAACTCGTTTTCGTAATGATAAACCATGGGACAGTTTTGCAATGGAAAAGTAAGACTGTCCGCATTTTTTCAAGACAGCTACCACCAAGGTGGTTTTCTTTGGTGAACAAGGAATGTTAATGAGGAGAAAGCTATGCTAAAGCCTTTATTTAGCTACCTTTTAAAACTATATAATTTTGTGCGGGCAAAATTGATTCTTGACCTATTCCTGACTGTTGTCTTGGGACTGCTTGAAGGAGCTAGCATTATGATGCTTGTCCCATTGCTTACCTTTGCCGGTATTACCAGCAATCAAACGGCAGGGTTTGGGCATTTAGTTGAGGAGTATTTAAACATCTCAGGGGTAGCGTTACCGCTTGTATTGATAGTGTATATTGGCATCAACGCCGGGCAGGCATTCCTGCAAAGTTATGAGTCTATCTTAAACAGCAGTATACGGGAGAGTTTTGCTACTTATTTGTATACAAATATATACCGGACGATAACATATGCTCGCTGGTCGTTCTTTCTTACGTCGAAACGGGCAGACATCATTCATGTTATCGCTACGGAAATGCCAAGGGTAACTACAGGTGCGTATCAGCTTTTGCAAATGATTGTTACTGCGATGATTGCTATCATTCATGTGGGGATTGCTTTTGTTTTAGCCCCATATCTAACGCTATTGGTGCTATGCTGCGGATTAATTTTATCTGGATGTCTGCAATTTACTGTCAGGAGAACCCGGAAAATGGGCATGACGCTATCAGAGTGTGCAAGCCAGCTATTTTCGGAAATTAGTGAGCATTTTAACGGCATCAAAGAAGTCAAAAGCTATGGTGTTGAAGCACAGCAGGTGCAAAGCTTTGAAAGGCATTGGAAAAAGATTGGTGGCGTGCTTGTCGATTTAGCCAAGCTTCGTAGTCAGTCCACCTTTGTATATAAAGTGGGCGCAGCCATCTTTATTAGTATTTTCTACTTTTTCGCTATTGAAATATTCCGCAGTGACCCTAGGGATCTAATTATAATATTCGTCATTTTTACCAGATTATGGCCTAGGTTCGCGGCTTTCCAGTCAGGATTCCAATCATTGGCTATGATGCTGCCGGCGTTTCATAAGGTTACCGAGCTTCAAAAACGGTGTGAAGCCGAAGCAGAAAAGGCAGTATTGTACCAAAGAAAGGACCAGTTCGTGTTGCAGACAGGGATACGTGTTGCTAATGTTTCTTTTCGTTATGATACTAGTATTTCACGGTTTGCTGTAAGACAAGCTGATTTTTTTATTCCTGCAGGAACAACCACTGCCATTGTCGGAGTATCAGGCTCAGGCAAAAGCACGCTGGCAGATTTAGTCCTTGGTCTGATAGAAACCGAGCAGGGAGAAATATGGATTGATGATAAGCGGCTTGATGCTGATAATAATAGATATTTATGGCGGCAATCTATTGGTTATGTGCCGCAAGATGCGTTTTTATTCAATGCCAGTATCCGGGACAACCTAATGTGGGCATGCCCAGAGGCGACAGAGGAAGAGATATGGCACGTTTTACGGCTGGCTGCTATTGATGAGTTCATTGAAGGCCTGCCTGAAAAACTGGATTCGCTGGTAGGGGACCGGGGAATACGTCTGTCTGGTGGTGAACGACAGCGTATCGTCCTGGCTAGGGCCCTGTTAAGGAAACCTGCACTGCTTATTTTGGATGAGGCCACAAGTTCCCTGGATACCGAAAATGAAAAACGCATCCAAGATGCTGTCGACGGCCTCCGAGGTAGGCTAACAATACTGATGGTTGCCCATCGTATCTCTACAATTAAAAATGCTGATCAGATACTTGTTATGGAAAAAGGAAGAATAGTAGAGCGAGGCTCTTACCAAGCTTTTATTGCAGATGAGGATAGTCGGTTTTATAAGCTCGCATGTATATAGTTTCTGGGGTATTGTATTTAAAAGTAGTATAAGGGAATGCTTTTCTACATATGTATATACCAATATATAGTGGACAATAACCTATGCTCGTTGGTCTTTGTTTTCAGCGGGCATGTTTATAACGTAAAAGGAGGTTGAAAAATCCATGCCTAAAAAGAAGTGGAGCAAGCCTTGTGTAGCAGAACTGGATATACAGAGGACTGAATTAATTTTCGGTGATTTAGCTACTGATGCTGGAGTAGCATGGTTGCTTAGTTTGATCGATAGTGGTCATCACCACCATTCAGTAAACGCGGACGTCAGTTAATGAGTGTTAATTCTTGAAATAGTTGAGCAGGTCGGATACTTCACAAATAGTAGTGTCCCCCAATAGTTGCAGATAGGCTTAATGCCAAAGGAGGAAATCATGCCCTAATGACCACAAAACATGCTTATTGGTTGGCTGCTATTACTATGATGATTCTAATATCCTGCCTTTCTAGCATGTCCCATCTTTCTTTTTTTAACAATGACCTACCGCCCGTATTACTCAAACTAGTTAAGCAGTATTCTTCGAGGTTTGGGAATACTGGCTTTTTTTCTTATAGTATAAGTATTCACCCGGATTATCTTATTCATAAGGCTGGACATATTATCCTGTATGGTTTGTTGGGAAGCTTCCTATATAAAGCGGTCGGTAGGTCAATATATTGGGCAATTCCTTTGGTGGTGTTGTTTGCAATTGGAGATGAATTACACCAGGGCTTTGTTCCGGGACGGAGCAGTCGATTGGGAGATATCGTTCTTGACACTATGGCTGCAGCTG
>Ga0316604_10001404_pt1 | contig 21484 bp, 18 predicted proteins | sample OWC_soil_day20_C_FD_207650 | JGI IMG/M metagenome (GOLD analysis project Ga0316604, IMG submission 207650) | Wetland soil microbial communities from Old Woman Creek delta, Ohio, United States - OWC_soil_day20_CT | ecosystem: Environmental > Terrestrial > Soil > Wetlands | place: USA: Ohio...
CCATGGATCGCATGCATGGCCCGATGATGAGTGGTATCGTCGATCCGGACCCGGACGCGGCCTTCGTGCGCGGCATGATCCCCCACCATCAGGGGGCGATCGACATGGCGGAAACCGTCCTCAAATTCGGCCGAGATCCTCAGAACCAGCATTTCGCCCGCGAGATCATCGACACGCAGACGCGCGAGATCGCCGAGATGCGGGCGTGGCTGCACCAGCGCGGCATCGCCGAGTGAGCTTGCCGGCGTCACCGACAAACGGTAAGGCCGGTCTTCTCGGCCACGCGTCCACGGACGGCTCCACCTGCTGCAGGATCACCCGTCGCAGGCTGGGCGTTCGGGCTGACGTGCGATGACACGTGTCAACGCTCGCGGCGATGTCGGGTTCCGGCGGCACTTCAAGGGCGAGAATGCAGGTCGAGTCAGAACCGCCGCCCGGTCCGCCCTCAACGAGAGAACGAAACGGACGGCGGCATTCAGGTCCGCCGAAGCGATCGCCAAGTTTGGCTTGGCAACCGTTCGGTATGGAAGGCTGACCGGCCGGTGCGTCAGATCAGCGGCGGGCGTCGCGTCACGTCGTCAACCGGCCGCGTCACGGTTGGGTCGTAACCCGTCCAGCCGCTCTCGCGGTAGTGGCGTTCCCGGTCGACCATGTTGACGGGCGGAACCTCGTCGAGAAGACGAGCCACCAGCGCGTCCTGGCTATCGTCGGCGCGAACGGTAACCATCGTGCCGCCGCGACGGATGGCCTCGGCATAGACCTGCGCCTCCTCCGGGGTCAGGCCGGAGCTGGTGAGTGCATCGACAATGCCGCCGGCTACGCCGCCGGCCACCGCTCCCGCCGCCAGACCGGCCAGCGTCGAAACGAGCCAGCCGGTGGCGACGATGGGGCCGAGGCCCGGTATGGCCAGCAGGCCGACGCCGGCCAGCGCGCCGGCACCGCCCCCGAGAACGGCGCCAATGCCGGACCCCGCCGCGGTGGCTTCGGCGCCATCGCTGACGCGGTTGTCGTCGCTTTCAGGCGAAACCACGGAGATGTCGTCGTTGGAAATTCGGGCGGCGCGGAGCCGATCCACCACGGCCGTGGCGTCGGACCAGGTGTCGTAAAGTCGGGTGTGCGTGCTCATGATGCTATCCTTCCCAGATATGTGACCAGGGACTCGGCCCGATACTTGGCCAAGTATTTGGAATGAGGGCGGACCGAGGTTTCGCTTGGCTTGGACGCCGCGGCTCACTCGGGGCTGCCGCGTCTTGCTCGGTGCTGCCGCGTCTTACTCGGTGCTGATGGTGCCCTTGTAGTCGACGGCGACGCTGACGGTCGTGCCGTTGCGGCGGGCATGGCCGCGCCAGATGCCGTCTTCGGCTTGCACGAGACCGGTCACTTCAGTGTAGCCGGCGTCTTCAAGCCAGGAGCGGGCCTGCGCTTCGGTGAAACTGTTGGCACCGGGCTCAAGGCTTCCGTCCTTGGGCGTCGTCTGCGCCGGAGGCGTGTTTGGAGCCGTTGGCGCGGCGGGGTCGGCAGCCGGCGACATCGGGGCGGCGGGATCGGAACTGGGCGCCGGCGTGGATGTCTGGGCGAGCGCGCTGCCACCGAAGGCAAGAACGGCGGCCATGCAAAGAGGGGCAAGTTTCATTGGAGTCTCCTCGGACATTGAGGTCAAGACCGGCCAAGGTGAGCCGGGAGACGGCAACCGGCCGGTGACTTTTGGAGAGCGGCGGAGACGGCGTCTGAGACGGTCTCGGCACCGCCTGATCAACGTCTCGTCGCGCTGTTGGTTCCATGTCCGACCGCCGGGAGGGGGCGTGCGCCGCACCTGGTCCAGGCTGATTGAGTCAGCAAACCGGCAAACGGCGCCGGTGACGGAACCGTTTCGCGCATGAGGAATTCAGTTGGCAGTGTTTCGTCCATCGAAAGCTGGGTCGCCGAACTCGGGACCGTTCGCCTCGTTCCACATTGGCTTAAAACACAAAGCGAATGATCATGTCCGACGATATTCTGTCCTATCTGCCGGCGTTACGTGCCTTTGCCCGGTCCCTTTGCGGCAATGCGACGGATGCCGACGATCTGGTTCAAGAAACGCTGTTGAGAGCGATCGAGAATATTTCCGGCTACACGCCCGGCACCAACCTGCGGGCCTGGCTGTTCACCATCATGCGAAACCGCTTCTATTCCAACTGCATCAAGCGGAAGCGGGAGCGGACGGGCGATGTGGACTGTGCGTCGCAACAGCCCGCTGTGCCGGCGCAGCAGGAGTGGCAGGTGCGGATTCAGGAACTGGAGCGCGCCCTCGCGGCACTGCCCGTCCATTACCGGGAGGCGATCGTGCTGGTGGTCGTGCTGGAGGAGAGCTACGCCCGCGCCGCTGAAATTCTTGAGTGTGACATTGGCACGATCAAAAGTCGCATCAACCGCGGCCGCCGGATGCTGCGCAAGGCCCTTGGTGAGGACAACTAGCCGGCGGTGTGCCGCACCGATTTTCGCCGGTCGGGTCGAGCGAATGGAACTTCTCGTGGCGCCGTCGGTTGAATTCTCCGCGCGTCGTGAGCGCTGGGCCGCAGGATCAGCAACCCCCACGACGTGGCCCGCGACCCCAGACGTAGGATCACCAACGGCGCCCGCGGCAGCGCGGTTGACCGCCGAAAGTCGGCAGGAGAAGCGGCAGTGTCTTTTCTCTTCCCGGCACAGAACGACCAATTCTGTCGCTACATCCAAGAGAGGTAAACCCCATGGAAGACGTTCGTGACCACTATCTGGCCTGGCTTCGTGACGCCCATGCCATGGAGCAGCAGGCCCTCACGATGATGCGCAGCATGCTGTCGCGCCTCAAGGACTATCCGGTTCTGTGTGCCCGCATGGAGCAGCACGTGACGGAGACCGAGCGGCAGGCCGGCGCCCTTGAGAAACTGCTAGAGGGCCGCGACAGCGGTACCTCTGTGGTGAAGGACACGCTGGGCAAGGCGACCGCCCTCGGACAAGCCATGAGTGGCATGTTTGCCGACGACGAAGTCGTGAAGAGCACGATGGCGAGCTATACCTTCGAACAGATGGAGGTTGCCGCCTACAAGATATTGATCTCGACGGCCACTGTGCTGGAGGACACGACGGCGCTCGCCGTCTTCGAGCAGATCCTCGTCGAGGAGCAGGACATGGCCGACTGGCTGTTCGATCACATGGACCAGACGACGCGAATCTTTCTGGCCCGGGACGAAGCCGGTCTACCCGCCCGCCGGTAACGCAGCCGGCTTCCCACGGATCTTGCAAGTGAAGATAACGAACAAGCCGCCGCGCCTCGCGCGGCGGTAAATGCTGAGGCCAATCGGCTCCCGACGTCGTTGAGTGGTCGGGAAGTCGTGCGTCATTCTCTCTTCTGGCTGCGGTCCAGCGCTTGGCCGAGTTCGATTGCCAAGTCGCGCAACCGCTCGGACACGGGCTCGGCGGCTATGGCGGCCATCAGCTGTCGCGCGACCGTTTGCAACGGGGCGAGGTCATCCTCGGACTGCCGTTCGTCCCGTGGTATATCGGAAGAGGGAAGGTGGTTTGAGCTCATGATAGCTACAGCGTAGGCACCTCGCCTGAAGATCATATTACCTGGCAAAGCGCGTGGGAATCGGAATTTCCAGCAAAGCCGCGACACCAACTGATTTGGCAGATGCCCTTCCACCGGTCCGGCAGAACGCCTTCACTTAGGACCTCGCGGTCTTCGCTCCGTTGGTGACCGGCGCGATTTCTGAGCCTGCCGGGCTTGCTGCACCGCGTCGGGAAGGATGTCCTGCCCGAAGTCGTCCATGCCGTCATCGAATGTCAGCATGTTTGACAACCCGCGATGATCCAGGACATCGACCCATGCTGCCCCACGCGCGGTTGGAGGTGTCAGGGCGGCGGTGGCGCCGGCTTTTCGGAAAAATCGGTGATCCAGCCGGTGGCCCCGCGAGCAGAATGCAAAAGACATCGGGAGCGAAGAGGAAGACGGAAAAGGCATTTTTGACCTCCGGATGTTGGAGGCAGTGAAATCGCCGAAGCCGTCGATTGTTCCAGGCTAAAAACAAGAAGCGTCGCGGCGAACCTTTCTGGAATCCGTTGGGAACAATTGGCAGCGTTGCTGGTTGAAGCGCGTAACCTTTCTTCCACTGTAGAGGTGAAGCCATGAAGACCAAATCGCTTGACGATCTTTTCCAGGACATGCTCAAGGATGTCTATTACGCCGAACGCAAGATCCTGAAGGCGCTGCCGAAAATGGCTCGCGGGGCGCAGTCGCCCGAACTGAAGGCGGCCTTCGAGAAGCATCGCGAGGAAACCGAAATTCAGGTTGAGCGCCTGCAGCAGGTGTTCGAGCTTATCGGCAAGCCGGCCCGTGGCAAGACTTGCCCGGCGATCGAAGGCATCATCGAAGAAGGCGAGGAAGTGCTTGAAGAATTCAAGGGCTCCGAGGCTATCGATGCCGGCCTGATCGCTGCCGCTCAGGCGGTGGAACACTATGAGATCGCCCGTTACGGCACCCTGCGCCGCTGGGCCGAGCTGCTCGGTCATAAGCAAGCCGCCAAGCTGCTGCAGGAGACCCTCATCGAAGAGGAAACGACCGATGGCAGCCTGACGAAGCTCGCCGACGCCTCGGTCAATCAGGCCGCTCTCAAGGCCGCCTGACGCCCCCCTCCTTACATTGGGGAACACGAGTGCGGACAGTCCCATTCCCGTGGGGCTGTCCGAACCTTTTTGCCTTTTCGTCTGCCTGCCGCACGAATAACGTCCATTGCAGCTGGATTGCCGCTCCTCGTTGCGGATCTGGCGAGGCAAGTCGTTGTCGAGATTTGCAAAAAATTCACACGCCGCCGTTAGGGTCACCGGGTTGAAAGGTGGACGATGGCGCTCGGAAAACAACTGCAGACCGCATTGAGCGTCAGTCGGCGCGTTTCGTTGCTCGTTGGAGCGCTCGCGACGTCCTGCTTGGCCCTCGCATTGGCCCTGATGGCGTCCCGCCACGGCGCGCTGCCACCTTCGTGGCAATCCGGCCTGCTTGCCGGCCTGGTGTCCGAAACCCTGCTGCTGCTGCTGATCATCGTCATCGGCTTCCTGCTGATGCGTAAGAGTCTTGCCATGATGCAAGGCGAGGATCGGGCCGAAAGTTCGGCACGGGTCGATCCCGTCACCCTGGCGCTGACGCGCGCCGATTTTCTCGACGAACTGCGCCGGAGCGTCCAGACCACTGGTGATACCCGGCACGCCTACGTGATGCTCGATCTCGATCATCTGAAGGCACTCAACGACACGTTCGGCCATGCGGCGGGCGACGAGGCTCTGGCCCAACTGGTCCGCATCTGCCGGGACCACCTGCCGGCAGCGGTTATCGGCCGGCTCGGTGGCGACGAGTTTGCCCTGCTCCTCACCGGCTGCGGCTCGCGCGGCGAGGTGGTGCAGGCGGTGAAGATACTGCTCGACCGGCTGCGTCAGCCGGTGCAGATCCTCGGCCGTACCATGCGCCTGTCGGCGACGGCCGGCATCGCGATGGCGCCCGACGATACGCATATCGCCCTTGAACTGGTCAATCTCGCCGATCTCGCCCTCTACAAGGCCAAGCAGGCGCGCGGCAGCGTGCTGTCCTACAACGCTCGCATGCTGGTGGATGACCGCTATACCCGGCTGTTGACCCGGGAGCTGCGCGCCGCGATTTACCTCAACCAGCTCGACATGCACTACCAGCCGATCGTCGCCGAGGATGGCGTCGAACAGATGGCTTTCGAGGCGTTGATCCGCTGGCACCACCCATTGCGCGGCACCATTCCGCCGTCCGAATTCATCTCCGTCGCCGAGCAATCGACGTTGATCGAGGAAGTCGGCGAATGGGTGATCCGGCGTGTCATCCGCGACGCTGCCCGCTACGGACGCTATCAGTTTGGCATCAACGTATCGGCCGTTCAGCTGAAGCAACCGGGCTTTGCCGATTTTGTCACCGGTGAGCTGGCGGCGGCTGGCCTGCCGGCCACCCGCCTTGTGCTCGAGATCACCGAGACGGTCTTTCTTGATTTTGGCTCCGTGGAGCGAGCCAATCTCGAAGGGCTGAGAGCGGCCGGCATGATGATCGTTCTCGACGATTTCGGTTCGGGCTTCGCCTCGTTGCAGTACTTGCGAAAGTTCCACTTCGATTGCCTGAAAATCGACAAGAGCTACGTCCACGCCGCCGGATCAAGCGACATCGACATGACCTTCGTCACGGCGATCACCGAGCTCGGCCGCGCGCTCGGTACCCGCGTGCTGGCCGAGGGCGTCGAGACCGAGGAGCAGTATCTGCTGATGAAGGCGGCTGGTTGCCAGCGCTTCCAGGGCTATTATTTCGGCCGCCCGGCCTCCTTGCCCGAAGCCGTGGCGTCGTCGGAGATGCTGGACCGTGAACGGTGCGCCATCGGCGGTTGAGATGATCTCCTGTCGATTTGTCCGACTTATATAGCCCCCGGCTGGTCAAGGCAGGACTGGGCGGCTATTGTCGCCTCCATCGACCGGAAAGCCATGCCGGCACGACGCGGAGGCGCACATGACCAAGGTGTCCGTCCTGTCCGACCATGCCTGCCATCTCGGCGAGGGCCCGAGTTGGCACGCCGGACGAGCCAGGGCGTTCTGGTTCGACATCCTTGAGCGCAAACTTCTGGAGATGGGGCTCGACGAGCCAGCGCCTCGCATCCATGATCTGCCCTTTCACGCCACCGTTGCCGCCACCGTCGATCATGACCGGCATCTGATTGCCAGCGACGCCGGTCTGCATCTGCGGTCCATCGAGAGTGGCGCACTGACCGAACTCTGCCCCTTCTGGGATAAACGCCCCGGCACGCGCAGCAACGATGGTGCCGTTCATCCGTCCGGCGCGCTGTGGATTTCCACCATGGGCTGGCGGTTCGAGCCGGGGTTTGGGCGCATCTGGTGGTATCGTGCCGGCGAACTCAGGCCGATCGTCGACGACCTCACCATTCCCAATGCCATCGCCTTTTCTCCCGACGGTCGCACCGCCTATTTCTCCGACACGCTGGACCACGTCATCTACCGGATCGCCGTTGATCCGGCGACCGGCCTGCCCCAAGGCGACCGGCAGCTGTTCTGCCGGGTGAGCGGCGGCGGTCCCGACGGCGCCACCGTCGACGCTGCCGGCCTGCTGTGGAACGCGCGCTGGGGTGGCCACGCCGTCGATGCCTACGACCCCGACGGTCATCTCGTCACGACGATTTCGCTGCCGCCCCGGCAGGTGAGCTGTCCGGCCTTCGTCGGCCCTCAGCTCAACCGCCTCATCGTCACCTCTGCCTACGAGGGCTATAGCGCCGAACGGCGCGCCGCCGAGCCGGAGGCCGGCAAGACCTACCTGATCGACGGCCCGTTCCGCGGACTGCCGGAGCCGGCCGTCACGATCGGCTGAACGCACCGCACTGACAGGGGGAGGAAGCCCGATGTCCCGCCCACGCCGCCATAAGCTTTGGTTCGACAATCCCGGCAATCCGTCGATGACGGCGCTCTATCTTGAGCGCTATCTCAACTACGGTCTGACCCTCGAAGAACTGCGGTCCGATCGGCCGATCATCGGCATTGCCCAGACCGGGTCCGACCTCTCCCCGTGCAACCGCGTCCACCTGCGCCTCGCCGAGCGGGTGCGCGAGGGCATTCGGGCAGCCGGCGGCATCGCCTTCGAGTTTCCGGTCCACCCGATCCAGGAGACCGGTCGGCGGCCGACGGCGGCGCTTGACCGCAACCTTGCCTATCTCGGCCTCGTCGAGATCCTGCACGGCTATCCGCTCGACGGCGTGGTGCTGACCACCGGCTGTGACAAGACGACACCAGCGCTGATCATGGCGGCCGCCACCGTCGACCTGCCGGCCATCGTGCTTTCCGGCGGGCCGATGCTCGACGGCTGGTACGACGGGCGGCTCGCCGGCTCCGGCACCATCGTCTGGGAGAAGCGGTTGCAATTTGCCACCGGCGAGATCGACTACGAACAGTTCATCGAGGCGGCGGCGGCCTCGGCGCCGTCCGATGGCTATTGCAACACCATGGGCACCGCCTCCACCATGAACTGCCTCGCCGAGGCGCTCGGCATGAGCTTGCCCGGCAACGCCGCCATACCCGCGCCCTACCGTGAGCGCGGGCAGATGGCCTACCGCACCGGCGAGCGCATCGTCGCCATGGTCGAGGAGGACCTGAGGCCGTCGAAGATCCTGACGCGGCAGGCGATCGAGAATGCCATTGTCGTCAACTCGGCGATCGGCGGTTCCACCAACGCCCAGCCGCATATCGTCGCCATCGCCCGCCACGCCGGCGTGCCGATTGCGCCGATGGACTGGCAGACGGTCGGTTACGACGTGCCGCTGATGGTCAACATGCAGCCGGCCGGCAGCCATCTGTCCGAAGGCTTCCATCGGGCCGGCGGTGTGCCGGTGGTGATGAAGGCGCTGCTCGACCACGGCCGCCTCCACGGCGACGCACTGACCGTCACCGGCCGTACGATGGCGGACAACCTGGCGCCGTTCCCGGTACCGGACGGCGAGGTGATCAAGCCCTATGACGCCCCGATGAAGGAGAAGGCCGGCTTCATCGTGTTGAAGGGCAATCTGTTCGACGCCGCCATCATGAAGACGTCGGTGATCTCCGAGGAATTCCGGTCCCGCTACCTGTCGAAGCCGGGGTCGGAGAACGTCTTCGAGGGGCCGGTGGTGGTCTTCGACGGGTCCGAGGACTACCACCACCGCATCGAGGACCCATCCCTCGGCATCACAGCGGAAACTATTATGGTCATCCGTTATGCCGGGCCGGTCGGCTGGCCGGGGTCGGCCGAAGTGGTCAACATGCAACCGCCGGCTGCCCTCATCGGGCGCGGCATCAGTACCCTGCCGTGCATGGGCGATGGTCGGCAGTCCGGCACCTCCGGCTCGCCCTCCATCCTCAATGCCTCGCCTGAGGCGGCGGTGGGCGGTGGGCTCGGCCTGCTTGAGAGCGGCGACCGCATCCGCGTCGACCTCAACGCCGGCACCGCCGACGCGCTCGTCGACGCCGCGGAATGGGAGCGTCGCCGCGCGGCCTTCCAGCCGGTCTATCCGGAAAGCCAGACGCCGTGGCAGGAGCTCTATCGGGCGACGGTCGGCCAGCTCGCCGACGGCGCCGTCATGGAAATGGCGGTGAAATACCAGAAGGTGGTCGATCGCGTGCCGCGCGATAGCCACTGATCCAGCGGCGGTTGCTAGCAATTCCAGCAAAACTGGGAACCGGTTTTGCGTCCGGAATTGCGTGTGAACAAAAGGATAGAGCACGTCGGCGATCCTGAGTTCGCCAGATACTCTCGGATGTCGTGGCGTTGCGGCAGGTTGTGATTCCGCTGAAAATGCCGGCCTCAGCGGCCGGCAGCCGCCGCGACACGCGCCGCGCCAGAGCGGATCGTCTCGACAATGGCCGCCGCCGCCGCCTCGCCGTTACCGGCAGCGATCGCTGTCACCACGCGGCGGTGGGCGGCGCAGGAGGCCGCCTTGGCGACAGGATCATTGACCGGCGTCGTGATGGCGAAGGTGGCGGCAAGCGCCACCTCAATCAGCGCCGACGCCGTGCGGAAGAACGGGTTGCCGCTGAGACGGGCGATCGAGAGGTGGAAGTCGAGGTCGGCAGCGGCGAAGGCTTCGGGAGAGGCTTCGGGCGCCTCCATGCGGTCGACGATGGTGTTCAGCTCGACAATGTCGTCTTCGCCTCTTCTCTGCGCAGAGAGCGATGCCGCCACCGGTTCAAGGGCAAGGCGGACGTCCGAGAGGTGGGCGAGCAGTTCGAGGCCAATGCCGCAGTCAAGGTGCCAGCGCAGCATGTCCGGGTCGAGGAGGTTCCAACTCGTTCGCTCGACGACACGTGTACCGACGCGGGTCTTCGGTTGGATGAGGCCCTTGGCGGCCAGAGTCTTCAGCGACTCCCGGAGCACGGTTCGCGACACGCCGAAGCGCGCCATCAACTCGGCGTCGGATGGCAACAGGCTGCCCTCCGGTCGGCGACCTCCGACGATCTCGTGGGCGAGTTCGCGAACAATCTCGTCCTGGCGCGACCGTTTCACTGCGATCCGTCGTGTCATCAAACCCTCACAGACCCGCCAACCACCCTCCGCGAATCACAATTTAACAACGTTTGCGAAAGGCTGGTGCGACTATGCCACAACCGGCCGAGCTTGGAAGTCGGCCGAAAGGTCAACGTCGAAAAAACCTTTTGTTTTTCGTGAACTTGAGCGAGATTGGCGAATACTGAAAAGGCGCTTCAGGAGCGCGCGGGGAGAGAGGCATGACACATCCGGCTGACGACTTCATCACGCTCGACGGCGGCAACGGCCTCAAGGCCATTTTCAGCCCGGCCGGCGCGCAACTCGTAGCGCTCTACATTCCGACGACGACCGGTGGACCGGTGCAGACGGTCATCGGCTCGTCCGGCCGTCTTGGCGCCGCTGATGGCGACGGCTGGGCCGGCACCATCTGCGGCCGGTATGCCAACCGCATTGCCGGCGCCAGCTTCACCCTCGACGGGACCACCTACCGCCTGCCGGCCAACGAGGGGGCCAAGCAGTTGCACGGCGGTGTCAACGGCTTCGGACATCTGGCGTGGAGGGGTGAGAAAGCTGGCGGGCAGGTGGTGTTCCGCCTCGACTCGCCCGACGGCGACATGGGCTATCCGGGGGCACTGTCTGTCACGGCGGCCTACGGCCTCGACGGTCACACGCTGTCGCTGGACATGACCGCCACCACTAACAAGCCGACGGTGATCAATCTGACCCATCACGTCTACTGGAACCTTCTCGGCAAGGGTGACATCCTCGGCCATCTCATGCAGATCCCGGCCAGCCACTACACGCCGGTGGACGCCGATCTCATTCCCGTTGGTCCGCTGGCCGAAGTGGCCGGCACGCGGTTCGACTTCCGCGAAAAACGGCCGGTCGCCGGTCCCTACGACCACAACTTCGTTCTCGATGCCGGTCGCGGCGCACTCCATCTCGGCGCCCGCGCCATCGAATCGGTTACCAGTCGTACGCTCGAGGTGTGGACCACCGAGCCGGCCATTCAGCTCTACACCGGCGAGCATTTCACGCCGGCCATCAAGGCTCCCTTCTCTGAGCAGTTGAAGAACGCCGGTTTCGCGCTCGAGCCGCAGACCTTCCCCAATGCTCCCAACGAGCCAACCTATCCGAGCGCGGTGCTGCGCCCCGGCGAGACCTACCACCACCGCATCGAGTGGCGCTTCGCTGGCTTCTGAGGCGCGGGCATTGTGACAGGGAAAGGGCCGTATCCATTGGATGCGGCCTTTTTCATCGACCTTCAAAAAGAAACCGGGGCCACGTGGCCCCGGTTCAAAGATCAGCAGGACGAGAGCGAACGTCAGCTCTTCTGCTTGTTGTAGAGGTCGAACACCACGGCGGCGAGTAGCACCAGCCCCTTGACCATCTGCTGGAAGTCGATGCCGAGGCCCATGATCGACATGCCGTTGTTCAGCACGCCCATGATGAAGGCGCCGACCACCGCGCCGGTGATCTTGCCGACGCCACCGGTCGTCGAGGCGCCGCCGATAAAGCAGGCGGCGATGACGTCGAGCTCAAAGCCGTTACCGGCCTTCGGCGTCGAGGAGTTGAGGCGGGCGGCGACGATCAGGCCGGCGAAACCGGCGAGAACGCCCATGTTGATGAAGGTGTAGAAGCTGAGGCGTTCGGTGTTGATGCCGGACAGCCGCGTCGCCTTCTCATTGCCGCCGAGCGCGTAGACACGGCGACCGATGGTCGTCCGGGTGGTGACGAAGGTGTAGAAAGCGATCAGCACCCCCATGATCACCAGGATGTTCGGGAAGCCCTTGTAGGTGCTGAGCTGATAGCCAAGGTAGAGCATCACGGCGACGAGCACGGCATTCTGCGCGAGGAAGAAGGCGAACGGCTCGACCTCAATGCCATGCGACTCGTTGAGCTTGCGGCTGCGCCAGGACAGGAAGACCAACAGCGCCGGAATGGCGACGGTCAGGATGATCGAGGTCGAGTGCAGGCTGCCCATGTTGAACAGGTCGGGCAGGAAGCCGGTGGACAGCTTCTGGAACTCGCTCGGGAACGGGCCGATGTTCATGCCACCCAGCAGCCAGAGGGTGAGGCCGCGGAAGATCAGCATGCCGGCCAGCGTCACGATGAAGGCGGGGATGTGGTGGTAGGCCACCCAATAGCCCTGCGCCGCACCGATCACCCCACCGAGGATGAGGCAGACGAGCGACGTCGTCCACGGATCGATCTTGTAGTTCACCATCATCACCGCCGCCACGGCGCCGATAATGGCGACGATGGAGCCGACGGACAGGTCGATGTGCCCGGCAACGATCACCAGCAGCATGCCGAGCGCCATGATGACGACGAACGAGTTCTGCAGCACCAGATTGGTCAGATTGACCGGCCGGAAGAGCACGCCGCCGGTGATGATCTGGAAGAACACCATGATCACCACGAGCGCGATCAGGATGCCATATTCGCGCATGTTCTGCCGGAGGAAGACGGCAAGCGACGGCGCCGCCGTCTGGGAGGCTTCAGTGGGCGTATTCATCAAACCTTCTCCCCCGAGCGCATGATGGCGCCCATGATGTTTTCCTGGCTGGCCTCGGCGACGGGCATTTCGGCGACGACGGCACCTTCGTTCATGACGTAGATGCGATCGCAGGTGCCGAGCAGCTCCGGCATTTCCGAGGAGATGAAGATGACCGCTTTGCCGGCGGCGACGAGGTCATTGACGATGGTGTAGATCTCGTATTTGGCGCCGACGTCGATGCCGCGCGTCGGCTCGTCGAGGATCAGCACGTCCGGATTGGCGAACAGCCACTTGGCCAGCACGACCTTCTGCTGGTTGCCACCGGAGAGGTTGACGACGTCCTGATAGATGCTCGGCGTGCGAATGCGCAGCTTCTGGCGGTATTCGTTGGCCGCCTTGCGCTCGACATGCTCATCGATGACGAAATTCTTTGAGACGGCCTTGTGGTTGGCCAGCGTGGTGTTGTGCATCACGTTGTTGATCAGCACCAGGCCGAGCTGCTTGCGGTCTTCGGTGACGTAGGCCAGGCCCGAGCGGATCGCCCGCTCGACCGTCGACACGTCGGCCGGCTTGCCGTTGATCAGCACCTCGCCGGAGATCTTGCGGCCGTAGGCACGGCCGAACACGCTCATGGCGAACTCGGTGCGGCCGGCGCCCATCAGGCCGGCGATGCCCACCACCTCGCCGCGCTTGACGTTGAGGTTGATGGCGTTGGAAATCTTCCGGTCGGCGTGCAGCGGGTGGTAGGCCGTCCAGTTGCGCACCTCGAAGATGGTCTCGCCGATGTGCGGCACGCGCTTGGGGAAGCGGTCGGAAAGCTCGCGGCCGACCATGCCGCGGATGATGCGCGCCTCGGAGATCTTTTCGGCGTGGCAGTCGAGCGTCTCGACGGTGGCGCCGTCGCGCAGGACGGTGATCTTGTCGGCGACGCGGGAGATCTCGTTGAGCTTGTGCGAGATGATGATCGAGGTGAGGCCCTGCTTCTTGAACTCGAGCAGCAGGTCGAGCAGGGCGTTGGAGTCGCTTTCATTGAGCGAGGCGGTCGGCTCGTCGAGGATCAAGAGCTTGACCTTCTTCGACAGCGCCTTGGCGATCTCGACCAGCTGCTGCTTGCCGACGCCGATGTGGGTGATCAGCGTCGACGGGTTCTCCTTCAGGCCGACCTTGGCCAGAAGCTCCGACGTGCGGCGCGTCGCCTCGGCCCAGTTGATGACGCCGCCCTTGGCGACCTCGTTGCCCAGGAAGATGTTCTCGGCGATCGACAGCATCGGGATCAGCGCGAGTTCCTGGTGAATGATGATGATACCTTCTTCCTCGGTATCGCGGATCGAGCCGAAGGTCTTCAGTTCGCCGTTGTAGTGGATTTCGCCGTCATAGGTGCCGTGGGGATAGACGCCGCTCAGCACCTTCATCAGCGTCGACTTGCCGGCGCCGTTCTCACCGCAGAGCGCGTGGATTTCGCCTTCCTCAACCGAAAAGCTGACGTCCCGCAGCGCCATCACGCCTGGAAACGTCTTGGTGATGTTGCGCATCTCGAGGATCACGTTCGTGCTCACGCGAGGCTCCTTTGTCCGCCGATCTCCGGTGGGCGATAGGCAGGACGTTCTTGTTGTTGGTGTAGTGCCGCCAGGGCACCCAGAGGGTGCGCCAATCCGCGCAGCGGACAAATTTAAAGCCCGCGCGGGGAACGTGGCCCCCGCGCGGATAGTCAGGAAATCAGGACCAGATCAGAGGTCCGATTCCTTGTAGTAACCGGAGTCGATGACGATCTCCTTGTAGTTGTCCTTGGTCACCAGGACCGGCTTCAGCAGGAAGGACGGAACGACCTTCACGCCGTTGTCATAGGTCTTGGTGTCGTTGACTTCGACTTCCTTGCCCTCGAGGGCCTGCGAGACCATCTTCACGGTCTGCTTGGCGAGCTCGCGGGTGTCCTTGAAGATCGTCGAATACTGTTCGCCAGCGACAATCGCCTTGACGGACGGCAGTTCGGCGTCCTGGCCGGAAACGTACGGCATCGGCGTGCCTTCGGTGCCATAGCCGACGCCCTTCAGCGACGAGATGATACCGATCGAGATGCCGTCGTAGGGCGACAGCACGGCATTGACCTGCTTGTCGGTGTAGTTGGCCGACAGGATGTTATCCATGCGGGCCTGGGCGGTGGCGCCATCCCAACGCATCGTGGCGACCTGGGCGAAGTCCGTCTGACCCGACTGGACAACGAGCTTGCCGCTGTCGATGTAGGGCTTCAGAACGCTCATGGCGCCATTGAAGAAGAAGGTGGCGTTGTTGTCGTCGGGCGAGCCGGCGAACAGTTCGACGTTGAACGGGCCCTTGCCGTCCTTGAGGCCGAGCGGCGTTTCGAGCGAGGACGCCTGGAGCACGCCGACCTGGAAGTTGTCGAAGGTCGAATAGTAGTCGACGTTCGGCGAGTTGCGGATCAGACGATCATAGGCGAACACCTTGACGCCGGCCTCATGAGCCTTGGCAAGGATGTCGGTCAGCGTCGTGCCGTCGATCGAGGCGACAACGAGGACGTTGACGCCCTTGGTCACCATGTTCTCGATCTGGTTCAGCTGGTTCGGGATGTCGTCTTCAGCGTACTGAAGGTCGGTCTCGAAGCCGGCAGCCTGGAACTGCTCGACCATGCTGTGGCCATCGGAAATCCAACGCGACGAGGACTGCGTCGGCATGGCGATGCCGACTTTGCCCTTCTCGGCGGCGTAGGACGCGGTGGCGATGGCGGAAACGCCAATCACGAGCGTGGCAGCCAGAATCTTGGTAAGCTTCATTCTCTCCCCCTTCAATCCCACGAGGTTTGGCGACTTGCCGCCCCTCATCGGGAATTTCGTGTGAGTTAGTGACCAATTTCGTCAGGCACTGTCGCCCCTGACGTCCTCATAAAGCAGGACGTTCCCGCCTTATTCCCTGTGGAGTCTGGCGACGGACTGCCGCCGGATCCACACCTTCCATCCATGCCGTCCGATGCTGAGGCAGGGAGAAGGACCTCCTTGATGCGGAGGACGGCCGACCGACCGCCACCGCGATGCTGCCCAAACTGGACAGCAAACCATGCATTCCGGAGTTCTCCGGAAATTTTCGGGCAAACTCCACCCCGCGGGCGGCGCGCGCTGCCTGCTTTCCCATCGGCAGTTTCGCCGAAACCGCGCCAGTGTCTAGACCCAGGCGGCACCGACCATTGACTAACGCGGCGGCGCGCATCCAGGGCAGGGTGCGGCCCGCCCGTGGGCTGGCGATGTCGGTGGCGACAGTAGCGCCCGAATGCGACAAGGAGGATAATCCTCCAGCTATCCCGGTCGCCTGATGGCTGCCGGTGACATGTTTGTCCGTGGACGAAATACCTTGTCGGACCAAGCGCGGCACTGTTGTGTGGGGCTGATGCGCCGCCAACGGCTGGACAGCATCAGCCTTGGGCTGCGCACTGCCGCAGGCATCACGCTCGCAACTCCCTATCATACCTGATTTTTCCCCCAAATCAGCCGCGATATCCAGTCCTCTTCCCAGGCGCCGGATCGACTTTATGTAATAGTTTAGCCAAGCGCCGCCCGCTTCGCAAGCCCCGCCCTTATCCGTGCAATCCCTTGCATTTTCATTGGAGGGGAATATGGTGCTCATCCAACATGCCGTAATCAAAAGAGAAAATTCGACTTTAGGTGAATTTTGAGCGGTTTTTAAAGATCGTAAACTTATAAATTCGAATATCGAACAAAATTTTTATAGGTAAAGTACAAAAAATAAATCCTGGGTTGAGATTTGGGGATTATATAAAACTATAGGCTGTTAATTCGTTTATCGAATCTCGCGTCCAGATTTGCCGCCCTTACTCCTATTTCACGGAGGGTTGGCTTGGCAGCGCCTGTCCATGCGATGGGATTGGGCAGAATCGTCCATGTTTTAGTGAACGTTTCGGTCGGCTCTTGGCTCCGAAAACGTTAGCGGACCGCCGGTGGAGGCCTGTTCGGCCGCCAAACGCGCCAATCTGGCACCAGCGCGAAGCACGGTGACGCCTTTGCCTCTTCCTCGTCGAGGCTGCACCTTGCCGAAATTCTGTATCGAGATCGGATCTGCGCGCAACCGGTCAACGTGAGTTACGTGATCACGGGTGCCATTTCCCGACATGATAAATGTGGCAAAAGGGAATGATTCCCCCCGCATGGCGCATCTGCCGCCCCGCCAGCGAGGGGCACCAGCGGCATCAGTCTCCCGACGGCGAGAGCCTTTGCCGACCAGAATGAATCATCTGGCTGATGCGAATGCTCCAGAGTCGTTTGCTTGAGCCGCGGCTCCGTTCAGCCGGCCGGCTTCGCGCCGGCCTTCTTGGCGACGAGCATCGCTTTCTTTGTCGCGCCCATGCCTTCCCTTACCTCCTGACGGGCCCGGCCAAAGGCCATGGCGCCGTCGGGCACATCGGCAGTGATCACCGAGCCAGCGGCGGTCAGCGCGTTGTCGCCTATCCTGACCGGCGCCACCATGACCGTGTTGGAACCGACGAAGACGTCGGCGCCGATGATCGTCTTGTGCTTGAACACGCCGTCGTAATTGCAGGTGATGGTGCCGGCGCCGACGTTGGTGCGAGCGCCGATCGTCGCGTCGCCGATATAGGTCAGGTGGTTGACCTTGGCGCCCGGGTCGACGCGCGCGTTCTTGATCTCGACGAAGTTGCCGACGTGGACGTTCTCTGCGAGGTCGGCGCCCGGTCTGAGGCGTGCGTAGGGACCAACGACCGCCCCCCCGGCCACCCTGGCGCCCTCAAGATGGCTGAAGGCGCGGATCACCACGCCCGCAGCCACGTCCACACCAGGGGCGAACACAACGTTGGGTTCGACAACCACGTCGCGGCCGAGTCGCGTGTCGAAGGAAAAGAAGACCGTCTCCGGCGCCACCAGCGTCACGCCGGCCGCCATCGCCTCAGTGCGGGCGCGTCGTTGGAAGATCGCTTCGGCGTCCGACAGCTGGGCGCGGTCGTTGATGCCGACGAACTCGCTTTCGTCGTCGCCGATCACCGCTTCGGCCCGGAGACCGCGCGCCGTGGCGATGGCGATGGCGTCGGTCAGGTAATACTCGCCCTTGGCATTGGCGTTGCCGATCGCCTCGAGCAGCTCCGGCAACAGGCCGGGCCTGAAGGCCATGATGCCGGAATTGCAGAGGCGGACCGCCTTCGTCACTACGTCGGCGTCCCTCTCCTCGACGACGGCGACGAGCCGCCCGTCCTCGACGATCAATCGGCCATAGCCGGTCGGTGCTTCCGTCGTGAAGCCGAGCAGGGCGATATCCGCGCCGGCCGACAGCCGTTCGGTGAGGGCGGCGATGGTGGATGGGCGGACGAGCGGTGTGTCGCCGAACAGCACGAGGACGGCCCCCTCGTGACCAGCGAGAGCGGCGCGCGCGGCGAGCGCCGCATGCGCCGTGCCGAGCCGCTCGCGTTGCTCGAAGATCTGTGCGTCGGGGGCGACTTTGGTGAGATGGGACCGCACCTTGTCGGCGCCGGCCCCGATTACCACGGCAAGTCGGCCGGCTCCGCCGGCGCGGGCGCTTTCCAGCACGGCGTCGATGAGCGGCCGACCGCCGACCGAATGCAGCACTTTCGGCAGGTCGGATTTCATGCGCGTGCCTTCTCCGGCCGCGAGGACGACGGCGAGACAGGACTGATCGGTCATGCTGGGCTCCCAAACGATAGTCGATGCATTTGGCCGAGGCGGGGGGCACCGGTCAAGCGCCGTCCGCGCCTGTCATGGTGGTGCGGTGCGCGGCGCTCGACTGTTGCCCCCGCGCGACAGCGTCCGTTGACCGGCGGCTTCGGTTCCGGTCCGCCGACTGGCAGCGCTGGCAGGGGCGGCAATGGGGCGCTATCAAGGAACGGACCAATGGCGACAGGGGGAGATTCCACATGGCGGACAAACTTGCTGAGAACCGCTTGCCCCCCGTATCGATCAAGGAACGCCGGACCGTCTACGATGGCTGGCTGACACTGGAGGTCGCCGTCCTCGAGACCACGGTGCATGGCGAGCCCCGACTGGTGCGGCGCGAGGTGCACGACCATGGCGACGGCGCGGCCGTCCTCGTCTACGATTCCGCCAGCCGAACGGCTGTGCTGGTGCGGCAGGTGCGCGCCGCTGCGCTGCTCGCGGATGGCAGCGGCATCACGCTCGAGGCAATCGCCGGCATCGTTGATGATGGTGAGGACGGAGAGACGGCGGTACGTCGCGAGGCCTGGGAGGAGGCGGGTTGCGTCGTCGGCAGTCTGGAGTTCCTCGGCCGGGCCTACGCTTCGCCGGGCGCGTTGACGGAACGGCTCTGGCTCTATCTCGGCGAAATCGACGCAGCCGCGCCACGCGGCAAGGGCGGCGGCCTTGCCGAGGAGAACGAGGAGATCGAGGTCGTCGAGTTGCCGCTGTCCGTGCTGGCCGATCTCGCCGATGGCGGCGAGGTGCTCGACCTCAAGACGCGGCTGCTCGTCGAGGCACTTCGTCGGCGCCAGCCTGAGCTGTTCGTCTGAGCGCCAGACAGAAAATACACGCCCGTCCGGCTGCCGCAGCGTCTTGGTGCGTTTGTATCAGGGACAGTCGGCAATCCGGCCGGCCGGCACGCCTTGGCAAAGATGTTCTGCGTCGATCCAGCCGGCCGTGAGCGCCAAGCCCAATGCGTCGACGGTGATCGTGAAGGGTTGCAAGTGCAGCTCGTAGGTCGTTCCATGGCCGTCGTCGGCGGGTTTGGCCACGCCAAGGTCCTGCGGCGTTCGGCCGTCGGCCAGCTTCAACGCCAACTCAGCCGCTTTGCGGCCCAGCGCCGCGTGATCTTCCCAGATGGTAGCCGTCTGCTGTCCGCGGGCGATGCGGTTGAGCGTCTCCGGGTCGCCCCCTTGACCGACGACAGCCACCTTGTCGACGAGATTCCGCTCTTCCAGTACCGAGATGGCTTCGCGGGCACTGGCGTCGTCGGGCGTCAGCACAGCATCGACGATGTTGCGGGTGTCGTCGAGGATGTTGCCAAAGGCCCTCCGGGCGTTGAGCGACAGGCCGCCGGGCGTGTAGGCCTCGCCAGCGATCCTGATCAGGCCGGCACTGATCGAATCCTTCAGCACGCCGATCTGCCCGGCGTAGAGGCGGGCGGTTTGCGGATCGTCGAAGTCGCCTTTCAGCAGCACCCAATCGCCGCGTGGTCGCGCCGCGTAGAGGGCAAGCGCCTGCAACTGCCCGACGCCGACCTGATCGAAGCCGACCGAAAATACGCCGTCAAGACCGATGGGCCGGTCGTAGCCGATCACCGGTACACCGGCGGCCACCGCCGCCCGGATCGACAGCTCCAGCGCTCGCGGGTCGACCGCGGCGACAATCAGAACGTCGACATTGGCGTCGATGAGGCTCTTGACGTCAAGGATCTGCTTGGCGGCCGACAACCGGGCGTCGGTCTCGATCACGGCGCCGGAGGCAGCCGACACCGCGTTGCGGATCGTCTCCGAGTCCGCCTTCCATTGACGCATGGTGTCGCCCGGCCAGCTGACGCCGATCACCGGCGCCGCTGCTGCCGCTTGGCAGAACAGCCCGAGGATGATGGCCGAAAGCCCCCCCCGCATGTCGAAGACGTCCCCCCGAATGTCTTTCCATCGGCGCGCGGACAATACGCGCGAGGCCAGGCGTTGTGAAGCGGGGCGACGGCCCCTCCGACCCAATGATTATCTTTGAAGCTCAAAAAAAGCGTGGACCGGGGCGGAGGGCGATGTCAATATCCGGGCTGGTTTGGATCGGGGACCGTCGGGGGGCGGACGAACGGTTCGGGCGTCGGGTTTCTGCGCTTGGGAGGCGCTGCGAGGGGAACGGGGCGGACGGATTCGTCGCGAGCTGACTTCATCTCTATGGCGTTCGCCGATCTGATTGAAACATCAGGTCGATAGGCGACTGCTTCAGACAATTTGCTTGGGCAGCAGCTTTCGATCGGCTTTTGCTCTGGCGGGGAAAGTGGGGCGCCGGAGAGGGCGAAGACCCCTGGCGGCGGGAGGACAGGCGTCATCATGACCGTGCGTGGAGATGGATCGCGGCGCGCTTCCATCGGCAAGGCCGACAGCGATCACGTCCGGCGGCAAAACCGGTCGCTGGTGTTGTCGGCGCTACGCCGACGCGAGCCGATCGCCCGCGTCGACCTCGGCGCCGAGACGCGCCTGTCGCCAGCAACCATCACCGCCATCACCGCCGACCTCATCGCCGAGGGGTTGGTCGAGGCGCGCGACGACGAGGCGGAAGGTGGCGAGGCGCACACCGAACCGGTGCGACGCGGCCGGCCTCGCGTCATGCTCCGGCTCGACCCGACGGCCGGCTATGTGCTGGCAGCCAAGATATCGCGCGACAGCGTCGTGCTGCAGCTCGCCGATTTCGACGGCCGGATCATCGATCGGCAGGAGCCGGTGATCTCGACCTATGAGGAGACGCGCGACAGCTTCCCCGTCAAGCTTGCCAGCCTCCTTGGCAATATCGTCGCCGCCAACGGCATCGATTTCCGCCAGGTGGCCGAGATTGCCATCGGTGCGCAGGGCTTCGTCGACACCAACACGGGATCGGTGATGTGGTCGCCGGCCTTTCGGGTGCGCGACATGCGCCTCGTCGAGCCGCTCAGGGCGCTCACCGGCCGGAACTGCATTCTCTCCAACGACGCGAATATGATCGCCCAGGCCCTGCACGAGGCCAACCCGGACGTCTACAACGGCACCTTTGCGGTGATCTTCGTCGACCAGGGCGTTGGGGCTGGCCTGTTCGTCGGCGACCGGTTGCATCACGGCGCTGCCGGTTCGGCGGCCGAATTTGGACACATGAACCACCTGCCCGGCGGCGCGCTCTGCCAGTGTGGCCGGCGCGGTTGCCTGGAAGCCTATATCGCCGACTATGCCATCCACCGTCAGGCGCTTGGCCTGCCGGAGGATGCCCCGCCACTCAGCGTGC
>Ga0316604_10001405_pt1 | contig 21479 bp, 19 predicted proteins | sample OWC_soil_day20_C_FD_207650 | JGI IMG/M metagenome (GOLD analysis project Ga0316604, IMG submission 207650) | Wetland soil microbial communities from Old Woman Creek delta, Ohio, United States - OWC_soil_day20_CT | ecosystem: Environmental > Terrestrial > Soil > Wetlands | place: USA: Ohio...
TAATTTTATGTATTGAGATGATGAATCCAGCCCGCCAAGACTGGGTTTATTTCGATTGTAAACAGGGGGGAATGCGCCAACATTCTCCCTATTTATTTACCAGAAATTAAGGTGATTGTTCATGATTATTCTTGCTCATTGTAGTGGAATTTAACAGTCAAAATATCTAACCGCCTATCTGTAGATCACGCCCGCAGCTTAGGTCAAAATCAATGGAGCACGTGTCCCAGTTTTTTTTTCATTACGTCATGGATTTTCACTGTTGTTAAATAAAAAGTATCAGTTAAATAGTTTAACTCACTCTATGTGATTTCCGAATTTTAACATTTACATAACAATACGGCCGTAAGATAGGAAGATTATTGTATTTAGCAAAAGTATTAGTGGAGGGAAGGCAAAGGAAAATGTATTTTGATGATAATGAATGTTTATTTATCGATATATAGGGGAAATACATAGATAAATGTTGCGACATGTAAGTTGGCAGTAACAAAAATAAGAGTGGAAAGGTTGTGTTTTGGAGGTTAATTTTCCAGTTTTTTAACTGGACGTTTATTTTAATCTTTTATAAATAATGTGATCCCTTAAGAGTGAGTAATACTAAAAACAAAGCAATCCTTTTTTCGTATTCACTACAAATCTCCTGTGTATATTTTAGGCAATGGCTTTACCTTTATACATACAACCAATTCTTAAATCGCTTTGCCAGTAATCCTGTAGCCAGCGACACATCTATATCCGCTACCACCACACCCGGCTTTCCATACTCCCCATGCACAACACATCTACCATCCGGTGCAATCAACGAAGACGCCGCTTCCGGATATTTAGAGGCATAATTAGAACTCCCTACAAAAATAGTATTCTCCATCGCTCTCAACATTACCGCCTTTTCATAATAAGGACTCTCTACACTCCCCCACTCCGTCGGTACCACACCTTCCGTATTGTTGCCTACAAAATGCGGGAAGAATACAATCTTCGCATCCTGCTGCGCCGCCCATCTCACAGACTCAGGATACCTGAATCCCTCATGACAGATCGTAATCCCGATCTTCACCCCATCTATCTCAAATATACTTCTTGTTGTACCCGGTACCCACATCACATCTTCTGTAGGGTCTAATTGGTTTTTAGTCTGATAACCCAATACCTGCCCATTTGCATCTATTACAAATGCTACATTTAGTAAACCTTCTGCGGCATACCAGTCCAAGGGCATTATAATTGCGATTTTATTTTCTGCTGCAATAGCACAGACGCTGTTCAACGCGCTTTGTAATTTTTCAGGCGTACGTTCTTCAGGAGAATATCCCATACCAGGATAACCGGGAATATAAGACTCAGGAAAACAAATGATTGCTGCTTGTTGGCTGGCAGCTTCTTTGGTTAATTTTTCAGTCCAGGTCAATCCATCTTGGATAGAGGAGGGGAAGGGAGGAGAGGCTAAAGCTACTTTCATGGAAATAAAAATACAAAAAAAAGCCCGCTATTGAAGCGAGCCTTTCAGTAAGTTGTCCTACCAGGATAACAACCTCATCATACAAAATATTGATTATCAAATATTTGATTGAAAACAAATAGAATTGGGGTACAAATAGGGGTACAGATTAGAGATTTAATAGCCATAAACAATAATCATCTGTATCTATTAGCCCAGTAAAAACAAAGCCCGGCTAATAGCCGGGCTACCTCAAACTGATCCTATCTAAAGAGGAGTATTTACTCTTTGTTTCTCCCTTTGTAATTTATCTATGAGTGTTGGATTGAAAAATATCATTCATTAATAGTCTCTTGTATTTTCTCCTCAATTGTTTTCCGAAGCTTTTTGCTTATTAGACGAAATTCTCCTGTACCATCTAATCCCATCAGGCTTGCTACTGTAGACCATTTCTTTATATCTTCAGGAGGCATAAGCTTTGCCAAATCACTTGCATAGGTAAATATTTCCCTCAGCACTGTTGTAAATGCCATACTTAGGGCAGCAACTTCCTGCTTATTAAGCATCCCATGCCTCTTTTTTCGGTAGTAAGTCGGTTTACTCCAATCACAGTAGTCTATCAACTTGTCCCTAAAACTGATACCAAATCTATCAAACTGATCAAATGCTGCCTGCATTATTGATAATCTGTTTTCTCCTTCAATAGTAATGGAAGTGTTTCGGGGTTTCCTCTTTCTTTTCTTTGTTTGCTGGTTTTGCTCTTCGGGATTCTTTGCCATAATGTGGTTTTGTCTTGTTATTTAAGTACTGGAATGTATGAGTGTTTTGCCTATGTTGTAAAATCGTTATTTCAGGGAGTCCTCTTTTCTCAAATCAATTCTCTCTGCGAGTTGGTAAAATTTAATAAAATGCACCATGGCTTTCTCAATTGTGCTGCCTGGCCCATTTTTAAGGTGATTAGTTATCTCTCCATTGCTTGCTGCTTATATTCTGGCGGGATCGGCTTGTATTTTTCCAGCTCCTCAAGCATCTGTTGCATAAAATTGTTTTAATCAAAATTGGCAATTCCCGTGGGTTGATAAAGTTTAGGATCCATTGCGGCACCAGCAACTACAGCCCCGACAAAGACCATAACTACATATTTTTCTTCTTGTGTTGGTAATTGACTTATGCTTTCAAATAACATCGTAGGATTGTGCCTATTGGCCTCATAGATTTCAATAAGGTAGGGATGGCGTTCTTGCGGTACTCCTACCTTCCGTGCAATTTGTTGAAGGGTAACATTCTGAGGTAGCATATTGGAGGTTATTTGGTTTTAAAATAACCTGCATAAAAAAAGCGCAGGTCTCAACTTTGTCGCACCGGGAGCCCGTTGGAAGGCTGGAACACGAACAAAGAAGAGCCCACGCCGTAACGTGAGCTTCCTTCTTCTTTTCGCTGTTCCTTGAAATTTCCAACGTTTCCCGAACACGAATTGAAAAAGCAGCTTCTAATATTTTAAGACTGCAAATATAGATAATGAAGATACAAAAAGAATATTAAATACCTATTTAAATAGGTTTTATTATAATAGGAACTACTTAAAATGGTACTTATTAAACCGGTTTTCACTATTTTTCGGTCATGGTAGGTAAAAAACAAACAAAGGAAAATAAGGAAGTTTATAAAGCCTTGGGAGAACGGATAAAAGATTTACGAAAGGAAGCCGACTTTACTAATGCCGGGCACTTTGCATATGAAAACGGTTTTACCGCTTCCCAATATGGCCAATATGAAACTGGTAAAGATATGCGCCTTTCTACTTTAATTAGAATCGCAAATATTCATAATTTAACGGTATCTGAATTATTAAAAGATATAGTCTGATTTTAGATTTTAAATATTGCCAACTATTGTCCTTTTCTCATTCCATTTATCAAGTCTTCCTCGCTGACACCCTCCGCTGCTTTTAGTTGCTTCAGTATCTTTTGATACCGTTTAGTTGGCTTACCTTTATAGTATTGTTTAAAGTGCTTGCTGTAAAGTAAAGTGTAGACCTTGTCCAGCTCAAATAACGGCCCATAAACCTTCTCAATCTCCCGGTACTTTTTAGAATCAATTTGTTTTTGGTAATATACCTTCCCTCCGTCTCTATGCTTAAAATAGCCATCAATCAGATACAGCTTTCTGCATAGTTTGCCGGTAAACGGACAATGGAAATACCATACCTTCCCCTCTCCCAGGTTACTTTTCATTGCCACCAAGGGCACTTTGTATTCAATGTCTTTTTCACGATCAAGGGTATAGGATAACTTTAAATATGGGGCCTCCTTCTCCATAAAGGTTGCTATAGTTATGCTACCACTGGGCGTACCATTTTTCCTCCATTTTAACGTGCCTGTCTTATAATGTCCAGGTAATAAATAATCCCACTGTTTTAGCTCCGCAATTGTTATTGATTTACGTTCCTGGTAGGTAGCTGGATAAGTCCCGAATTTTGGCATATAATATTGCTTAGGGGATAACCGAAATAATTAAGGAATAGCCGTTTTATCTTCAAGCAACTATTCAGCAAATTTCCACTGAAAGTCAACATTTGTCACACTTTTTTTCAACAACTTTCAACCAAATTCCAGTCCATACTTTACCGAAAGTGTACCGCATATTTCAATAGCATGGCCCAATTCAAGCCCTAAAATCAGCGCTAATTCGTAAGCATCAATTTGTTTCCCCATCTTCCAATATTTCAACATTTCCTGTTGAAATAATTTAGCCCTGTGACAATCGACAGGCAAAGACAACGGGTTATCCCAAAACAATGGGTAGCCCTCATCCGCTAAAGCCCAACCAGCTTTGTGGTCAGTCCTGACCAGGTAATCGGCCAAATCAAACCCATGAGCTTTATCCCTATCTGCGGCCCGGCATTCCAGAAAATTAGAAACAGTAATTCTAACAGAAAGGTCTTTCATCAATTGACCAGCCTTTTTATTCCAGGTCTCGAATGCCCCCAAATCAGGAAATAATATAACTTCCCGCCCTTTTAAAGGAGTCAATCTAGCCATGCTAAGGTTCGTAAGACTCCCACATGCCAACCAGATGAATTGGGGTAAATATACAGTAGCTATAATAGCCGTCTTTTCACTTTCCACTATTGCTACTGGTGTCAATTGTGTGTTATTATCCAATTGATTAAGGCCAAATAAACATTGCTGCAGGTTATAATCTTTCAGGCTTAATATACTGTGAACCCATGTTATCATGTTTTTCCTACTTCCGTCCGCTAATACTTGCTTTTGTCTCTTACCCGTATTTGAATTATATAACATCACCTTACCAGCTCTTACCTTTCCATCCAGATCAAACTGCCAGAATACTGTAGCCCCCTTCCAATAATTTGAAGTACCTATTTGAAACTTCTTCATTATCGCTAAAGCTATCTCAGTATTAAACAAATTACTCAGGTAGATAAATAAGTTATTTTGTGGATATGCTGTTAGACTCCTGGTACAAAGTTCCTGTGGAATATATGACGGGGGTATAGGTTTAGGTATTGAGGGATAGTTGGGGCCTTGCCTTTCCCATGTATCTGAAAGGTTATACCCATCTTTATATGGATTCAAATGATAGGCACAGTTTACGGCTCTATCACACCTCCCATACTCCAATGGTAAATACTCTCTTGTTTTCATATCGACATACCTAACAAATCGTTTCTTGCCACAACCGGGACAATTATGCTTTCTACTCCCCTTTTCCAGTTGATACCGATAATCCTGCATAAAAAATACTTTTGGTTTCCAACTACATTTACTACACCTGCTACACCGTTTTATAAAACAGCTGTGTAGGTTGTGTAGCTTGTGCAACAAGAACAACAACTTATTTTTCTATTAATACTGCCATTCCGAAACGCTTCCTTTCTAGAGTATACCCATGTTGCCTCAGACGTTCACTAAATGTTTTTACTGAGCATGACCGGTAACCGCTGTCGGCACAATAGATGCGGTATTCACTAAACACATCTTTTAATGGTTTAACCCCTTGGAGGGATGGTTTATATCTCTCATCTTCCAGGAACATTAAAACACTGTCAGATTCCTTTTTATACTGCTCGAGCTGTTGATAGACCGCTATACTATCGGAAAACTTCCTTTGGGAAAGGAGCCGCTTTAAGCCCTCTAATACCCAATTGAAAACACCCGATAACTCATTCTGAATAATCTTAGAAGCTAGCCCCCTGTCTTGCTGACTTTCTGGTATGGTGACATCAAAGGGTATAATTAAAAACCGTCGGAAATATGCATTGGTATGTTCTACATCCCTTGGAAGTTCATTACAATTGAATATTAGCTTGGCATATTGGGTAAGCATAAAAGGCTCGCCATACGGTAACCGTGCCTCAACCGGTTCTCCTGAAACCAGCTGTTTAAATATCGCGGTATCCATGTTTCCATTTATCTCACTAGCATAGTTAACAAGCATATTAGCCAGCTTGGCGCGCTGGTAACCGTTTTCATTAGTCAGGCTTTGTAAATTATAACCGCTCACATTTTGTTGACCCAGTAAAGCGGTAACTATTTCAAAAAAGACAGATTTGCCATTGGCCCCACTCCCATATAGTAACAATGCCTTTTCTAATTTTAACGTGGAGGGTGAAATAAAGACATATCCCAGAAATTCAGCCAGAATATACTGCCTTTCCTTATCAGGTAATACCTGGTCCAAATAAGTTCTGAATAATGGTGCTTTCGCCATAGCATCAAAAGAAAACGGCAATTGGTAGGTTATAAAATCTTCCGGTTGAAAGGATCTCAATTGTGTTCCTGTTGCACCTACTTCAAACGTTCCATTCTTAAGATTCACTAAAACAATACCATCAGGCCGCACAGGAGGCGGCAAATAGGCCGTTTCCATAAACTGTTTAAACAGATGTTCTTTGAACCTATAAAAACGAGCCTGGTACTTTTGTACACCCATACGTTCCGCACTATTACCTAAGAACGCTTTTAATGCATCGGCTTCAAGAAAACACCAAAATGCACCATTGTACAGGTAAATAAACTCATGTTGTTTACAGATCCCCCATTGATTAATACGTGCCAATTCCAATATCTGCTCTATGCAGATAATTAAATAGTGCTGTAATTTCAATTGCCGCTTATCAACCTGCTTTTGAAGTAGCTTTAACCGTTCCCTGGTATCCGGATTGTCCTGAAATGACCCACCCGATCCGGTTAATTGCTGTTCCAAAGCTGCTATATCCTCTAATAAGTCGGCCAATTCAGGAAAAACGATCTCCCGAAAGTCCACTGGTTGAACCTTCTCCAAAAGTTGTAGTAAAATTTCAGTGTGTGGAATTACAACAGGATTCAACAGGTCATTCACATGATCAACCATTTCTTTTAGTGAAATAATGGTTAATACTTCTTCCTGTGTTAAAGGTATTCCTGCTACAGGTACAGAATAGGAAGATGATTTTTGAGGCCCGTTATGCATACCTTACAACCTTTTGGTTTTTATTGATTGGATCTCGTTCAAAGCCTGTTCTAATTCGGCTTTCTTATATCGAACGCGTGTTCCTATACGGTAGCCCTTTACTTTGCCAGTCTTTGTAAAATCCAACAATGTAGGCAGGGATATATCAAGGTATTTAGCTGCGGCCTTGCGGGTTAACAATTCAGTTTGCTGGCTGGATTTCTCCCCGAGTGAAAGATGTTTTGATAATTCTAAACGGACGGTATCAGAAATAACCGTTTTTAGTTCTTCGATCCGGATCGTTGTCATTAGTACATTTTCCATTGTCTATTTTTATTTGGTTTAAACAAAGGTGCTATGCCATAATTCCTTTTACTTTCCGGGTTATTTCTGTACATTTTCTTTTCTTACCTCAATTGCTCTATCTTGGGTAAGGTTAATTTGCTTTTATTGTTCGCACATAGTGAATTGGTACGATCGCTTAACTCTTTGGCTAATGTAGCTGGTGTTGAATTTATCTCAAATAATTGCATATAAACATTAACATCCTTTGCGTAGGAGGATGTAGGACGTTCTATGTATCCTTTTGAGATTAATTCGTCGATGATACAACCAACAATTGCCGGGCTGGCTTTCCATTTGATTTTAATACCAGGTAACTGTACGCTAATTTTATCCTCATCCAAAATTCCCTGATGTGTAACGTCTCCGCCTAACTTTCGTAAGTATTTAATATTCAAAAATCCTACATACCCCCTCTTTGCCTTATCCAGTAACTTTTCTATTTCCATCGCAACGCTGCAATAATTTCCCTCTTTAAATTTCTCTTTATGCCAATCATATGCTGAGGTTGAAAGATAGTAATCAGTTATAAGGTCATGTGCCAATTCATTGATCATTGGATTACAATTTTTCAATGCAAGGAAATACCCTGCCTTCTTAGTTTGGTCCCATGATGCGGCGGTAACATAACATCTCCTGATTTCCTCCTCTAGTTCTGTAGAGCTAAAGTTAATGGCATTTAAGCGCCGGTCTATATCTGCTCTCTGCACTTCAAATAGCATTTGGGCCTCATCTGCAAGCCTCGATTCTTCCAGCCCTACTTTGGCTACATAGGTATCAACGTACTCCAAAATGTAGGCTGGGACTACTGTAGATTGCTTTTTTATCATATTTATAAGTATTGATTCCGATGTGAACAACTTGACATTAAACAATAAATGAGGTAAGAATAGGTTCCTTTCTTCCCCCAATTCAATCCTCTTCTTTACTCAAATTTACTTCGTTTACTTGCTCCCAAAGGCTGCCCTTCTTATTCATCTTCAATGAAATACCATATGCAGTGTGAGATACACTGTGTATCCACAGTGGTTGTATAGTACGTGGTACATTACACATATCTAACAGTAGCGGAAATACTAAAAGAACAGAAGAAAAAAACATATCAAATTGAATAACAATTACTTAAACTGTTATTCAAACTACAATTGTGGGCACAATTGGTGCCCCGATTGCTATTTAAATAGATTAATCAATAGGTTAACGATTAGGAGAATACAATGATTAGCAACAATGATTGATTTTTACGCTCTCAAAACATGTTAATAAGAGTATTTAAGTAATACATGTATCAATAGCTTTTTTTAAAGCTAAATACTGCCTAAATGGCTGATATTTCCCCCTTTTTATACTGTGCTATTGTGCCATTCTTAATTTCACGACTGAGGTTTGACGCTTTTCCCATTGCAACTTCAATAATTTAGCATGATCGTTTGGTGTGAGTTTTATGTATTTCAAAAATGCCTTTTCCGTTTTATGTCCAGTAATAGCCATTATTGTCAAAATGGGAGTTCCCGCTAAATACTCATTAGTGGCAAATGACCTGCGGGCTGTATGGGTAGTTATTAAATTATACTTAGGATTAGACTCGCTTACGGCTTCCCCACCCTTGGTAAATGTTATCGTTATTGGCACTTTAAGTACCTCTACCTTTTTACCAATTTCTTTCAGATAGTCATTAGATTTCTGATTACTTATTGATTCCGGCAACTTACCGCCATACTTACTAATTAGCTTTTGAACTATTGGGTGTACAGGTATTACAACCTCTTTACCTTGTTTTTGCTGCTTCTTTACAATAAAGCCGTCTTTTATATGTCCTGGTTCAATTACAGAATAATCTGAATATCTTAATCCAGTATAACAACCAACTATAAATAAATCACGGACCTTTTCTAATCTTATATTACTAGATAGGTCAATAGATAATAAAGCATCTAACTCCGATTGATTAAGATATACACTATCTGTTTCCTCTGATGGCTTGGTAAAATACTCGCTTTCAAAATTTGGGTTAACATTAATATTCCTGCTCCTTGCTTCTCGCAGAACCGTTTTAATATGCTTCACATGATTTCCAATAGTATTAAGACTTAACTTAGCCTTGTTTGTTAAATACTTCAGATAATCATTATAGAAAACCAGGTCAATAGTTTCGAAATCAATTTTCCGGCTATAGGTAAGCTGAAATTCTTCCAAATGATTTAGAACAACCGTATAGCCCTTATTTGTGCCTTTCACGGTTACCTTTTTAGTCTTTGGGCTAATACGTTCACCTCTGTCACAACGGGCTATAAAGTCTTTGAAAAAGTCCAAAAAGGTCCATTTAGTAACCATTTTCTTCCCCAATGCATAATCTAATACATCTTTAAACGCTATAAGGGAAGGGATCTCATTATTGTGGTCATTCAGGTATTTCCTGTAGGAATCCTTTATTACCTTCTCCAAGTTATCCAATCGGGCATTAAATTCAGAATATTCCGGGAAATCTTTCACCCTCGCAGCCCGTTGCAAATTATTATTCCAGTATTGAGGCTTAATTTTCTCTGGAAGATAGTACTTAAATGGACCAGCCTCATAGGTAATCCGGGCGAATATGCTGGTTTCGGCCTTTGCATCAGGCCTTTTGAGATATAATTTGATGTCCATAGCTAAGGGGTTATACGACATCAAATATACCCCAATTTAATGTTGGGGTACACGCTGGGGTACACCAATCATTGATTTTAATTTTCTTCTTTTAATCTTACTTTCTCTCAAAACCCACCACCATAAAAGAAAAAAGCCAATCCTGATAAAATCAGAACTGGCCTAAAAAACTTTCTTGTTGTCCTACCAGGATTCGAACCTAGACAGTCTGAACCAAAATCAGATGTACTACCATTATACTATAGGACAATACCTCCCGTATCCTTCAACAACATGTTGCTGCGATTTGGGATGGCGAAATTAGTAAAATTTTCTAACCCACCAAAAAAACCTTTAAATCTTTTCCAGAATTCCTGATAACGGCAGTTGTTCCATACACGCATGATCTCCCCTGAAACACGGTTTATTACCAAAAATACTACACGGCCTACAGTACAAATCCACCTGCGCAGCTTTCTCAATCTTCTGCCCATACCCCATAAATCCTGCAAAAGGATGCGTCGCACCCCACACCGATACCACCGGCACACCAAATAATGAAGCCAGATGCATATTAGCCGAATCCATACTGATCATGGTATCCATCTGACTAATAATAGCCAACTCTTCCGGCAATTTAAACCTTCCTGCCACCACTATCGCCTGTGGATACCGCTCCGCCAGCTCCTGTAGCTTTGCTACCTCACCAGCACCACCACCCATCAGCAATACCTTCGTATCCTTACGCTCCACCAACTGCCCTAACAACGCCGCTATTTTATCAAAAGGATACGTTTTCTCTTTATAAGTCGCAAAAGGCGCCAGTCCTATCCATTTCCAATCCCCCTTCGCCCCCATGCCTACTGGCAAGGCTCGTTTCCCGAACACCGGAGGTGTCGTACTCATATCCACAGCATACCCAAGTTTACGAAACACATCCGCATACCGCTCTATCGTACTCCTCAAAGGCTGTAACACCTTATTCTCCTGCCGCGCCAATGCCTTTTTCCCGGACCGTCCTTTATCAATTACCGCCACTTTACGACCAGTCAACCTAAAAAACGTCCTCACGATCTGTGATCTCAGCACCTGGTGCAGATCCGCCACCGCATCAATACGATATTGCGCACGCACGGCTTTAAATAGCCGGTACAACCCTTTCACTCCCTTATGGGCGCCTTTCAGATCAGCAGGGAAAAAGTGCAACCTTGGAATACCTTCACACAAAGCACCCCAGTTCTTGTTTGACACAAATACGATTTCCACATCCGGATAAGCCTGTAATACCCGCTGCATAACAGGTATCGTCATTGCCACATCGCCCATGGCCGAAAAACGGATGGCCAGTAATGTCCTCATAAATTAATTGGAAGCGCTCTTGTAGAGAACAGGATTCAGAGAAGGATCGTTGTACATCTTCATCTGCTTGTACACCTTCATATACTTTTTACCGGCATCAATATCTTCCAGCAGCAGGTTGATCGCCGTACCCAGGTCCCTCCTTTGCTCGAGCAACACATCCAGTTTACGCTGACATGCTTCACGATGCGCAGGAGTCGCATCTGTACGGGTAGCTTCTTCCCGCATGTGGTAAATCTTAAGCGCCAGGATAGACAAACGGTCTACTGCCCAGGCCGGACTCTCTGTATTGATAGATGCACCCACTCCAGGCGTTACATCTTTATATTTTTCAAGGAAATAACTATCAATATATTCTACGACATCTGTACGCTCCTGGTTAGATTTATCAATCCAACGCTTGATTTCCAATGCCTTGACCGGATCAATCAATGGATCACGGATAATATCCTCCAGGTGCCATTGTACGGTGTCAATCCAGTTTTTCAGATATAAAAGGTGCTCTATCTTAGTTTTTTCATAGGGATTCAGGATAGGTTGGTACACGCTGTTATGCACATGATAATCAGCTATGCTCTGATCAAATATTTGATTGCAAAGTTCTGTAAACATGGAGCAAATGTATACAAAATGGTTAAATAGGTAAATAGAGATTTTAATCATCCGAACTTTAACATTCAAGTAACAATTGCTGCTTACATTTAATTCGCATTTTAGCAACCTTATATCAACACTATATGTCTGATAACCCATCCAGGATTCTCTTCGGTCAGCTGTTTGAAGCGAACAGGGAAAAAGTGTACAGGTTCGCATACAAGCTTACTGACGACCGGTTACGAGCACAGGAGGTGACACAACAATGTTTTATTAAGTTATGGGAAAACATACATAAAATACAGGTCAATCAGGATGTATTTCCTCTGCTGTTCGTCTATGTCAAGCATATTGTCATAGATGAAACCCGGAAGCTTTACCGGGAACGGAAATCTCTTGCCCATATCTCCTCCGGTCATCCCCCCGTAAGCGAACACCGGGAGGACCAGAATTTACTGCACAAAGAATTCCGCGAACAGATCCAGAAGCTGATTGAAAAAATGCCGGAACAGCGCCGGAATATCTACCTGCTAAGCCGTGATAAAGGAAAAAGTTATAAAGAAATAGCCGATCAGCTTAGCTTATCACCAGCCACTGTAAGAAACCATCTCAACCTCGCCCTGCAATACATCAGGCGCGAAATGATGGCCCATTACGACATGTGACCTCACCCAATTAATCTTTTCTTATGCTCCGCCCAGCTATTATTGCACTGACAGTATTAATTTTTTTTGCGGCCTGCCACAAGGATAATGCACCCGATGTGACACCCACCGGCCCTGTCACCCAGCAGGAAACCAATAAGTGGATACTGGATAGTATGCGTTACTTCTATCTTTGGAATAGTACGCTGCCTGCCACTGTCGATACGACCCTGAGTACCACCGATTACTTTGCCAGCCTGAAAAACGCCGAAGACCGTTTTTCTTTCCTGTACAAACCCAGTGACAACTCCACGTATCCTAAATATATGCTGTACCAGTACGGCATCCTATTTTCTGTTATTGAGCAGGATGGCCCCAAAGGCGTTGTCCAACTCGTCATTCCCGGTTCCGTTGCAGCCCTGAATGGTATCAAAAGAGGCGACTATTTCACTGCAATCAATGGCAACACCCTTACCAGCAGTAATGCCAGTGAGCTGACAGCCGCTATGCTGGCCGGTACCTCCGCTACCCTCACCGTTAACGATGCTGTCATTACCCTGCCCGCCCAGCAGCTGGGGGAGGACCCGCTGTACCAGAAGGATACTTTTATGGTGAAAGACAAAGTAGTTGCCTACCTGTTCTACAATTACTTCAACGATACCTATAACACCGCTTTGCAACAAGCCTTTCAGGCCTTTAAAAACGCCGGTGCATCAGAATTAATTCTTGATCTGCGCTATAATCCCGGAGGAAGTGTTGCTGCAGCTGCTTTACTGAATGCCATGATCGCCCCGGGTATTAGTGAACAAAGTCTTTTTGCAAAATATACAGGTAATAACCACCTGGGTAGTAGAGACGTTACCTACAAATCTGCACTCTCTGTACCCGAAAGCGGCAACCCCATTTCTTTTTCCGCATTGACCGATAAACGCCTCTCCCTCTCACGGGTATTTATAATTTCCGGAGAAGCGACTGCTTCCGCAGCAGAGCTTACGATCAACTCACTAAAGCCGTATACACAGGTCATACAGATCGGCGAAAAAACGTTTGGAAAAGATAAAGGAGCTGTCATCATCAGTGACGCCCGGATTCCCTGGACCCTCATGCCCATTACTTACAACCTGTTAAATGCTAACGGTACTGGCGGATACACCAGTGGTATCTCCCCTGATTATACCATCGATGAAATGTCTGAACTTCCGTTAAAAACGCTCGGCAATCATACCGATCCCCTTATCGCCAAAGCTATCTCTATCATCGATGGCAATGCAAAAACCACTACCCATACTGGTACCATCAGACATTATTATAATTCACAAATACCGGCTGCACAAAAAGGAATAATGATATGCAGATAATAAAAGTCTGCTGTAGATACAGCCAACTTTTTTCTTTTAAATGGGGATTGTTTTAATGCTAACTTCAAATATTTTATTGAGAGACCTATACCGTATACTGTAGAAACAGTATACCTGCATCAAACATTTATCAAAGATCATTATAACCTTCAGTACTGATAGAAACTCCTTTATCCATGTTAACATGGTCAATGCGGGTTTTACTTCCCACTCCCAGCAGTAAAATACCAGGTGATATCATGTGATGAAAGCTCATCTCCACATGATCAATGATTCCTGAACTATCTTCAGGCAAATCGCCGCCGTAAGACAACTCTTTACCCTCCGGCAATAAAAATGCTTTCCGCTGAAATGCATTTCCCATTATTATCAACCCATTTAGTCGTGTATGGACAGTGTCTATAAACTGCAATCTGATTGGTAAACCCGTAGTACCCTGGGCCACCAATTTTGAGTCACGAACAATGATGATCCCGCCGCCACTTTTGGCAGCAGGATCTGGTAATACCCTGATTTTCGTTCCGGGTTCTATACGCAATGAAGACCTGTTGATAATATATACCCATCCCTTCACACACCACTTACGGTCATTCGTCAATAGTGTATTGGCACTATACACGCCCCGCAATGTATCATTGACGGGTACGATCTCCTCTTTCGTGGACCGAAGTGGTGCATCCTCCTTATCGCAGGATGCCAGCAGGAGCAAAATAGCGATATATAAAAACAGGGTTTTCATGATAGTAACTGCTATAATAGCTCACTAATAAATAGCATAATCCGGTAAATACATATACAAACCTCCCAAATCAAGCGCATTCAAGGTGATGATCTCACGCTTGCCTGCCTCAAAATATGGGGATAAATACGCTGAGCCAATACCATCCATGATAAATTCTCCGGTAGTTTGACTCTTTATTTTAATAGCATATATGATAGATGAACCATCGTCGTCGGTCACCTTGATTGTTGTCAGATTTGGATGAAGTTTACCCCTTTCTACATCTCTCCACACGATATCCGTTTCTTCAAAATTTCCATCTGTATTATTCAATTTAAACAGATAAGCATCTACCTTTTCATCGGCCACTGCACCTTCAGGCAAGCCATTGAAGAGGAAAAATGCGGTAGAATCAGCACCTACACTCGCATCACTTGCGCTGGTAAATGCGTTTATTCCCAATGCCTCGCTATATGCGATTTTTAAGCCCACCTTTTCTCCTGCACCAACAGATATAATAGTATCAAGTATTACCGAATCCTTATCTGCTGTTTTAAATGAAATAGTTGTTGATTTTCCGGCTGTCAACATCAGCGGAGAAGCATTTCCAATAGCAGTTCCACCGGTCAGGGAACCTACTTTGCTATCCCCGACATAAACATCTAATGTACCTGAACCCGGCAATGCCAGCATTTCAGCAGAAAAAGAACCAAAAGCATATTCTTTAACTGGATCCCCCTTTCTACAAGCCGTCATCAATGTCAGCGCGGCCAATGAAAAAAATAAAGTAAACTTGAGCATTTGTTGATTAATTTTTAAAAGCAAGTGTGGAGAAAAACTCTCCACACTTGAATGATAGAAACTGAAAGAATATTAGTACCTGGACCAACCAGAAGTCCAGTCTGTACCACCGAAAGTGAATGCACCTGACAACTTCACCTGTGCAGGGCTTGCAGCAGAAGCAGGGAACCAGTTAGCAGCAGAAGCAGTAGCAGGTCTTGAGAACGGAGCTACCAGCTGAATAGCTGCGTTGGCATTGCTTGAGTTGGTAATAGCTACGTTGCCGCTGGTCAGGGATACAGAGCAAGGGCTCGTACCTTCTGTACCGAACGGAGTAACATATGCATGCACAATGTTGTTAGTCAGTGCAGACAGACCTCTGAAGTAAGCACATGGTGTATTACCCGCTGTACCATCCAGGGAGAATCCTTTGTTGAAGCCCAGGAATACTGAATTCTGGATGTTGAAACGGGAACTTCTTCTCAGGTGAGCAGCACGACCATAGCTACCAGTACCAGATGGCTGACCATTGGTGATAGAAGCACGGGTTGGAGTTACACCTACGATAGTCATGTGGTTAACTACTGGCAGTGTTACAGGAGATGCAGTAGAATCACCAGTTGAATTGTTATCGCTTTCGATACCGTTAGACTGGCTCTTGTCTGCACGGGTAGTATCAGACAGACCTAATGCATAGTTAATTGTACCAGAGAAACCATTGTCGAAATCGAACATATCGTCCAACGCGTCAACAGCGATCAGGTAAGAAGGGCTAACGCAACCACCGAAGAATTCGAATGCGTCATCTTTAGATTTGTAAACCTCTACGTGGTTAATAGTAGTACCGGAACCAACACCAGCTAATGTCAGACCGTTAATTTCGTTATCAGTTGACAGTTCATAACCAGCATACTCGATACGAACATAAGTCAGAATACCAGAGTTGTCTGAACAGCTGGTACCGGTAGTACCACCGTAAGTAGCATCAGCTGGAGGATTTGTTGGAATACCTTCTACCTGTACACGGCCACTGTGGTTAGTTGGCGCATTACCTAAGAGAACAATACCAGACCAGTCACCTGAAACAGGGGTAGTTGCTGCAGATGTGAATACAATTGGGCTTGCAGCTGTACCCTGAGCAAGCAGCTTCGCACCACGGGTGATAACCAGACCACCACCAGGTACTGAAGAACTTGTGCTCAGATCTCCTCTGATAGTAGTACCAGCATCAATGATCAGCACGTCTGCTGAATCTACATATACCAGACCACTCAGGTGCCAGGCTACGCTGCTGGTCAGGTGAATACTATCTACTACAGTGTGGCCGGTACCTAAAACACCAGACAGTGTGGAACTGGTAGGAACTACCTGGGTTGCGGACAATGCACGATCGCCTGCTATACCTGCATCTTTCTTACAAGAGCTTACCAGAGCTGCGCTGATGATTGCAACTGAGGCCAGAGCGGCGAAAATTAAGGGTTTTCTTTTCATCTTGTTGATGTTTTCTTAAAGGTTAAAAATTGCATACCTGATCAGGATATATGTGTGAAACGCGTTTACTAGAACTTGTAACTGATTGTAATGCTGTAAGTACGGCCTGGCTTCGCTTCGTAGTTGATCAGATCTTTCCCGTTCTGATACAGCAATTCTTTGGTAGATGGTGTCTTTTTCCCGTTGGTAATGTCACCATCACTATAGCTGTTACGATACACAAGCGACGAACTGTTCAGCAGGTTGGAAATATTCAGTTTTACTTCTCCCTTCTGCTTCATAAACCGTACTGCCAGCTGCGCATCCAGCGATTCCAGCGGACGCTCATACAGTGAATAGATAAAAGCTACATCCGGACGGAACATACGGTTTGATATATAATTGTACACCAGACTGAATGAAGCAGGTTTTACATCGTAAAAGATACCTGCATTCAACATGTAATTGCTGGCGCCAGTCTGGGGCCTCCTTTCTTCTTTTCCTATCGTTTCAAGCGGTGTTACTTTCAATGGATTCGTTGGGTCTACTGAGTTGTAATTCACCGTCATTGGCGTTACATATGCCCGCAGTGTAGTAAAGTTTCCATATAGGATAATGTTACGCAATACAGGTACTTTCGTAAAGTTAAGCGACTTGCGCACTTCCACTTCCAACCCGTAGTTCTTTGCGTTTTTATTGTTCTTCAGGTTATAGATACCACCACTCTGCTCGTCATTATAAATCTCCATAGAGTAGCCAAACTCCTTATAGAACAGAGACATAGACAGCACCTCTCCTGCTCCTGGATACCATTCATAACGGAAATCGTAGTGGTGAGCAATCGTTGACCGTACCAGTTCACTCTGGTAAATACCACCCAATTCAAAATCGTATTCCCTGAAGAAAGACATTTCACGAAGGTCAGGACGAATAATACTCTTTGAGTATGCCAGACGCAGGTTCATCATAGGCGTCAGGCTATAAGTCAGGTTTACGGAAGGGAAGAAATTCCAGTTAGGCTCCCTGTTTAGTAACTCACTATAATCAAACTGCTCGTCACTGCCACGGCTACTATTGATATAATGGAACAATGAATCCAGTGCATCATTCGCTTTGTTCAGGTTGTAGTATTCGGCTCTTACCCCCCATACCAGGCGCCATTTATCGCCGATTTTGTTATCCAGCATCAGGTACATACCATGCAATGAAGCTGTTTTATGAAAATCATCAGAGAAATCACTGATATAAATACTGCCTCCTCTTTCTGGTGTAAATGCCTGTGCTAATGGCGGGTAGTCAGTTGTATTGTAGTTTTTAGAACCGGTATTCAATACATAAAATAACCTGTCTTTCCTCCAGCCGGCGTACCCAGCTTTGAATATATTCCGGGAAACAAAGTTGCCCGGACTGAAATTGAATGGTACTGTCACACCTGCATCCCAGTTGTAGTTCTTCTCATAAGCACGGCTCCACCAGCGCAAAACCCCTTCACTGATACCACTGCTAAATGGATTGCTGATGTTGAATTCATTGGATTCCAGTTTGTCATCTGTAATCACATTGGCCAGCATCTGGTGATTGTCCGGCTTCTGTTTGTCCATTACTAAATAATTACCCATCCACTTGAATTTCACGCCTTTGTTACCTATGGAATGTTCACCTTTTAACTGATGTTGCCAAAGGTCTGTTTGTGTAGTCAGATCATAATATCCCAGCAACATACCACTTGGATCAGAGTGCTGACCTTTCCCTATAATCAACTGCTGATCGTATGTTCTCAGGAACAAAGTCTGATATCCGATGCGTGTATGAGGAGTTCTCAATCCGATACCTGCCAGTCCACCCAAGTTGGTTGTGAGGCCAAAACGCTGTCCGCTAAAACCTGCACGATCAGGATCATCCGCATTTACCCTGCCATCAAAATTATCACGACTCATCCTGATGTCCTGTGTCTGAAAAGTGTTACGGTAACTTGCAGACACCACTACACCTAGCTGGTTTTTACCCGATACATTGAATACTGTACCGGCAGAGAGCTGGTAGTTTTGGGAAACAGGGGCTTTCATTTCATACACTCCCCAGTTATTACTGAATGCGGTGGCCTGATTGCCCTTGGCATTATAAGCAGCCTTTATGTCTGCTGTATTATTCCAGTCCAGTTTACCCAACAGGTTGCGGTGAGGCGCTGCTTTGCCCCAGTATTCGCTTCCGTCTAACTGAAGAGAGCGAAATGTTTTGCCGGTGGTCATACTGTTATAGCTGCTACCCGCCGCTACGTTCAGAAAATTCTGTGAAGGAATATCCAGGGTATTGACTTCCACCAGTCCACCTCCAAATTCGGCGCTACGATCCGGTGTCAGGGTTTTTACAACCGTAACGTTCTCCACAATGTTGGAAGGAATAATGTCGAAACTGAAGTTCTTCCTGTTCAGCTCTGTGCTGGGCATTACCTGTCCATTCAATACTGCCTGGTTGTACCTTTCACTCAGACCGCGTACTACTACGTATTTATTTTCCATGGTAGACAAACCGCTCACACGCTTCAGTACTTCACCAATATTTTTATCAGGTGTACGGCTAATTTGTTCAGCACTGATACCATCCGTAATACCTGCGTTATTTTTCTGAATAGCATATAATCCTTCTACAGATGCACGCTTGTAGTTGCCTGTAACAGTTACCTCTTTCAGTCGGGAACCTGTACTTTTCATCACTACGTTCAGCGGTGTTACACCTTTGGCTGTAACATTTACATCTGTAACCTGACGGGTGTCGTAAGACACATAGCTGAATGTAAGGGTATATACACCCGGATTCAGACTCAGTTCATACATGCCATCTACACTGGTCACTGCTCCCTGTCCATTGCTGGCAAGAATGGTTACACCCGGTAATGGTTCATTTTTGGAATCCACAATCTTTCCGCTTACACGGCCTTTTTCCAGGGTGGCATTGCGGAACTGTTTACCCTGTTTCAACGCTACTGTCTGGTTATTGTACGAAATATCAATCGGCGCATATTCATCCAGGTAGCGTAATACATCGGATAAAGCCTTTGCATTGAACTTCACTGCTTCCAGTGAGCAATGCTGTAAATACTCCGGGTCGTAAGCGAAAGTGTAACTGGTTTGTTGTTCAAGCGATTTTACAACAGCTGCTGCATTTGTGTGTTCAAGGTTAATTGTGACCTTGTCGTTCAGAGATTGGTAGGACTGCGCTGATAGCGCCACAGGGATCCCTGCGAGTAAAAAACACAACAGGAAAGCCTTCCATGTTCGCATAACTTCCCCATTACAAAATCTTTGTGTAGATTTTTGCATACTTTAGAATTACTTTAAGTTTAATAATGATAGCTCGGGTTGTCCCCTACAGTGGCGCATTAGTACGCCAGTACAGTTAATATCGTTGTGTCTTTGTAATGAAAATCAATTCCCATCTATTTCCCATGCCTGTGCTGCATGGCGTTTGTACAGTTTTTTTGTTTTAGTTGTTGTTTGTTGGTGTAACTATCGCATATGTGTTATTGCCTCTTTTCTCGACTTTAAATCCATGTACATATTGCATTGCTTCCAGTATATTTTCAACCGGCGTGGAGGCCGGGAATGTTCCTGATACTTTGAGATCTTTTTTAATCGACGGATCTATGATGATCTTACAGCCAGTACGGGCCTGCATACGGGCGAAGGCATCTGCCAGCAGGGTTTTGTCAAACACCATTTTCCCTTGCCGCCAGTCATTTACTTCCTGCAGGTTGAAATTGACAGGTGCAAATGAAACCAGGTCATCACGCCATGCTATCATCTGACCGGGATGCAGAATGCAGGAAAATGCGGAGGTAGCTACAGAAACTTTCCCTTCCAGCAGACTGACCTCTATACTGCCATCAGCTTTGCTTGTCGTACTGATGTTGAATGCGGTGCCGAGGGCGGTGGTGACCAGCTTACCGGTATGCACACTAAATGGTCTTGCCTGATCACTTTTTACTCTAAAAAATGCTTCACCTTCCAACCATAACTCACGGGTACTATCGTTATATTGCTGATTATATATTACAGATGAATGCGGGGCCAGCCAAACTTCCGAACCATCAGTCATCGCCAATCTTTTAATGTCATTGCCTGAATTTGCCAGTGTATCCCATGTAGAAGCCACTAAATTCTTACCTGCGGAGTTAAGCTGCCACTGCCACATCCAACCCAGTACACCGATCAATATAGCTACCGCAGCTGCTGCGCTATACCAGCGACGGAATATATTCCGCTTCATACTTACAACCGGGACACCTGCACTCTCTTCATACATCTCCTGAAACCATTCATCGGCTTCCGGCGTTTCGGGCTGAGAAAGATAAGCTTCTACCATCTTCACCTCTTCGTCCGTGCAGTTACCCTTAAAGTATTTTTCTAGTAGTGAATTGTCAATGTTCATTTTTATGGCGATAAACGAATACTGTTTTTGTGGTCAGCATAGAGAGTACGTTGCAGAAAAGAGGGAGTACTAATCAAAAAATGGAGTTAATAATTGCTTAACATAGGAGCAAAAAAAAAGCGTAGGGTAGATACCTTACGCTTGTTGTTAAGATTGTCATGTGAATGTTCGAGAATGCAAATCGTGTAGGCTTTTAATGGTTTACCATGGGGCTCCAGATCTTAACATATCTAAAAGCCCCCACCTAATGAGAAAAATATCTT
>Ga0316604_10001406_pt1 | contig 21464 bp, 18 predicted proteins | sample OWC_soil_day20_C_FD_207650 | JGI IMG/M metagenome (GOLD analysis project Ga0316604, IMG submission 207650) | Wetland soil microbial communities from Old Woman Creek delta, Ohio, United States - OWC_soil_day20_CT | ecosystem: Environmental > Terrestrial > Soil > Wetlands | place: USA: Ohio...
ATAGCCTTATCTTTACCATTCATAAAATCAGTCGGGTTATTTGCCTGTACTACCGTTTGAACCATACTACGCGCTGTCCAAGCAGATCGATAGACAATATTGATATCATTTTTCGGTAATATGGCTTTATGTAATACATGCAGTACCATTAATGTACTTACCATTTCTACACTTTTTACCATGATGCCCGTTCGATTCGTAAGAGCTTTCGCTACACCCGATAACGAGCCCATATCAACCAGCAGAATTATGCCTTTCCCTTGGTCAATTTCTTTTGCCACCTGAACTGCTTTTTCAATTGCCCAATCTACATTGGCTTCTAGAGGCATATCAATTGCTTTGGCATGAGTAACTCCTAGCAGCTTATTCGCGAAATCTACCATACTGGTAGCAGTCGAATTACCATGTGTAATCACCAAAACACCAACTTTTCGCTCTTCCCTGCCTTGGCGGTCATCAAAGGTTGCCAGCATTAAAGCAATAAATCCGATTTCATCCAACGGGATCAAGATGCCCATCTGTTCACCAATGCACTGCGCCATTTTTTCTGCTACAATATATTCCTTAGGATGCTGCTCAGCCACGGATCTAACATTAGGATTTACAATAGGCAGGCCGCTGCGAATTCGCTCTACCGTAGCAGCAATATGAATGGCTAAGGCATAATATAATCTACGGCTCAGGGTTTTTCCCATTTTTTCAGCCAGGCTGCAGGCTAGGTTAAAAACACTGAGAAAATCCTGTGGCAAAACACTTTGTAAATATTCCTGAGATATTTCCAGTTGTTCAGGACCTAATCGCTGAAAATAGTTTTCAAAATCCATCTCAATGCATTGAATAATCTCTGCCTGTCCAATTCCTTGGGACTTAAGAAACTGCATGCGCTCACTAATGGTCTGATAGAAATTCTTTGGTAAGCTCCGATCTGCCTCTTCATCCAACCCTATTCCATTTGGCTGAATGAATAATTCACTGCCTAAGGTACATAAAATTTTACTAGTTTCCAGGCGGGCTTGAGGATCATAGACAATGGCTTGTTTGATCTTAGGCGGCAGCTCTTCGTAAACCAGGCGAACAGGTGCCGACTTATCTCCTCGATGCAAGAAAGCTTTTGCACATATTAGTTGCAAATCATTGCGCAGCTGCCCAATATTGCCCTGACAGCGGTATAACAATAATGCCCACAAGGCTTCTTGGCTAACAATTAGCTTCGACTGAATATGTACGGCTTCACGTGCCAGTAAAAATTTAATCAGTTCAAATCGTTCGTGTAATGGTCTCATGGCTAAATCGGGCAGCGATATGACCACAGGTATACGGCGCAAGAATGTTTTTAATAAAGCAGAATCTGGATTTTCGGTAGTAGCTGCGACTAACCTTATGGTAACATGGCGAATTTTATCAGTATCACCCATGCGGCGAAAATCTCCACGGTCTAGCAGATAAAACAGCATTTCCTGCCCTTCTGGCGGCAAGCGATGTACTTCATCTAAGAATAACATGCCGCCATCCGCTTTTTCCACTAAGCCGGCTTTATCTTTATCAGCCCCAGTAAAAGCGCCTCGTACATGACCAAAAAGCTGAGACATCAAAAGCTGAGGATTATTTGCATAGTCAGCACAGTTAAATACAATAAACTGTCCACCATGAGCAATTTTTCCCTGGCTGCAAGCAAATCTATACATATATTCAGCAAATAAGGTTTTTCCCACACCTGTAGAACCAACTAATAGCGTATCTAAACCTTTTGGGGGATATAGAGCTGAAGCCTTTGCTTGCTCGACTGCGACTTTTAAACTATCTTGGGCACCAATTAAACCATCAAAAGAATCATAATTTTGAGCATTGTCATATAAGACATTATCATTTTTCAGGCGCGTGGTATCAGATACCTCCCCCGCCCTTACTGATTGGGAAAATTCATTCGCAGCTAACTCTTCGATTTGCCGCTGGTGCCGTACCACTTCAGGAACCTTTCCCTTCAGTGCGGGATAAATACTTTCTACCCATTTCACTGTGACATAATAGGTGGATCGACTCACTACTTTTACTACCAACTTCTCCCGATGTAAGGCATTTAAATCACTGCTGACATTACTACGAGAAAACCCTGTTAAAACTGCCACTTCTTCTGCTGTAAAACCTAATGGTTTATGCTGCTGCATCATATTCTTATCTAGTTTTTTCGTGCATAATTCATCTAAAATTTCTAAAATTTTTAATTGACGTTTCATTTTTCGCTCTCCTTTAAGGGCAGCATAAGCTAGTAGTCCGCCAAGACTAAAGCTATGGGATGAATTGCGCGAGATTTTTCGTCCAGCAAGGCGGAGGAGTCGCGCATATCGGACATATGTAAGGTGACGACAACGAAGCTGGGCGGGAAATATCGCGACAAGAGCACCATGGATTTAGGCTTGGTGGACTACTAGTCATTTCTAGTACATTATAAAACGTTATAATCTGTAATACAAATTTTTTATGATTTACTACTTTTTATCCCTAGTAGAGAGGAGATAAGAAAACCCATTATATTTAAAAATTAATAAAGCATAACCAAACTACAAAGATGCATAGAGGGAAATATACACTTCTCTGTGTTCTTTGTGGATCTCTGTGCCCTCTGCGTTTAACGTTCTCCTTTGTCATTGCGAACAGAGTGAAGCAATCTCCTGGCAAGCAGGGGATTGCTTCACTACGCTCGCAACGGCCATGAAATACCTAAAAAAATAAAAGCATGGTTTTTATATACCGATGCTTTTATCGCTTTATCAGACGATCAATTTATGTTATTAGGTCTCTAACTCTACCCCGCAGTTTCTTGTCTTTGTTACTTGGACAATAATGTTGCCAGCCGAAATGTAGAGGTATCAATTGTCCGTTTATGCCCAATGGCATCGACTAAATCAATTGCAACGACTGCGCCGTTTTTCGAACCGAATAATACATTGGATATACCAGAAATCAGGGCCATCACTGCATGTTCTGCGAGTGTACTGGCTAAAATACGATCAAATACACTCGGAGATCCTCCCCGCTGTATATGCCCCAATACGGATACTCGGGTATCAAGACCAGTATCCTTAGCAATCTTCTCACCAATGGTTACAGCACTGCCTACACCTTCTGCTACAACCACAATACTATATTTTTTTCCTGTATCACGCGACTTGCTTAGTTTGGCGCACAGCTCATCTAAATTAACAGTCATTTCTGGAATCAGTATCTGCTCTGCACCACCAGCAAGCCCAGCCGTCATAGCAATCCATCCTGAGTTTCGTCCCATTACTTCAAGAACCATTACCCGTCCATGTGAAGAGGCCGTATCCCGCAGCTTATTAATCGCTTCTACGACTGTATTGATAGCAGTATCAAAGCCAATGGTATAATCCGTCCCCCAAATATCATTGTCGATCGTACCAGGTAAACCAACTACAGCAATTCCTAATTCAGATAACAATTGAGCACCTGTAAGAGATCCATCGCCACCAATAATAACTACACCTTCTATTCCTCGGCGTTTAAGATTTTCAGCAGCTTTTTGTCGTCCTTCTAACGTTTTAAAAATCTCACAACGCGCAGTTCCTAAAAAAGTTCCTCCACGATGCAGAATGTCGCCTACTGAACGAGATTCCAATTTTATCATCTTGTCTTCATACATGCCTGCATAGCCATTGTAAATTCCCCACACTTCTACCCCTTCATGGATAGCTACACGAACAACAGCACGAATCGCTGCATTCATACCTGGAGAATCGCCACCACTAGTCATGACAGCAATACGCTTTAACATCACACATTCCACCTCTTTTTTGCTACTTCTCCAGAAAGGGCGAAGACTGCTCTCCGCCCCACCTTCCTTAGAATGTATTACAACTATTATATTTCAAATTGTAAAGCTATTTCTTCTAACCTTTTCTTAATATCAGATGCAGTACGCAGACTTAATATATCATCAGCCCATTTTTGCGTCTGCTTTACGTCAAGCTGGCGTATACGATGCTTCACTACAGGAACCGCGCGCCCGTTCATGGATAGTTCTGTTAAACCAAGTCCCACTAATAAAGGAGTAGCTAGAGGATCGCCTGCCATCTCACCACACATACCTACCCATTTACCAGCTTTTTGTGCTGCTTTAGCAACATTGCCAATTAAGCGAACGACTGGCGGCTGAAAATAATCACTCAGATACGCCACATGTTCATTCATGCGATCTGCTGCCATTGTATATTGAACAAGATCATTTGTGCCAATACTAAAAAAGTCCACTTCTTCTGCCAAGATATCTGCAATCGCAGCTGCTGCCGGAACCTCAACCATAATCCCTACTGCAACATCGCTCTTATAAGGGATTCCTTCTTTTGTTAATTCTTCAGCAGCTTCTTGTAATAAAGCTTTTGCACTTAACAGTTCATCAACGGTAGCAATCATTGGAAACATAATGTGCAAGTTTCCTGCTACACTTGCGCGCAATAAAGCACGCAATTGCGTTTTAAATACATCCTGGTACACCATACATAAACGAATAGCTCGTAACCCAAGGGCCGGATTTGCTTCTGGCAATCCGCCAATAAAAGGCAGTTGCTTATCACCACCAGCATCCAGGGTACGAATGACAATCTTTTTATCAGGCATTGCTGCAAGTACGGCTTTATAAGATTCTACCTGTTCTTCTTCAGTTGGCACACTGGTTTTATCTAAGAACAAAAATTCAGTACGGAATAAGCCAACACCTTCTGCACCTGCAGCAATTACTTTTTCCATATCCCCAGGTGTACCAATATTACAAGCCAACTCGATATGATGGCCATCTAATGTCTCGCTAGGTAAATGGCCAACAGATGCTAAAAGTGCAGCTCTCTCCTGCTCTTTTTTAATACGCAAGCGATAGTCATCTAGTATATCCTCTTCAGGATTCACTAGAACCTCTCCCACATGTCCATCAACAATCACGGTATCTCCATTATTTAACTTCTCTAATGCACTGCCAATCCCTACAACAGCGGGAATGCCTGCTGCCCTAGCCAAAATGGAGCTATGAGAAGTCTTTCCTCCTAGAGCAGTGATAAATCCTGATACACAATTCAAATCAAGTGCCGCCGTATCAGAAGGCAATAAATCCTGAGCTGCTAAAATACCAGTATAGTTGACCTCGGCCGTACCACCCAGTAATATGCGTACTAAGCGTTTGCCAATATCCTTGATATCAGCTGCCCGCTCCTGCATATATTCACTATCAAGACCAGCAAACATCGCAGCAATTTCATTGGCTGCATCTTCTACTGCTGCTTCAGCGCTAGCCTGATTGTCAATATGATTTAAAACAACTTCAACAAAAGACGGATCTGTGACCATTAGCTTATGAGCAGCAAAAACTTCTGCCTGCTGTTCTCCCATATTGGCTGCTGTACGTTCTTGCAGTATCTCTAACTCTTTTTCAGCAGCCTGCTGCGCTGCATAAAAACGTTCCTTTTCAGCCGGGGTCTGTGATGCATCTACCAGGCGACAGAAATCATGTACCGCCTCTTGCATATGAGTAATTTCTCCAATAGCAATTCCTGCTGAAGCTGCGATTCCTTTTATTTTCCACATAGTATCACTCTTCCCCAAATTTGTCATCCACTAATTTTTTCAGGGCTGCACCTGCTTCAGCAGCATCTGGACCATCAATTTTGACAAGTAAAGTATCACCCTTTTTTACCCCTAATCCCATAATACTAATGATACTTTTTGCATTGCCGTTTTTTCCATCTTTAAATATTAAAATGTTGGATTTAAAGGAAGAAGCTTTTTGTGCGAACATAGCCGCTGGTCTAGCGTGTAACCCCGCCTGATTTTTAATTTGTAAATTCAATTCCATGTTTTTTACACAACCTTTCTTTTTGTTAAATATATTATTACACTACAATAGCAGTGGATACCCCTTAATTTATCTCGAGCATAAGGTCTAGCGGAGTATCATGAGGCAATATTTGAATTTGCAAATCAATGCCATGTTCATGAAGCTCTTTAAAAGCACGTTTATCAGTATCAGATATCGATACAGCTTTTGTCACCGGGGTCTTTCCTTGACCGAAACTCATCCCGCCAATATTGACCTTACTAATCTCTAAGCCATTTTCTACTAATTTCAATATAGTAGTAGGGTTGGTAACTAATAAAAGCAACTTTTCTTCTGCAAAAATATCCGTTTTCAAGCTTTCTACCCCTTGAGTCACATTTAAGATCGTAACGTTGATACCAGGAGGTGCTACGGTTTCGAGAAGCATCTTACGAATGAAGTCTAGCGCAACTTCGTCATCAATCACGACAATGCGTTCGATTGGCATGGTCTTACACCACGCCATAACAATTTGTCCATGAATGAGACGATCATCAATTCTTACTAATTCAATTCCCACCTAATCTCTTCCTTCTTACTATAGTTACTTCATGATATCGAAATTACGAATGCCATCATGGCCTCCATTTAGAGCGGCACTTGTTACATTCATCAATTTATCATTTCTGGCAGGTAATATTTCTAGCAGCATGGGCACATTTACACCTGAAACCATCTCAATCCCTGGCTGCTGCATAGCCACTATAGCCGCTGCTTGATAGGGGCTCCCTCCTAGTAAATCAACGAATATGATAGTACCTTGACCAGTGTCTACGCCTCTTACGGCTTCTCTAATGCGTAACTGCAAATCAGCTGTATTTTCTCCCATTGTAAAATCAAGAGATACAACCTGCTCCTGTTTCCCTGCAATCTGTTCTGCGGTAGTAAGCAAGGCACTTGCGAAACTTCCATGTGCAACAATTACCACACCAACCATCTTGTGCCCTCGCATATATTTTTATATTTTTATCTTCTTAATATTCTTGCAATAACCATGCCAGAACCTGTCTTATTCAAAATAGAAGTTGTACTACAGCTATTTGACAGACAATTCCTAGCTTTTCCTCATAGAATAAATTGCTTCTGTTGTTATACCAAACAATACAATCGAGCTTGTTTTATTTGTGTTTTAATCGTGTTGTAATTGTGTGTTTATTTCGATTAATATAATAATTCATACTATTTCCTTCTACATGCGCGTCTTTAAAACAGATAAAACGAATTGAACCAGAAAGTACGCTTGACGTTCTGTCATTGCGAACGGAGCGCGGCAATCTCAAATAGCAAGCTGGGTGGCAGTAGAGATTGCCACGTCAGCTGTCGCCTCCTCGCAATGACAATCGTGTCAAGTGGACATTTTGGTGTTGAGCCTTTTTAATCGATAAAACTTATATTGTATTTAATAAAAAGCCTTATCTTGAAGATAAAGCCTTTTACAGTTTTAAGGTATGCTATTTTTTATAAACTTCCCAAGCTTCTGAAACTCTCTTACGATAGGATTCCAAACGATTAGCCAGTACCTTTTCTTCTCTACGCCCAGCTTCTATGGATAAATCATATAAGCTATTATTCATAGCATATATAACTGTTTTCATCAAATCGAATATAGGATCTGGATTTGTCTCACTACTTTCCGTCTTTTCCTGCAGTTCCTTGATTAGAGTAATAGCAATGGCAACTTTTTCTTCTGGCAATTGCTGAATGAGTTCATCTAACTCAGCTTTAGAATTCATTTTATATTCTCTCCATTTCCCTTAGCTTATTCTTCTTCATTAAAAAACACTTTATAAAAGTGCATACCTTTTTCATCATCAAAGCCTCGTTCAATAAACTGCATATTGCCAGTTTCTGTCGTGGGACTTTTTACTTTAATCTCAATTTCAGTATCCAGTTTGATCATGTTTCTAAATTTCTTTTTCACACTCTTTACGGCTGGAGTGGAAATCGTAAACCCTTCTGCAGGAACAAACCCTTGATTCGTTTCATAATTTTGTTTATGCTCTATAAACTGCTCAATTAATTCCGGCTCTTTCACAACGGTTTGTACAAATTCTTCTAAATGAAATTGGTTATGTTTATCGAAATATGCCACAGCTTCGTTGACAAATACTACCTGATCTTTTTTATCAGCTTGATAGATCTCTCCATAAATATTTTCTGCAAAATCTCTGCACACCTGCAAACAATTTTCCGTATGAAAATATTCATCTTGTACATTGGTCAAGCGTAAGAAATCATCCTTCCAATATAAAGCTTGATTGTCACCTTTATTTACTGCATCCACAATGGCAACTCGATAACCATCAGCTGAATTGGCGTTAAAAATAATACATCCCTTATCCAGCTTTTTAACATTGATCCCTTTATCACTGCCAATCATAAACTCATCTGCATATTTAGTAACTTTTAAGTAGGTTTCCTTTTTCTCTGTTTTAAAAATACCAATTCCATCAGCTTTTTGATCATTGATTATACAATCTTTAAAATACGCCATATAGAATTCTCCGCCTTTAATTTGCGGATGAGAAGATTTCTCATATAGATGTTTTAGGATACTAATGGATTGTTCATAAAAAGTTTCCGGTTCTATAAAAATACTGCTTACATACATGTATAATTCATTCAAATGAATATCTGTTTCATGAAAAAATTTATACAATACTTTTTCTTTAAAGGATGATAAAAAATATTTTAGCAACAGTTCCTCTACATTGCCATCTTTCATATCATAAGAACTTGGTGAAAGAAAAACACCTTCATCCCGCAGCTTATTCCCTACTTTATGTATTACTAACTGCTCTAAACTCATACTCGAAAAATCAAACAACCTATTTCATCCTTCCTGCTACTGACAAACTTAGTATTTTATTATTGTATCATACTTTTATACATTTTTAAATCTAACAAGAAAACAGCCTAAATCTCGGGATAAGAGACTTAGACTGCTTTTGCTTATGATTCGGCAATTGTACCAAGTAGTACGACTTTTCCAGGATTCATAATGTTATTTGGATCAAAAGCTTCTTTCACTGTTCTTAGGACTTTCTTTTGTCCTTCGGTCATGTGCTTATACATAGCTGATATTCGTTTTGCACCAATACCATGCTCCCCGGATAAGTTACCTTCAAGAGCATATACAGCATCATAGATTTCAGCTAAAACTGCATCTTTCAAATCATGCCAAGCATGTTCATCACGATCTTCACGCAAAATGGTAGCATGAATGTTTCCATCGCCAGCATGACCAGCACTGGGGATTTTGCACTCAAATTTTGCTGCAATTTTTTCAATCGCATCCAGGGCTGCAGGAATGTTTGCAATTGGCACTACAATATCTTCCATGCAATACACTGGGCTCAGCATACGAAGTGCTTCCGCATAGGCTTTACGTGATTTCCAAATGCGATCTTGCGTAGAAATATTATCTGCTACGAATACTTCCAGCGCGCCATTTTCTTTACATAGCTTTCCAATGGTTTCATAATCTTCTTGTATTTGCAGTTCTGTATTGCCATCCACCTCACAGATAATGTATGCGCCTGCATCACTAAATGGCAGCTTTTTATTCAAATACAATTCCGCTGCTTTAATTGACAGACTATCCATAAATTCAACAGCAGTCGGGATAATACCAGCAGTCATAATCTTAGGTACCACTTTGATAGCAGATTGCATGTCTGGGAAAGGAACCAATAAATCTGCAACATATTGAGGCAATGGCATTAATTTCAGCCAAATTTTTGTAATAATCCCTAGCGTACCTTCTGAGCCAACCATTAAATGCACCATATCATAGAAAGTAACATCTTTTACGTTCTTACCACCATAAACAACGATTTCCCCGTCAGGCATAACTACTTCTAAACCATATACATGACGTCCTGTTACACCGTATTTAATTGCTTTGTTGCCACCAGCATTTGTTGCAACATTGCCCCCAATGAAGGAAGATTCTGCAGAACAAGGATCACCAGCATAAAAGAGATTTAACTCTTTCGCTTCTTTTTGCACTTCTCCTGTCGTTACACCAGGCTCTAAGACCATGAATAAATTTTCTTTGTCGATTTCTAGAATTTTATTCATTTTTTCTAATGATAATACCATACCACCATGGAGTGGAACAGCACCTGCTGCAAGTCCAGAACCGCCGCCTCTAGGTGTAATAGGAATCAATTCACGATTTGCCAGCTTCACAACTTCAGCAATTTGCTCAGCATTTTCCGGTTTTATAACAACTTCAGGCATTTTCTCCCAAAGTTTATCAGATGTTTCATCACGAGAGTACATTTCCATTTTTTCTTCATCTACAACTACGTTGGCTTTACCTAGAATTGCTTCTAATTGTTTAATGATGTTCTCTGTTACTTTGTTAAATTGCATTACTACCCCTACCTCCTTATGCACTCGCTTTTATTTTTTTGACTGTTTCAATCAGCATAGGCACCACTTCAAACACATCGCCTACAATACCGAAGTCGGCCACTTTGAAGATTTGTGCTTCAGGGTCTTTATTGATTGCAACAATAACATCCGAGGTCTGCATACCTGCCAAAAATTGAATTTTACCTGCTATACCCGCAGCAATAATTAGTTTAGGAGACACGGTCTTACCAGATAGACCAACCTGATGGGGATACGTAGACCAGCCAAGCTCAACTGCATCGCGAGTAGCACCCACGGCAGCTCCCATTAACTCTGCTAATTCTTCTATTAATTTGAAACCTGCGGCATTTTTCATTCCCTTGCCACCGGCAATAATGATATCTGCTTCTTCAATACTTACTGCTTGTGTAGTATCGATTATGAACTCCAGGAACTTTTCAACTGTCATTGTTGTTGCACCTGCATAATTCTTAACAATGATTTGGCCAGTTCTAGAAGTATCCACAGGAGCTTGTTTGGCAGATCTTGGGCGTACAGTTGCCATTTGTGGACGTGTATCAGGCGTCTTAATGGTAGCCATAATATTGCCGCCAATCGCTGGACGAGTTTGTAATAACAGCTTTGTATCAGGATCGATAGTAAGTTCTGTGCAGTCAGCTGTTAAACCAGTATTGGTTTTAGCTGCAACTAAAGGCATTACCGTACGACCCGTAGTTGTTGCACCAGCAATGATAACTTCTGGTTTTTCTTCATTCACTAAACGAGTAATTGCATTGCTATAAGGCTGGGTTAAGAAGTTTTTGAAAATAGGATCTTGGATAAAAAAGACTTTATCAGCACCACGAAGAATGACTTCGTCCAAATTCTCAATTTCATCACCTAGTAGTACACAGGCAAGTTCACAGCCAAGGTCATCGGCAATGCCTCGCCCCCAAGTTAAGAGTTCAAAAGTAACGGCTTGAATTTTACCATCCCGTTGTTCACCTAGTATAAATACACCTTTAAACTCGGAAAGATTCTTAGCTTCCGCTATGCTGCAATTTACATACATTGACATCTTTATTGTTACCTCCTTTTATAGAACATCCTTTTGAACTAAGAACGACATCAATTCATCAATTGGCTGCATTGTCGCATTGGCTTTGACCATAATCGTATCCCGAGAAAGTTTAGGGCTAAAAATTTTAACCACGCGAGTTGGTGATCCAGTTAGACCAAGCTCACTTTTGTCAAAACCAAGTTCTGCATTCCCAAGCATTGGAACATCAACTTTTTTTGCTTTTAACTTACCGTCTAACGTAGGGAATCCTGTATCACTAATATCTTTATTTACAGAAACTAATACTGGGAAAGTAACTTGAACTCTTTCAAAACCACTCTCAACAGTACGTTTAACAATAACACCATCTTCTAGCACTTCTAAGGCCGAGACATAGGTTTGGGCAGGGATCCCTAGGTAGTGAGCAATCATGGCGGCGGTCTGACCAGTTTCGCCATCAGTAGCCCGTTCTCCACAGATAATCATATCAAAATCGCCGGTTTTCTTGATGGCTGCAGCAATAACTTTAGCTGTTGCAATAGTATCGGAACCAGCAAACTCTCTGCCTGATACTAAAACGCCATCATCAGCTCCCATTGCAATTGCTTCTTTGATTGCTTTCATTGCTGAGATTGGACCCATGCTAACAGCAGTGATTTTGACATCAGGATAGGTATTCTTAATTCGAATTGCCTCAGCCAATGCATTTTCATCTAACGGATTAATAATCGTATCTTTACCAGTACGCACCATGACACCAGTTACAGGATCTAATTTTACCGAATCAGTTCCGGGAACCTGTTTTACAAGAACTATAATTTTCAAAAAAATACACCTCCTATTATATTCTGCAAGATTACGGGGAATTTTACACTTACATATATATTTTCACAATATTGTTTAAATATTGCAAAAAGCCAAAATAAACTGTATTTAGTGAATTTAGTATTTAATCGGACAATTCTTGTTTTTTATTTTACAACAGAAAATACAGGAGGTAAAATCTTTTATAGTAATCGAACCCATGCGTTTTAGCTATATATAATTGTGAAGTAATTCTCGTATAGAATGTTACTTTTTTAACTTACTTAATTCTGAATCGTTACCATTGCTGGAGGCTGATCCTTACTCACTTTGCAGTAAAATCAACTTTGTTCGGTCATTTCACAATCTAAAAATGGTTGTTTTCTGTTATCCAGAAAACAACCATTTTTTAACACATTACGTGAAAATTAAATTTTATTTATCATAATATTTGTGAGCGTAAGAGTCGTATCCTCAATACTTTTTCGAATGTCTGGCAAGCTTTGCTTAAACTCACTAATTGCTTCCGTATCAGGGAAGATGACTCGCAAATCTAATTTATTTTCTTCATATAACCGAAATACGCTATCCACAATACCAATATTTTGCGTATCCACGCTTACTCTCATCCATGTTTCAAATTGTCGTTTTGTACCCTGGCTATTATTTTCTTTTTCTTGATGATAAATGTGAATATGGGTAGGATAGGATGTTCCATCGGCAAAATAGAGTGGTACGGAAAAGGACAATGTTCTATGATCGACTTGTCTTTCCGTCTCACCGGCGATTGATTTATACAGAGAATGAGCTAATTCTTTTATGGTATTTGCCGACCTTTGCAAATTCTGTGAATCCGCGTTTTGCCATGGCTCAGCTCCTGCAGCTTTTAATAGCACCCACATTTTCGATAATTCAGGCAGCTTACTTTTGGCTGCCATATCCTGCAATGCTTGGGGTATATTTTGCTCCACGGCCTTTGTCAGTTGTTCTAATCCAGACTGGGCCTTCTCCAATAGTTTGGCTTGATTTAAAGACAGTTGTTGATTGACCTTTTTCATAAGTGCTGTTAATTGCTCAATCGTTGTGGTGGTTCCTACTAATTGCTTTGCAACTTGCACCAGTAAATCTGCTGCTGGAGCTGCCAAAGATTTCGCCGTCATATTCTCGGCCAAATTTGACACAAGGTTTTTGACTTGTTCCGATATTTTTCCGTTTAATAACGCTGCATTTTCAAGCGTTTTGCCTAAGGTTACTAGACTTTGTTCTGTTATACCTTGCTTAATGAGCTGCTGCACCGTTTTACCAATTTCCGGCGGCAAACTTTGCCCAAAAGCTTCTAGCTTTGCAGCCACCGCACTTTTGTCAGGTGATGCTTTCATCTCCTGAAGAAGATGCTCTAATGTACTTGCGGCCTGCTGGAGAACCTTTGGTGCAATCTCTTTAAATTGCTGGGCCTCCACCGCTTTTGCAACTGACCAGATCTCAGGTAAATCGGGCAAGCCACTTTCCGCTGCTTGCTGCTGCGTCAGCGGCATTTTACTTTCCAACAGTTTCATCAATTGGACAACAGCCTTCTGATCATTTTCCGTAAGCTGACTCATATTCTCTGGCATAATTTGTTGCAATAATTGTTTTGCGATCTGTTTTACATCACCTTGGGATAAACTGCTGCTCCCAGTTAACTGTTTGGCTAGCTGCAGTATTGTATTTTCTTGGCTATCACTATCGAATTGCTGCAGGTTTTCTGGAGAGAGCAGCTGTAAAAATTGTTCTACAGCCTGCCTAAGATTGCTTTGAACCAAAACCGTCCCTTCTTTTGCTAGTAGCAGCAATTGATTGGCTAATTGATCAGGGGACATTCCATCTTGCCCTTTTAGAAATTCTGCTACTTTATTAAAAAAAAGTTTTACATCTTGATACTTATCCTGCTGCAAGGTTAGAGCTAATTCTAAGATATTTCCTAAGTTATGGAGCTGCTCTGCGATATTTTTTTGTGCTTTTAATAAGTGATCCATCCCTTGGGATACATCTTTTGTTGACGACATTTGCTGCAAAAGCTGCTGGACGATTTTCTTTATATCCTCTGGCAATGATTGCAGTAATTGTTCCCGATTTTGCAGTGATTTGGCTAAGTCCGCCAGCTTTGTTTTAATACTATCTTCTAAATTGACTTGAAAATCCTTTTGTACCAATTGATTGCTACTCGATAATTCACTCACTTCTTGAGATCGTTGAGCATTCCCTACTTGAGCAGTTTCTGTAACCTTTCCAGGCGTCTGAGGAGCTTTCCCGATTTCCATGTATCCACCTCTATTTCAGCATCCATTATATTATAATACCAGTATACGGTAAACGACTGTAGAATCCTAGTCTAAAATTGCGAAAACCCTAAAGCTTCTAAGAAAAAAGCCTTTTGAACCGCGAAGACACAAAGATCACGAAGAACACGAAGGTGTATATTCCGCCCCGTCTTTTAAAACAGATAAAACATTATGGAGGCGTAAAGAAAAGATCAATATCCCTTCGCGTCCTTCACATTTCTTCGTGACCTTCGCGTTTATTACTGCTTTTATATCATTCTCTACTTTCTCTACTGATGAAAAAACCAGCCTGCAGGATGAATGCAGGCTGGTTTATAACTACAAATTGATATACGATATGATTAGCTTAATTTTCTTTGAGGAACTTTTCTCATCACTGCAATTCCCACTGCAAGAAGAACGATAAAGATGGTTACGCCAATCATAAAAGCATTGGAGTAAGTCTTAATTAGTTCAATTGCTTGTGGACCATAATAAAAGATCAAGATTCCTTCCAAGAGAAATCTTTTTCCTCTTCCAAAAACAGAAGCGATTAAAAAGACTACCATGTTAATTCGAAAGACACCAGAACTAATGCTGACAAATTTATAAGGAATTGGTGCAAGGGCAGCAAGAAAAATGGCCCATCCCCCATATTGTTCCAGCCAACCGCTAATTTTTTCCACATATTTATTAGGAACATACTTTTTTACGGCAAGAATCCCATACTTATTGCCAACAAAGTATCCAACAATTCCACCTAATACTGAACCGACAGTCGCAATGATCGAATAATAAATCGCTTTTTCAGGAACTGACAAAGCCATAGGGACTAATAGCAAGTCAGGTAAAATCGGCGAGAAAATCGACTCGATAAAGGATATGATAAAGAGTCCCAATACCCCAAAATTCTGAAAGAATACTATTAATTGTTCCACTGCTACACCTCAATAAAAAATATACGTTATAGAAGTATTATATACTAAATTCAATTAGAATGTATATAATAAGCATTAGTTTCCTAAATTCTATTACTCATTTTTCTAATTTACGTTATACTATAGACTTAAACTACTTGTACATCATACATGAAGAGGTGATACTGATTGCAGAACCTACTAAAGACAGTCGGGCAAATATTCTTATTATGGCTGATTTATTTTATCAGTACGTGGGCCGTAGAGTTCTTTCACTTGCCAATACCAGGCAGTGTGCTGGGCATGCTTCTTTTGTTTTCACTACTTTCTGGGGGAATCATTAAAGAACAATGGCTTGCTCTCGGCGCAAATCCATTACTTAAACATTTATCTTTTTTCTTCATTCCCATTGCCGTCGGACTTATGGAGTGGGGAGAGTTATTTACACAAAAAGGTCATCTTCTCTTCTTGCCTTTAGTCATCAGCGCTTTAGTCGCTTTAATCGCAACTGGAATCGTCGTTCAACTTCTAACTAAATCTTGCGAAAAAGAAGGAGGAGCGAACTAATTTGCCTGCTACAATGCTGATCTTCCTTACGATTCTTCTTACTGTTATATTATATCTCATTAGTCGAAAAATATTTTTACACACTAAAAATCCCATATTCAACCCAGTATTATTAAGTACTACGGTCATTATAATTGTTTTTCATTATACGGGCATCACCTTTGACCAATACAAACCAGGTAAAGATATTATGACCTTTCTGCTGGGCCCTGCTACCGTAGCCCTGGCTTTGCCTCTTTATTTAAATCGCGCGGTACTGCTCCAAGCCTTGTTTCCAATATTGTTTGGCATATGCTTTGGCGCTCTGGCAACCTTAACAACAGCTGTTTTGCTGGCCAAATTAAGTGGGCTTGATGCTCTTATCGTTGCATCCATCGCTCCTAAATCCATAACAGCTCCTATTGCTATTGAGATTTCCCGTCTAACCGGCGGCGATCCAGCTATTGCTGTTGCCTTCGTAGTTTTTACAGGCACCTTAGGTTCTATCATTGGACCTAGTCTTCTTTCCTCCTGTAAAATAACAAATCCAATCGCCAGAGGATTAGCCATGGGAGTTACTTCTCATGGACAAGGTACAGCTACCATTCTCCAAGAGGGGGCACTTCAAGGTGCTATGGCAGGCGTAGCCATGGCTGTAGCCGCTATTTTCATTTCCTTTATCGCCCCTTTGTATATTCCTTGGCTAGTGAACTTATAAAAAGAAAGAGGTAACTAGTGAAGCGTCCTGCTTCTCCTAGTTACCTCACTCACTTACTTGTCTTTTTTCATTATAAAGAGTAATTAGCAACTAATGCTTTTACTTCTGTTTCTTTCTCTTTTATAAATTCATCAAAACATATACACTTTGAATTTACTTTTAGGTTAGCTAAGTCCACTAGGAGGTTTGCTATTTTTTCAGCAGGGATATCTCCATATACATCTCCAAACCTTGCTACACCAGGACCGACTTTTCCGTTAAAAGACATCGCATAGGTTGGAATTACTCCATTTTCCGTACGGCCTCTTTTTCCAGTAAATCCAATTAACCCCTTTTGATGCTGTCCACAGGAATTATGACAGCCCGAGATAAATACCCTTGGTAATGCAGCCTTAATATCCTCTGGTGCATCCTTAAAAGTTTCCAGAATACTGTCTAATAACTCATGAGAATTGTTAAGTCCAAAATTACAAATCGTTGGTCCTACGCATGCAACCGTATTTTCTATATTAAATATAGATGAAAATTTAGACGCTATCACAAGTAAATTTTGCACGTCTTTTTCTTTTACATCTCTTACAAAAAGTCCTTGAGTTAAGGTTACACGTATTGATGTCTCATAATCTAAGTTTGTTAAAAAAGCCAATAATTCATTTAGAGCATGGGTAGTAATTGTCGCTTTTTTAGGGTGAATATATACAGAATAATATCCTGCTTGTTGTTGTGGAAATATTACATTTTTATATTGCTTATCCCATGGAGATTGCTTCTCCTGGGTGGTTTGCAAGTTTTCTTCTACAGAGTCAATATGAAGTGCTAAGTCCTGTCCGGATTTTTTCAATTCATCCAATTCATTTCTAAACATCTTAATAAACTCTTCTTCTCCTAATCTTAGAAGAACAAATCGCAATCTAGCCTTGTGCCTGTTCGTTCTATCGCCTTCTCTTGCGAAAACTTTTTTCATTGCTTCTACATAATATAATGCTTCTGTATCCACAATAAAATCTTCAAGCTTTAAGCCTACTTTAGCATTGCCACCGAGTCCACCAGCCCCATATACTTCAAAGCCTCTTTTACCATCAACTATTTTAGCAATAAACCCAATATCAGCTATGGTTGCATTTGCTGTATCTTCTAAACTATTTGAAAATGCTATTTTATATTTTCTTGGTAAATTAAGATTGCCAGGATCTGTCATCATGAAATTCGTAACAGCCTTAACATATGGAGTGACATCAAAGATCTCATCTTGTGCGACTCCGGAAAGAGGTGAACAGGCAACATTTCTTACACCATCACCACCCGCTCCTCGTGTAATGAGTCCGCATTTTAACAAGTCATCTAACACATTGCCTAAATCCTCAACTTTTACGGAATGAAGTTGAATGTCCTGCCTTGTTGTAAAACGCATATCAACACCGTATTTCTCAGCGATCTTACTCAATCCCTGCAACTGATTTGCAGTTGTTACTCCACCAGCAATTCTGGGTCTTACCATATATGTATCCTTGGGTCCTTCTTTATAAATTCCCATAATAGAACTAAAGGCTTTCAAATTTTCTAATTTGCCTTCATGATATTGCTGTAGCTTTTCTTTAAAATTCTCAACACTTTTTAAAATATCTTCTGTAATTGTTATCATATCTGATTACCTCTTTTATCCGTAATGTTATCCCATGGAATGATTATAACAACATAGTATTGACATTTCAAGAAAAATGCAGGTATAAGAGATAATCCAACTGATCTTTAATTATATTATTCTATACTTGCTTGCATCTGAATTTAAAATGTAAGATAAAAAAATACGCAGAACAACGTATTCTGCGTATTTATTAATTTACTCTTTACAAAACATAACCAATATTCTATTACAAAGGGATACGTTCTATGGGCAAATTTACAGAACTAGAACTAGAACTAAGTGAAGATTGTTGTTCCAACAGTTTCTCATTATTCTTTTCTTTTAAGGAAATACGCCAGGCTGTGATTGCCAATATAATTCCCAGTGAAGCAGCTGTTAGATCGACACTGGCAGTCATCCAATCGTTGCGAGCAATTGCTGGCAATAAACCGACGTTGGTTGTGAGTGCGTTAAGCACTGGCAATCCGATGCAAAGCACTGCCGCAATACGCAACTGCTCAATCCAGGCACGTAATGGGGAGCGCAAAAAGGAGTGAAGCAACATGATCAGCCATATACTGAAAAATGCTGTTATTTCAGCGTCAGCCCGTTCTTTGATGTCAAACGGCAGTAACCGATTAGCCCACAAATAAGCGATGCATGCAATGATAATACCGGTAATAGCCGTAATATTTAGTGCCTCAATAGCACGATACATCCATTGAGCCATCTGACTATTACGGGCATAGCGACTGCGGCGTTTGATGGTAAAGAATATCAGACCCGCGGCAATCATGACACAACTGATCAAACCAGCTGTAAAATACAGCCAAGATATGGGATATCCGCCAAATCTGGCAATATGTAAACCGACCAGTGAACGATAAACATGAACATATTTACTCCAGGTTGTCTGGCTGCCAAGCAATTCACCGGTAACCCCATCAAAAACGGCTCTATTGCTGATTGCAACAATGGTATCATCAATTGTTCTAAAAAAAGTAACTACTGCCTGCTGGTCACCGGGATTACGGACTCGGATGAAGGAGATTTTTCCTTTTCCCAGCTCTGCCTCAGCTAGTGGCAGGAGACTGGTCAGCGGTACTAATTCTCCCGGCAGATTGGCACGGGGGCGTTCAAAGTTCTTAGCCGCAACAGACTGCGGCCCTTTCCATGAACTACCGTACAATACCTGAGGAGCTACAGGCAGCAGCATTAAAAAGGTAACGGTCAGTCCCGTATAAGTAATTAAAAGGACAAAGGGAAGAGTGAAGACTCCGGTCATGGTATGAACATTCAGCCAGTTTTTTCGCCAACGAAGACGGAAAAAATCTTTGAAGACCTGTCGGCGAATGGCGATACCGGATACAAGAGCAGCCAGCATGACCATAGAAGCTAATGTAACCAGCCATAAGCCGCCCTTACCGCTGTGCAGCTCAAAATGGAAATGGGCAAGAAAGTGACCACCTTCAGTCTCCGGTGTCTTAATGATTGCCCCACTTTGAGGGTTCAGATGATTCTCTACTGTTTTTTTGCCTTTTATCCAGGTAATTTCCAGGTCCTGGTGACGTTGTTGCGGTAAAGCAATCATCCAGGTGTCCGCCTTTGGCGAAAGCTGTCGCAGCTTTTTTTCAGCCGAGGCCAGCGCCTGAACCGGCTCAACCTCGCTGATTCGCACATTAGGCTGCATCCAGTGAGTCAATTCTTGTTCAAATACCGCTAGAGTACCAGTTAAAAAGATAACAAATAACAGCCAGCCAAATACCAGGCCACCCCAAGTATGTAATTCACTCATCCCCCGGGTAAAGCTTCTCTTTTCTTTCGATTGATTCATATAACTTCTCCTTATCTTACCCAGTCAGCAACTAGCGCCAGGAACCCGCAAGAAAACGTAACGACAAGTAAATTCCGCCAAGCGCGCTGGGCAGTAGGAGCGGCAAAGGCCCAAAGCAGTGCCCCAGTGTAAAAGAGAGGAGGAAACAACACACTAAAAAACAAGGCATCCGCTTTTGCCCAGGGCAGCAGCAGCACCAAAGCCGCCAACATACTGGAGGTAAGCGCATAGCCGCCGAAAACGGCGGCTAGAATGCGCAGGATGGTTTGGGTTGTTTTATCGGTGTCAGCTAAACGTTCTTTTAGCCATTTAAATGCATCAAACATGACGGTATTCATGGTTAACCCGCTTATAGTTGGAAGGTCGCCGATAATTTAAAGGTACGGGGTCCGCCCAGAGTGACATAATTTTCGCTGCTAAAAAGACCTGCCCAGTAGTGTTTGTCAAATAAGTTTACGACGCTGGCACGGTACGTGACCGGAACATTGTTGATGGTGGTTTTATAACGCGCGCTCAAATCATAGCGTACCCAGCTTGGGATTTTTATGGTGTTCGCATTATTAATATATTGGGAACCAGTGTATACCGTCAAGAGAGAAAGTGTTAAGTCTTTATTCCACGGCGTGTCCCACTCGACACCTGCGTTTATTGTCCATTTGGGTACACCAAATGGTGTATTACCGTTATTTGAACTTGTATTGGAATTAACCAATTCACCATGTGTATAGGCAACTCCACCTAAAAGACGGAGATTTTTCGCTACGCTGCCGAAGGTATTCCATTCAATGCCGCGGTTATTCTGTTCGCCGTCATAGGAATAAATATTATCAGTAGTCGTATAGCTTGGCATTTTGATTTGAAAAAAGGCCAGAGTATTGGCGAAATTTCCTTTGTCCCACTTGACGCCGATTTCCTGTTGCTTGGTTTTATACGGTGCCAGTACTTCATTGGCGTTGTCATACGCTGTACCAACTACAGTTCCAGGGGAAAGCGCTTCAATATAATTGGCGTAGAGTGAAACCGATTTTCCCCACGGCTTGACTATGAGCCCGACCATCGGTGTAGTGGCGTCAGCGTCATAAGTGGTGGTTGAGGTCGGTGTCCCAGTGGCAGTGGTACTGGAGTATTTATAGGTTGTCTGATTCACATTTTGCCGCCGTGCCCCTAACGTTAACTGCACTTTATCTTCGTCAAAGGAAAGCGTGTCGGACAGAAGATAACTGGAAAGTTCAGTAACGAGTGTCTTATTACCCTTGGCTGGCGATACTAGGCTGTTATAGTAGTCGGCAAGTGAGATCGGGTTATAAATGTTCGTTGCGTAAGAACCGGTGCCAGAGGTATAAGCATTGGAATAATCCGTATCCTGGAAGCTTGCACCTAAAACGACCTGATGCTTTACCGAACCAGTCTGGTAAGTACCT